>Ga0247609_10005417_pt1 | contig 12546 bp, 11 predicted proteins | sample 172DNAGHGlowgp2_FD_193487 | JGI IMG/M metagenome (GOLD analysis project Ga0247609, IMG submission 193487) | Sheep rumen microbial communities from Palmerston North, Manawatu-Wanganui, New Zealand - 1728 DNA GHGlow gp2 | ecosystem: Host-associated > Mammals > Digestive system > Stomach > Rumen ... | reverse complement strand
CAGTCAGTATGCTTGTCGACAGGTCGGGCGGCAAAGTCAATTTCGGCGACGTGCCGAGCTTCGCACTTTTGTACATGGACGTTGAAACTTACAAGCCCGAAGATTGCCCGCTGTGCAGGGAAGGCGTCCCGCTGACCAAACGCGGCTCCACGGGTAAAAAATAAATGCTCAAAACTCTGACGGTTGAGAACTTCGCGCTGATTGAAAACATAACGGTTGAATTCGGCGCGGGCTTGAATATTTTGACGGGCGAGACTGGCGCAGGCAAATCGATTCTGATTGAAGCACTCGGCGCGATTCTCGGAAACAAAATCGGCGCAAGCAAAATTCGCAAGGGCGCGGATTTTCTGCGCGTCGCGGTAAACTTTTCTGACGGATTAAAAATTTCGCGGACAGTTTCGCGCACAGGCAAAAATTCAATCGCTTTGAACGACAAGCCCATAACCTTAGCGCAACTTAAAAAACTTAGCGCGGATTTGGTTGACGTTCACGGGCAAAATAAAAATCTGGAACTCCTGCGCGAAGATAAAATTTATCAGCTGATTGACGACGAAAAAATTTCTGCCGAGCTGAAAACTTTCCAAGAACTTTATCGCAAATTGACCTCAAAGGCGCGGGCGTTGGATAAGAAAAAATCTGCGCGGGCTGAAAATCTGGAGCGATTAGACTTTTTGCGCTGGCAAGAACAAGAAATTTCTTCGGCAAAGCTCAAGCCAAATGAAGACGAAAAGCTTGACGCTGAGATAAAAAAACTTTCGCATGCAGAAAAAATCGCCGAGAACGTCCAGAAGTCCGCGCAACTTCTTAACGACGGCGATTCTGATATTTTGACGGCGTTGGCTAGGGTCGAAAAGAAATTGGACGAAGTAGCGCGTTACGACGACAAGTTGAACCCTGCGCGAAAACTTTTGGAGGACGCCCAAATTTATCTGCGCGAAGTCTATGACGAAATCCGCGACTACAGCGCGACTTTGGATTTTTCGCCCGAACGTTTAGAAAAACTTCACGCCCGCGCAGATATTATTTCCACGCTCAAAAAAAAATATGGCGCGTCAGTCAACGACATTTTGCAACGGCTAGAAAAAATTCGCGGCGACATTGCAACCGTAGAAAATTTTGATTCGGACGTTGAAGAATTAAAAGCGGAAGTCGCTAAGCTTGAACGCCAAACAAAATCTTGCGCGGAAAAACTTTTAACACTCCGTCAAGCGTCGGCAAAAATTTTGGGCGCGAAGATTGAATCCGAACTTCGACGGCTGGGAATGGCGCGGGCGCAATTTGAAATCATCTTGGAGCCGATAGAAAAATTCTCATCAAACGGCGGCGATAAAGCCGAGATATTTTTTTGCGCGAACATCGGCGAAGAAAAATTGCCGCTGTCAAGGGTCGTATCGGGCGGCGAACTTTCGCGAATTGCGCTGGCAACAAAAATAGTTTTGGCGACCGAAAAGCGCGGCGATTTTTATCAAACAATGATTTTCGACGAGATAGACACAGGGCTTGGCGGCGTCACGGCTAAAACAGTCGCGGAATGTATTGCGCGAATTTCGCAGGGGTGGCAAGTCTTGTGCATAACGCATTTGCCGCAAATCGCAAGCGTAGCGCAAACCCATTTGCAAATAACAAAGTCGGAAGTTGACGGACGCACCGTCACGAAAGTCAAACTACTTGACGACGAAGAGCGCGTTAAAGAAATTGCGCGTATGGCGTCGGGCAATGAATCTGCCGCCGCAATTAAAAATGCCCGCGAAATGATTTCGTCGGCAAAAAATTTCATGGTGAATCAAAATGCATAATGAAGAAACAATCAGCGCGATTGCTACGGCAGCGGGCGCGGCGGGCGTCGGCATTATTCGTATCAGCGGCAAAAATTCAATCGCAGTCGCTGATAAAATCTTTGTCGCCGCTAATGGCAAGCCGCTCGCCCAATCTGATGACAGAAAAATTATCTTCGGGCACGTCAAAAACTTTTCCGGCGAAATTGTCGACGAAGTTATCGCTTTAATCATGCGTGCGCCTAAATCTTACGAAAGAAGACGTCATAGAGCTTCAATGCCACGGCGGTAGCGTCGTCCTGCGCGAAATTTTAAAGCTAACCTTCAAAGCCGGTGCTCGCCCCGCCGAACGCGGCGAATTTACTAAACGCGCCTTTCTTAACGGCAGAATCGATTTAACTCAGGCTCAAGCCGTCATGGACGTTATCCAAGCAAAGACTTCCGCCGCCCTTACTCTCGCTCAAAATCAACTTTCCGGCAAAATTTCTAGCGAAATTCGCCTTATCCGCCAAAATATCATAAATTCCGCCGCTCATATCGATGCAATCATCGATTTTCCCGAAGATGACCTCGATAACGTGCTTTTAGCCGATATTGATAGAAATATCTCCGCGCAGATTGATAAACTCAATAAATTTCTCGAAAATCAAGCCGCAGGTAAGATTTTGCGCGAAGGTTTGAACACTGCCATTATCGGTAAGCCTAATGTCGGCAAATCTAGCCTGCTAAACTTCTTCGCGAAAGAAAATCGCGCTATCGTTACCGATATTCCTGGAACTACTCGCGATAATATCGAAGAATTTGTAAATGTCGCCGGAATTCCGCTCAAAATCGTCGATACCGCCGGTATTCGCAACTCAAATGACAAAGTTGAGCAAATCGGTATCGCTCGCGCTAAAAATTGCGCCAAAAATGCCGAATTTATTCTCGCGCTCTTCGATTCTTCAAGATTTTTGGATGCCGAAGACCAAGAAATATTTAATATCATTAAAAATCGCGACGCAATCATTATTTTAACTAAAATCGACCTCCCGCAAGTCACTTTCGCAAAAAATATCGCTAAAAACTTCCCAACCGCGCAGATTATCGAAATTTCTCTCAAAAACGGCGCGGGAACCGATAAACTTTTATCCGCTATCGCTAATCGCGTCGGAAATATCAATTTTGAAATGAATTTCGTCCGAAATGAACGCGAAGCCAACATTTTGCGCCAAACTATCAATCATTTGCACGAAGCGCAGGAAACTATCCGCAAAAATGTCGGGATTGACTTCGTTTCGATTGATTTGCGCTCCGCGCTCGAAAATCTTAGCCAATTAACCGGCGAATCCGTCTCCGATGACGTTATCAACGAAATTTTTTCCAAGTTCTGCGTTGGCAAGTAATTTGCGGTATTCGTAGCTATCTGTTATAATCATGAAAATTTTTTCGGGAGTGATTGACAGATGATGAGAATTCTGCTCGCCGAAGACGATAGCCGCCTCGGCAAATTGATTGAGTACATGCTCGCCCAAAATAAATTCAACGTCGAGTGGATTACCAACGGTGCGGACATTTTTGAATACGCTATGTACTCCGAATACGATATTTTGATTCTCGATTGGATGATGCCGAACGTTTCGGGGCTTGAAGCCTGCAGACAACTGCGCGAAGCCGGTTACGAACGCGCAATTATCATGTTGACCGCTAAAGATACCGTCGAAGACCGCGTTATGGGGCTCGATGCCGGCGCAGATGATTATTTGGTTAAACCTTTCGAGTTTGAAGAACTTTTAGCCCGCCTCCGCGCTCTCGGCAGACGTTCTACCCAAAAAATTCAACAGGAAGTCATTGAAATCGGCGAATTCACCCTCAATCGTACTACAAAAGTTTTAATGCGCAAAGATCAAGTTATTCAGCTCTCGCCGCGCGAATTTCAGATTTTTGACCTCCTCGCGCAAAATTTAGGCGTCGTAGTGCCCCGCGACATCATTTTAGACCGCATTTGGGGGCTTGAACGCGATATTACTTCCAATAACATCGATTCTTACATGAAAATTTTGCGCAAAAAGCTCATGGACGTCGATGGAACCATTGCAATTAAAACTGTGCGCGGTATCGGCTACCGTTTAGAAGCATAATGGAAATTTTCGGGCGCAGTCGCAAACAATTAGCCTTTGCTTACGCGCTTATCATGTGTATTTTCATGGCGTTAATTATTTTCGTCATGCATATGGCTATGAATTGGTCAATGTTCTCCGAACAGGCGCAGGAACTCTCCGACGCCGCGAACGGAGTCGCTGAAGCGCAAATTATTTATCTGCAAAACCCAAATGTCGCCGCAGATGAAAATCGTTACTTCAAAAGCGTCAACGACCGGCTTTTTTTCTACATTTTTAACGCCGATAAGCAATTAGTCAATTTTGAACGCGCTTCTTTCCGAATTGAGCCTTTTGTACTCTCCGTTATCGAAAATTGGAACATTGACGACGGCGAAGTCGAAGTTTTTCAGCATACCAACGAAACTGGGCAACTTTCTACCGTTATGATGACTTCAAAACCGATTTTAGTCGGCGATTTCGTTCAAAAACTCTACGTTGGCAAAGATGTCACCGCGCTTTATTCCGGTTTGCAGAAAGCTACTTACGCGCAAATCGTTTTAGGCTTCGTCGCGCTGCTAATCGCCTCCGCAATCGGCTATTACATGGCGGGTCGCGCAATTATTCCGCTTAAAGAGGCTTACGACAAGCAAAAACAGTTCGCGGCGGACGCTTCGCACGAATTACGCACGCCACTTGCCGTTTTAATGTCTTCTGCTGAACTTTTGCTCGCTGACCCGTCTATTAAAAATCCTTTCTTGCGTCAAGTCCTCGAAGATGTCAAAAGCGAAGTCAAAAAAATGACAAATCTTGTCAGCGAACTGCTTATGGTGGCGCGTAGCGACAATAACGCACTGAAAGTTAAGATTCAACGCATTGATTTAGCCGAAATTCTAGGGCAAGTCGTCCGGACTATGGCTCCGCTCGCCGAAAAGAAAAATATCCGCCTCGTCGGCGAAAATTTTAGCAAGCTGATGATTAACGCCGACGAACAGAAGATTAAACAGCTCGCGATTATTCTTGTCGATAACGCGATTAAATATACGCTCGAAGGCGGCACGGTTTTAGTTGAAATGGGCAATTCGGACGGCAAACGCGCTGTTTTTTCCGTTATGGATAGCGGAATTGGCATTGCGGCGGAGGATTTGGACAAAGTTTTTGAGAGATTTTACCGCGTCGATAAGGCTCGCTCGCGTGAAATGGGCGGAAACGGTTTAGGATTGGCGATTGCCTCCGAAATTATCAAAATTCATGAAGGCAAAATTTCTGTCGCCTCTAAGCTCGGCGAAGGCACTAAATTTACCGTCGAACTCAAAATCAATCTCAAGAAATGATTACGGGTCGCAAACGTCGCCGCGCAGAATTTCAATCCCGTGTTGAAGTTGTGGAAGGACAAAATTTAAGCACTCGTCGACAGCCTTAGGACTGCCAGGAAGATTGACAATCAAACTGCGCTTGCGAATACCGGCGACAGCGCGGCTTAGTATAGCGCGACCGGTGATTTTCATAGAAAGATTTCGCATAGCTTCGGGGATACCAGGCGCAAGGCGCGTGCAAACTTCGATTGTCGCTTCGGGCGTAATGTCGCGAATTGCAAAGCCGGTGCCACCAGTCGTGACGATTAAGCCGACACCCTCATCAGCCAATTCAATCAATTTTTCGGTCAAAAGTTTTTTAACGTCGGGCAAAACCGTCCGAAAATGGATTTTATAGCTCGCTTTGGATAAAATTTCTTCGCATTTATCGCCGCTAATGTCTTCGTCGCGAATTCCGTAAAAACTTCGGTCGCTCATGGTAATAATTGCCGCGTCAAGCGGAATTTTTTTTGCCATTTCCAAATTATCGCCGATTTTTATCGTGCCGCCGTGTAAAACTCGCGCAAAAACGCCTTCACGCGGCATAATGCAATCGCCCATTTGCTGATAAATCGCGCAATGACTATGGCATTCCTTTCCAATTTGCGTTATCTCGAAAAAAACATTTCCGCAACTAAGGCGCGTCCCGACGGGCAAATTTTTAAATGTAAAGCCCTCTGCAATGATATTTTCGCCGAAAGAACCCGCATTAATTTGCGCTCCGCGGGCTTTGAAGGCGTCAATTTCGCCTTGACCGAGAAAACTAACTTGCCTATGCCAATCTCCCGCGTGCGCGTCGCCTAAAATCCCAAATTCCGTTATAAATTTCGCGCTTTCGACCAATTTTTTAGCCGTTCCGCGCTTTTCGCTAATACAAATCGCATTTATTTTGCCCATAACTTAACCTCCAACTTGATTCATCAGCCGCGAATCATGAAATTTCGTTGCGTCGTCAAAAAAATGTTCACGTGGCTTATTATAAATCGTCTCGCGAATTTTTTCTAAAATATCGTCGTCACTTGCGCCCGAACGCAATAAATTTTTAACGTCAAGCCCAAAATCGAAGCTTAAACACGTTTTCAAAAATCCTTCCGCCGTCAAACGAATCCGATTACAATTTCCGCAAAATTTATGCTCCATAGCGTCAATAAATCCAATTTCGCCGATAAAATTTGGCGGTTTAAAGTATTTTGCGGGACCTTTTAGCGGATTTTTATCGTAAACCGGCAAAAGGTCGCCAAAATTCCTTTCCAAAGTCGAAAAAATTTCCGCTGTTGAAATTCCGCGCAACCCTGATTCCCAAGCGCAACCTATTGGCATGAGTTCAATAAATCTGACCTTGATAGAATTATTTCTAGCCAAATTCGCTAGCTTTAAAAGCTCTTTTTCGTTGCCGCCGCGCAGAGGCACGCAATTTATCTTGAGATTTTTAAATTTTTGGTCGAATAATGCTTGCAAACTTTCCAAAACTTGATTGAAAAGTCGTCTGCGCGTCAAATTCGTAAAGATTTTTTCGTCGAGAGTATCTAAGCTTAAATTTATACCGTCAAGCCCTGCGGAAATTAATTCAGAAACAAAATTCTTGAGCAAAACACCGTTTGTAGTCAAATTTACCTGTTCAATGCCCGAAATTTTCTTCAAATCGCGGACTAGGGACGATAAATTTCGCCTTAAAAGTGGTTCGCCGCCCGTAATGCGGATTTTTTTGATTCCAAGCCGCGAAAATATTTCAGCGACGCGCAAAATTTCTTCCAAAGTCAAAATATCGGCGTGTGCAATTTTTTTTACGCCGCATTCGGGCATACAATAGCGGCAACGCAAATTGCAACGGTCAGTTACGGAAATTCGAGCGTAATTTATTTCGCGATTAAATTTATCCTTCATAGCAAAATAATTTCAACCTCATTTCCCGCCTTGAGCGCGTCAGAACCGGCAGGAATATCGACTAAACAATTACAATCGACCGCAGAATATAACGCGCCCGATTCGTGACGTTTTGGCAAGAAAATTTTCCCGTCATCGAACTTTGCGCGAATAAATCGGCGTCCTAAACTCTTTTTCGGAAAGTCATCAAGCAAAATTCCGCGACTTTTTCTGTATAAAACATCTGCGCGGCGAGAAATTTTAGCTAAAACGGGGCGTGCGAGCAGTTCAAAAGTCGCATAAGCCGCAAAAGGATTTCCTGAAAGTGCTAATCCTAAAAATTTTCCGCATTTCCAGCCGATAACCGGCGCACCAGGCTTAATTAACACGCGCCAAAAGAGTTTTTCGCCGATTTTTTTAACAATGTCGTGCATAATATCCTTTTTCCCGACCGAAACGCCGCCCGTAGTTATCAGCAAATCGATTTCATTTCGCAGATTATAAAGCTCCTCTGCAAGAGAATCGTTATCCGGAAAATTGCCCAAAATTTTTGGTTCAAAGCCCATTTCAAGCAATCTTGAGGCGATTAAATACAAATTACTATTGTAAATCTTGCCGGAAGTAAGTTTTTCTCCAGGTTTTATAAGTTCATCACCCGTCGAAGCAACTGCAACTACAGGTTTTCGATAAATTTTAACGGAATTTATTCCTTGACTAGCTAAAATCGCGACGTGCGCCGCCGTCAACTTAGTATTTTTGGCGACAAGCAAACTTCCCAACTTAATATCTTCGCCCGCAAAACAAAAATTCTCGTAAGGCAATAATTTTTGATTCACAAAGATATTTTCGCCGTCAAAAGTAACGTCTTCTTGCCGAATTACGCAATCTGAACCCTTTGGCATAGCCGCGCCCGTCATAATTCGTAAAGCTTCGCCCGATTTAATTTCGCCCGCAAAAAAATCCCCTGCGCACTCTTCGCCGATAACTTTTAGGCTTTTCGGAGTGTTCGTGTCGGAAGATTTCAGCGCGTAGCCGTCAAGCGGACTGCGATTGAATGGCGGATTGTCAAAAGTTGCAAAATAATCCTGCGCGACGACATTTCCCAGCGATTTCAGCAAAAAAACTTCCTCAACATCAAAAATTTCGCAGGAATTAGTCGTTAAAATTTCAATCGCCTGCTCTAAAGTTATTCCTTCCTTCACAGCAAACCACCAACTCCCAACGTTGTAAAGTCGCGCCGAATTAATTTTTCGCCCGTCAAAACTCGCGGCAATATCATATCGAAAACCGTTTTAGAACAAAACATTACGCAACCCGGCAAGCCCATTATCGGCACGTCGCCTTTGTAAGCAAGCATAAACATTGCGCCCGGCAAAACTGGTACGCCATAAGTCACAACGTCCGCGCCAGCCGATTTAATTGCGGCGGGTGTGCGGTCATCAGGGTCAATACTCATTCCGCCCGTACATAAAATCATATCACAGCCCAAATCAAGCAGTTCAGAAATTTTTTTACGCGTCATAGCCTTTGAATCGTCAGAAATGCGGCGTTCGTCGACTTTTAAGCCAAAATTTTTAAGTTTTGCTTCGATAACCGGCGTGAACGTGTCTTGAATCCGGTTATGAAAAATTTCCGAGCCAGTAACGACCAATCCAACTTTAAATTTTTTGTACGGAAGAATTTTCATAAGCAATTCGCCGCCCGCAATTTTCTTGACGCGCTCTATTTTTTCTTTATCAATCACGAGCGGAATTACGCGCATTCCCGCGACCGATTTATTTTTGCGCACGGGAATATTATTTTGGACGGTCGCAATACAAATTTCATCGACAGCGTTAATTTCATTGAGTTTTTCGGCGTCGACGTGAAAAACTCCGTCAATTTCGGCTTTAAGTTCGATTTTTCCTTCCTTAACTTCGCTTGCCGATAAATTTTCGCCTTGACAAATCGCACGCAAAATTTCTGCCGCGTCGTTTTCGTGCAATTTCGTTTCGTCGTTCTCCCAGACAAAAATATTTTCCTTGCCGAGTTTCAAAAGAATAGGAATATCTTCCGCCGTGATAATGTGCCCTTTGCGAAAGCGAGCGTCCTTGACGACGCCGCGCACAATTTCTGTTACATCGTGGCATAAAATCTGTCCGACCGCATCTTGAATCTTGATTTCCTTCAAAAAAATTCCTCCCAAAATATTTTCTAAACGATTTTATCACGCAGAAATTTTTTTGTAAGTGACTTTCAGCACAGATTAAAACAATATCAATCCGACCGCGATTAGCGCGAGCACTACCGCTTCTACGAAGTTTAAAACCTGCCCAATATTTTTCTTGCGCAAGATTAAATTCCGCACGCGCCCCGCGAAAATTGCTATCACCGAAAAAATTATCAGAGCCTGCGCGGCGAACACTACACCCAAAAATAAAATCCGTAAACTTGCGCCGTCACTCGACAAATCAACGAATTGCGGCAGAAACGCTAAGAAAAATAATAACACTTTCGGATTTAGGACGTTCATTAAGACGCCGCGCTTATAAAGTGCCGACGCTGAACTTTTCGCGCCCAATTTCGATAGCGAAAGTTTTTTGCCAGCGCGAGCCGCTTTGAACGCCCCGAACGCTAAGAATAATAAATATGCCGCGCCAAAAATTTTCAGCAGTAATAATGCCGTCGCCGAAGATTTTATCAGAGCCGCCACGCCGACCATTACTAGCGTCGTATGAAAAACTATTCCGCTTACTAGCCCGCACGCCAAAATTATTCCTGACTTCGCGCCGTCCGCTAAGCTTTTCGTCAGCAAATATAATATGTCCGGTCCTGGCGCAAGCGTCAAGAGTATCGACGCCGTTAAAAAATATATCAACTAAATCACCTCCGCGCAGATTTTAGCATAAAAAAACCCGCCTTTCGACGGGTAAAATTTTTTATCAGATTTTTATAACGCCGAGAATTTGAATCTCAACCGATTGGTCAATTTCAGCGTGCGAGACAATCACCACGCCTTGAATCGAACGTTCGATAAGTTTGCGGAAATACAGACGAACCGCCGGACTTGTAAGCACGATTGCGGGGTAACCTTGATTGCCGAGTTTTTCTAGTTCATTCGTGGCGGAAGTGACAATGCGGCGCATGGTATCGGGGTCGAGCGTGACAAAGGAGCCGTGGTCTGTGCGCTGAACCGCGCCGACAATCCGATTTTCCAACGACGGGTCAAGCGTGACGCAAGCCAAAGTATTTGAACCCTGCGTGACTTGCTGGGTAATTTGACGCGCCATTGCGTGACGTACATATTCCGTTAAAATTTCTGGGTCTTTAGTAGCGCGGGCGTAATCGGCTAAAACTTCCATAATCGTCGCCATGTCGCGGATTGAAACTCTTTCGCGGAGTAAATTCGCCAAGATTTTCTGAATTTCGCCGACGCCTAAAAGTTCGGGGACAACTTCATCAACAAGCGAGCGATTAGTTTTGGCAAGGTTGTCGATAAGATTTTGCGCCTCTTGACGACCGAGAATTTCTGCGGCGTGTTGCTTGATAAGTTCCGTCAAATGCGTTGCAAGAACTGAAACCGCATCGACGACTGTATAACCATTTAATTCGGCGCGTTCGCGGTCGCTCTCCGGAATCCAAATTGCAGGCAATCCGAATGCCGGTTCAACAGTCTCAATGCCTGGAATTTCTTCAAAGACCGTGCCGGAGTTCATCGCTAAGAAATGGTCAAGCATGAGTTCGCCGCGAGCAATTTCCATGCCCTTTAGCTTGATTATATACGAACTGGGCTTAATCTGAATGTTATCGCGAATTCTTATCGTCGGGACGACTAAACCGAGTTCAAGGGCGCATTGCCGTCGAATCATAACGATACGGTCAAGCAAGTCGCCGCCCTGCCCAGTGTCGACAAGCGGAATTAGCGAATAACCAATTTCCAATTCCATTGGGTCGACTTGCAGGAGCGAAATAATATTTTCGGGACGAGTCGCCGCGGATTTTTCTTTAGCCTGTTGTTGTTCGTCCTTAGTCTCCTCACTAACGGCGGTTTTCTTATGCAAGCTGTAGCCGATAAACGCGCAGATAATCGCCAACGACGCGAACGGGATACCCGGCAAGCCAGGTACGATTGACAGCATAAGCAGAACGCCCGCATTTATGAAAAAAATTCGTTCGTTGTGGAAAAGTTGCTTAACAATGTCGTTGCCGAGATTGCCTTCCGACGCGGCGCGAGTAACGATAATACCGGTTGCAGTGGAAATTAAAAGCGCGGGGATTTGGCTGACGAGACCTTCACCGACCGTCAACAAAGTATAAGTTTGAAGAGCGTCAATCGCAGTCATATCCTTTTGCGCCATGCCGATAATAAAGCCGCCGCCAATGTTAATCAGCATAATAATAATCGCGGCGATAGCGTCGCCCTTGACGAACTTTGAGGCACCGTCCATAGCTCCAAAGAAATCTGCTTCGCGCTGAATTTTAGAACGTCGAATTTTAGCTTCTTCGTCGGTTATCGCGCCCTGATTCAAATCGGCGTCGATTGACATTTGCTTACCGGGCATAGCATCCAAAGTAAAACGCGCTGAAACTTCCGCGACGCGCTCAGAACCTTTGGTTATAACGATAAAGTTTATGATAACCAAAATGATAAACATGATGAAGCCGACGACCGGATTGCCTCCGACGACAAATTGTCCAAACGCCGTAATAACTTCGCCCGCGTTGGCATTAATTAAAATCAGTCGGGTAGCGGAAATGTTAAGAGCCAATCGGAAAAGCGTCGTCACGAGAAGTAGCGACGGGAAGACTGATAGGTCAAGAGCCTCCTCGTTGTAAATCGCGCTCATTATGACGACAAGGGCGATTGTGATATTAAGGCAAATGAGTAAATCTAAAAGCGGCGTCGGGAGCGGGATAATCATCATGATAACAATCATGACGAGCGTCACCGCGATTATAACGTCGCTGTACTTCTGGATAAGCGAACCTAATGTTCGTGGTTCGGCTTCTAAGACATCTGCTGGTGCGGGCATTTAATTTTCTCCTAAAAAATTTTTACATGATTAGCTTTCCGAGATGCGCGACGGAATTCATTATTTCAACAGTCCAAACGCCGTCTTTGTATTTTAGGACGTTGACGCAAGTATTACTTTGGGGAACTTGCCAGAAATGTTCAAGGTCAATACCGAGCATACTGCAGATAATAGTAGTATTCAACCTGCTGTGAGCACCGATAAAAATTGTCTTGCCGGGATATTTAGCGACTGCATCTTCCAACGCTGCACGTCCGCGATATTGAATGTCGCGGAGGTTTTCGCCATTCGGGAAGGTCAGGAGCGAAGGCGATTCCAACCAAAGCTTAGCTTCTTTTGGAAATTTTTCCATTCCCTCTTCGGGAGTAAGACCTGCAAAATCGCCAAAGTTAATTTCTTTAAGTCGGTCGTCGGTGTAGGCAATTTCCATACCGTGCATTTTGGCAACGGTCTCTGTCGTCAC
>Ga0247609_10005415_pt1 | contig 12549 bp, 11 predicted proteins | sample 172DNAGHGlowgp2_FD_193487 | JGI IMG/M metagenome (GOLD analysis project Ga0247609, IMG submission 193487) | Sheep rumen microbial communities from Palmerston North, Manawatu-Wanganui, New Zealand - 1728 DNA GHGlow gp2 | ecosystem: Host-associated > Mammals > Digestive system > Stomach > Rumen ... | reverse complement strand
TGCCTTGATCGCGTTCATCGCATCGTCGCCCAGGACATCGTCCACGTACTGGACGGGGGCGTTGAGATGTTTGGAGAGGTGCTCCGCGTGCTGCTTCAGGTCGATGAAGTCCCACTTGCCCTTCCTGCTCTGATGAGCCAGGATGACGAGCTTGGCCTTCTTCCCCATGAGCTCCCTGATGGTCGGGATTACCCTCCTGATCCTGGAATCGTTCACGATCTGGAGCGACTCCTTGTCGAGGGGGCAGTTGATGTCCACCCTGAGGAGGACGGTCCTGTCCCTGTAGTCGAAATCCTCGAGCGTGTTGAAATCCTTCTCCATCTTCAGACCTTCACTGGGGTATTCCCATGGACCTGTTGGTCTTGGCCTGGGATGCGGCCGCGTCCTGCTCCAGCTTGCACATGGACCTGATGCAGTCGATGTTCTCCGGGATCACATCGGACTCCTGGTGCACGGCCTGATAGTAGTACAGGGTGTTGCCCACGACCTTCACGCCGTCCGCCCATACGACGATCTCGTACATGTCGGACCTGTCGCGTCCGAGCTCCCTTGCGAGCTCCATGACGTTGGCGGTGCTCTTGATGCCGTCCTTGCTGCTGACCAGCCTGACGCGGGGCGCGTTCCTGAACACCTCGAGGACGTCCTCGGTGGTGATCTCAGCGTTGAACTGGACCACGACGGTGTGGAGGTGCATCAGGGTCGTGGATGCCTTCACAGCCATGGTGTTGATGTCCAGCCAGGGCATGATGCTCTGAACATCGGGTCCGTGGTGGGTCGGGAGCTTGACTGAAGGCTCCAGCGCATTGACCGGACCGGTCTTAGCGTCTCCGGGGTCCGCAGCCCTCCTGACGATGGTCACGAACGCGTTCTTGATCTTGAACTTCTTGTCCAGGGGATTCAGGGTCCTGAGGAGTCCCGTGGTGTTGCATGAGACAACGCGCGAGAGCTGGGCGCCCCATGACTCGGAATAGTTGGCGGTGGAATTGAACGAGATTCCTGTGAGGGCGTGGTCCTCTCCTCCCTGGAAGATGGCCTTCACGCCTGCAGCCAGGTACTTGGCCTTGTACTCCTCGCCCACGTTGCCGGGGGTGCAGTCCACGATTATGTCCACGGATCCTATGAGATCGTCGATGGTACCGCTGACCTTCATGCCCGCATCCTCGAAGGCTTTGACATTGTCCGCGGGAACGTAGAGGCCGTAGCCTTTATCCAATGCGGACCTGGCCTCGAACGACGGCCTCGTCTTCGTGACTCCGACGAGCTCCATGTCCTCCTGCGCCGCGACAGCTGCTGCAACTCTCTTACCAATGGTTCCGAAACCGTTGACTCCGACCCTGATCTTCGCCATTATAATTACCTTGAAGTCTGATAGTGCTGGTCCATAATAAAGTATCGCGATTGCCGATAAGGTGTATGGCGAAAGAGAACGGCGGCCATACTGTCGCATCCAACGCAACCATTTTTACCATCGGACCATGTCGTAGCCCCATTGGTCCGGCAGTCGTTCCGCCGGCAAGGATTTGATCGATATGTCCGAGAACCCGATAGAGATCGTCAACCTCAGGAAGGAATACGGCAGGTTCACCGCCGTGAACGACCTCAACCTGACGATAAAGAAGAACAGCTTCACCGGTCTGCTGGGTCCCAACGGGGCCGGCAAGAGCACGACCCTGAAGATACTGACCCATCTGATAAACGCCACATCCGGAGAGGCGTATCTCAACGGGATCGACGTCACCAAGGATCCGAAGAGGGCCCTGCAGGATGTGGGCACCGTCATAGAGACCCCCGAGTTCTACCCGTACCTCACCCCCAGGGAGACCTTCAGGTACGTCGGTGAGCTCATAGGCATGAACCGCGAGCAGATATCCGCGGAGACGCAGAGCATCCTGGAGAAGGTCAAGATGACCGAATGGCAGGACAAGAGGCTCGGGACGTTCTCCAAGGGCATGAGGCAGAGGATCGCCCTCGGACAGGCGCTGCTGGACGACCCCCGCATCATCATCCTGGACGAGCCCACCTCCGGACTGGACCCCAGGGGAATGGCGGAGATAAGGGAGGTGCTGAAGAACCTCAGGAACGATTCCAAGGACCTGACCATCGTCATGAGTTCCCACATCCTGCCCGAGGTCCAGGACCTCTGCGACAGGATCGCATTCATCAACCACGGCACCCTGCTCATGGACGACGACATATCCGCATTCGAATCCACCAGCGGCGCCAGGAACGTCATCGCAAAGGTTGACGGCCTTCCGACGGACGACATGATCTCTGCGATAGACTCGCTGGACTACGTCATATCCGCGGAGCGCCTGGGCAACGACATATCGATCAACATCGGCTCCGACGCATCGCTGAGGTCTAGACTCTACAAGGACCTGGCCGAGATGGACATGAAGGTGTACTCGCTGACCGAGGAGGACTCCCTGGAGGAGACCTACCTTAACCTCATAAAGGAGTCGAGATGATGACGAACGACTTCGTGCAGATCGGAGTGGTCGCGAAGAACGAGATCATAAAGAGCGTCCGCGGAAGGAAGTTCCTGATCAGCACGGCCATCGTGTTCCTGGTGTTCCTGCTGATCACCGGCCTTCAGATGGCCACCAACGGATGGGACAACATCAAGGACATCGGCCAGTTCATGAGCGTCTACTTCAACATGTTCCCCATGGTGATCACGCTCGTGGTCGCCCTCCTGGCATCCGTTGCGATCGTCTCCGAGTTCGAGGAAAGGACCGCGCTGATCCTGTTCACCAGGCCCATAAGGAGGACATCCATATTCGTCGGGAAGATCCTCTCGTGCCTGATCATCGAGGCCCTGCTGATCCTCGCATATTACATCATGTCCAGCATTGTCGCGTACGTGAAGCTGGGGACCGTACCGTCCGACCTCCTGACGTCGTACGGGATATCCATCCTCTACGCCTTCGCGGCATCCGGGATAGCGTTCATCATCAGCTCCTTCTTCAAGAAGGGCAGCGTGTGCACAATCATATCGGTGCTCATCCTCGTGATCATCATCCCCATATCCTCTTCGATGATCGGTTCCGACGACGGCGAGAACTGGTACATGCTCGACCAGTCCGCCGACACCCTGTACACCTGCGTGCCAGAGTACGTGGACCAGTACAATAAGACGGCCGAGCAGTTCAAGAAGGTGGTGGACAGCGCGATAACAATCCTTGAGGGATTCACGGACAAGGGCCTGGACCCGGCCAAGGATTGGCTAGCTGAGTTCATACAATCGCCGGATTATCTGGCCCTGGATGCGGAGCATCAGGAGTCCATACTGAAGATGTTCATGTTCCTCAATACTGGCGCCGACGGCAACCTGAAAGCGATGATCTCTGTGCTAAAGTTCATGAGCGTAGGGGTACTCCCGCACATGGACTATCCTGACGTCGGAAAGGCCGCCCTCGTCCTACTGGTATGGGGAATCGTCTCCTACTTCGTGGCCTGGATCAGATTCGTCAGAAGGGAGTTCTGAAACCTATGGCGGGCCCGGCATTCCCGTCGGGTCTGCCCCCATTGATATACTTGTTACCCGATTAGTAGGTCCATAGGGTCAAGGCTTGGAGCCATAGTGACGGAGGCATTGAGAATGGATGCGGAACTGGTCGAACTGTCGGTATTGGGGGAGATCGTACCCTCGAAGGAATCGATGGAGCGCCTGGACGACATAGCATCCCGCCTCATGGACAAGGTCAGGGGATACTACAGGGAGAAGGGCCTCGATGTGATCTGCAAATATGCCGGATCCTACGCCAAGGGCAGCTACCTGTCGGATCAGGACCTGGACCTCTTCATGATGTTCCCGATGGACATGGACCGCAGGGACGTCGAACGCATCGGCCTCGAGGCCGGCAAGGACCTCATCGGCGGGGAGCTCGTCTACTCAGAGCACCCGTACACCACCGGATACTTCGAAGGGGTGGAGGTGGATATGGTACCGTGCTACCACCTGCAGTCCACATCGCAGCTCAAGACCTCGGTGGACCGCACCCCGTTCCACACGGAGTACATGAACTCCCACCTGAGCGCCGACCAGAAGGACCAGGTACGTCTTCTTAAAAAGTTCATGAAGGGCATAGGAACCTACGGCGCCGAACAGGACTCCAGGGGATTCTCCGGGTACATGTGCGAGATCCTCATAGTCAAATACGGTTCGTTCAGGGATGTCCTGAAGGCGGCCGTTAGCTGGAGACTCGGAGAGGTCATCGTCGTCGAGGAGAAGGGGCCGGACTTCGATTCCGCGTTGGTGGTCTACGATCCCGTGGATAGCACCAGGAACGCGGCCTCCTCGGTGCACCAGGACACCCTGGAGATGTTCAAGTACGCCGCATCCGAGTACCTCAAGGAACCTGACGAGAGGTTCTTCCTCCCCAACCCGAGGGTACCGCTGCAGACAGAGGAGCTTGAATGGATCTGCGCCAAGAGGAAGTCCAGGCTGGTATCCATCACGTTCGACAGGCCCGATGTCGTGGAGGACTGCCTGCAGGGACAGCTCTGGAGGACGCAGAACGCCCTCGAGAAAAAGTTCAAGGAGTTCGATTTCAAGGTCCTGAGAGCGGTGCACAGGCTCGAGGACTACGGCATGAGGATCGTCTTCGAGCTGGAGACGGACATCCTGTCGGAGACCCATAAGCACAGGGGCCCGCCGGTGAAGGTGAAGGGCGCCTCCGATGACTTCCTGGGGTTCTGGAAGGACAATCCGTACGGTGCGCCGTACCAGGAGGGCGGATACTGGTATGTGGAATCCGCGAGGCACATCCGCACTGCCACCGAGTTCCTGGAGAAGCAGACATCCGTCGCCGGCATCGGAAGGAACATCGATCCGTCCACGGCGACCGTGTTCGACCACTTCCAGACTCTGGCTACGGCCGATGCGGGCCTCCTGACAGAGCTCCTGGACCCGATCCCGCCATGGAAGAACTGACCTCCAAGATCATGGTCTCGCGGTAAGGGACGCAGTGATCCGCTGCCAGCAGCGGCCGAAGTCATGTTTTTTATATCGAGGATTGATGGAGAGGTTCAGTGGGCCTATGGGCTAGCTTGGTATACTTGTGGCTTTGGGAGCCATTGACCCCGGTTCAAATCCGGGTAGGCCCACTCATATCTCGCTTTCTGATGCTTATTACCTATGAACGACCTGCCACCGTTTCTTTCACATTCGGATCGTGTCTGTTACTTAAAGCATACCTTTCAGTCCAAAAGTAAATGTTTTTGTTTACCAAATAAAATCGTAAACAATATTGTTTACTAAAATCTCAAGTACCCAAGCCTCCACCTCAAACACATGTTCGTCGGAAGGGATGATGAGCTCAGACTGCTCGAGGAGATATGGTCCGGAAGATCCCCGAAGACCTGCGCGGTCTACGGAAGGAGGAGGATTGGTAAGACGACCTTGATAGACCGTTTCTGCGCTGACAAAAAGCACATCCGCTTATTCCGTAATCACGGGCAAGGAGTGATGGCTGGCCACCCCATATTCTCAGCGGCCAGACCTCTAACAAACCGAAAGGCTGACCCGGACCTGCTTTGGCCCATGATATGGGTTCAGACACGATCGTCACCAACCCTGTGTAAAGCGCATCGGAAACATCAAACTCTTCAAATGAAGAGTTATGAAGAGTTATGAAGAGTTTCTGTCCCGGGGCTATACACGTACAACTGTCTGTGACCATCCTTGCCTGATGCCTTTACCAGACCCATTTCCATCAAAATCAGCAAATCTCTCCTTATGGTGGACACGGTAATCTGATACTTCGTCGACAATTCGTATTGGGATACGGGCTCCCCGCTGCGCATCATATCCTTGAGGATCTGCGATTGCCTGTATGTCAATCCACGGCCCTTCAGATCGTTCATCAGGTCCTCCTGCTCTTTCATCTTCCTTTTTAGATATCCATCGAAGACATCTATCGATTCCGATATCATCTTAAGATTGTACCTGATGAAGTATGTGACGTCCTCATCATCAGTCTCGGACAGAAGATAGGCCATATCATAACCTTGACGATGTTTTTTGATGACCTTGGATATGGAAAGGTATTCGACCATAGAATAGCCGTTCTTCAAGCAGAACCAATAGAACAACGCTCTTGATACTCTGCCGTTCCCGTCCAGGAACGGATGTATGTATGCCAGAGTATAATGAAGGATTATTCCTTTGATCACAGGATGAACAAATTCAGATTCGTCATTAACGTATTCACAGAGCTCGTCAATCATACCTGCAATCATGTTATGATCAACAGGGACATGGTACGTTATGTCCTCATACGCATCCCTGATAGCTATGGAATCGTCTTCTCTGAACCTTCCCGATGTAGCAGGATCATCCATCAGCCCCTCGGTGACAACCCGGTGGATATCCATGATCAGATCCGGTGTCAATGGTTCGTCCAGACGGCCCTTGATCAATTGCATGGCACGATAATTGTTGAGGATCATCCTTTGCGAACGATCCTTCGGCTGAAGATTGGAACGAAGAATTTTCTTAGCTAGTTTGGTCGTAGTAGAGGCACCCTCAAGTTGACTAGATGCTATAGATTCCTCCATCATTGAACTGACAGACAACATGATCCTCCTCTTATCATCGATCCCACTGGATGTAAGAAAACCAGATGCTATTCTCGAATCGATCTCATGGATTGTTCTCTGAATGTAGTCATCAAGAAGGGAATAGGACATTTCAAGATTCCCTATTCTGACCCGACGATAGGACATGATCCTCATGACCTTCATCATCCTCCATACATCCACTCTATTGGAATCCCCAAATTCTTTGTACCTCAGCTCATCCCAATGAAGATACCTATCGTTGTACTCCTTTGCAAATCTGACCACATCACTAGATGATTTGATGGGTTCTGAATTAATTATGGTGCTGAGGTCAGGACTTTTCTCAGGGATTTTCATGCTAAAATGTAAAAACGACAGCATATATTAACTCTTCATTTGCAGAGTTTTGAAGAATTATGAAGAGTTTTGAAACAAGATGAAAAACACAGAATGCGATACTTTCATGCAGTAGACAGTACGCTGACCAGCGACGTCGGGAACAGCATCGTCATCTCCCAGAAGTACACCCTGGCAGCGTGAATCGTATATGGATGACCGCGCGACCGATCGGTCGCAGGCATCGATGGAAACCTATTCGATGGGACGGGCCCGCTGAAGACTCGGCGGGTCCCGGGGCCCTTTCTTACCTTTAGCATGCTTGAGAGCTGGTGATGTGCCGCTCTTCCTAACTTATGCATATCGGAGCTCTGTATTGACAAGATAGATATATGTAAGATACATGTAGGATATATGTAAGATATATGACTGAAGCACCGCCTTTCAGGATAACCCCCAAGATGCTGGATCTTGTGATCGATATCACCCGGGCTATGGACAGGATTGAAGGGTATGAAGTTCTGGACCGCAACCCCAGGCTGAGGAGGAGAAATCGTGTCCGCTCCATCCATTCATCCTGTGCGATCGAAGCGAACTCCCTGTCATCCAGCCAAGTGTCCGCCATATTAGACGGTCGCAGGGTAGAAGGTCCAAAAAAGGACATCGACGAGGTGAAAGGGGCCTACGAAGCATATTCCTCGCTGGACAGCGTGGACCCGTATGACATCAGTGATCTCCTCAGGATGCATCGCGTCATGACGAACGGCACGGTCGAGGGCGCAGGGATGTTCCGTACGACGGGAGAAGGGGTATTCTCCGGGGACAAGGCCATCTTCATCGCACCGCCACCGGACCTGGTCCCGTCCCATATGGAGAACCTGTTCGGATGGATGAGTGAGAACAAAGGGACCATGAATCCGCTGATACTCTCCTCCGTCTTCCATTACGAGATGGTGTTCATACATCCGTTCAGTGATGGCAACGGGAGGATGGCCCGCTTCTGGCAAACGGCCATCCTGGGGGATTGGAATGAGCTGTTCCGCTGGATCCCCATCGAGAACGGGATCCACAAATCGCAGAAAGGGTACTATGAGGCCATACAGGCCTCCAACGATGCGGGGGAATCGACCGTCTTCATCGAATTCATGCTGGAGACCATCCTCAGGTCCCTGACTGATGCGGAATTCGAGATTGAGGAAATGTCCGAGGATATGCCTTCCGGTATCAGAAGGCTTATGGAATCCATGGATGCCGACAGGACCTATTCGTCGAGGGAGCTCATGGAACTCGTCTCGGCAAGATCCGGACCTTCCTTCAGAAGGGATTGCCTCGGTCCTGCCCTGGAGCGGGGACTAATCGTCATGACGGATCCTAACAGCCCGAAAAGCCCCAGACAGAGATACAGGCTGGCGTGACATACATAGGAGCATCGGTACAGTCCCGGGACCATCAAGTCTTCTCTTTGGATTCATCGTACTCGAAAGCGTACCTGTACTTCTCCCTGGCAGTGAAATCGTAGATGATATAGGGTATCCACTCGCGGACCGGCGGCGGCTTGACCAGGGGCGGGGTGTAGTATCTCCTGATATGCGGAAGGAACAGGATGACCATACAGCCCAGGTACACGAGTATCAGCGGGAGCTCCGACTGCAGCAACATGTTGCTGGACCAGCGTCCGAACACGAATTCGTTGAGGAGAACGAGGATAGACTGGATGATCATCGTCCTGTTGGCCAGCTGCCAGGACATCCTCTGGGCGGATGAGAGCTTCAGCATCGTCCTTATCGTCAGCTCGGACGACAGTATCGTCGTGAAAAGGATGTAGAACGACTTGACGGCCCTCTCCGGGGTATCAAGGTCCAACCCGACCCCCAACTGACTGAACTTGTAGAGGTTGAGGGCCATGTTGTATGCCAGCGTGAACTCTACGATATACAGGATGTATGGCATCTTGTTACGCGCCGACCACTTGCTGCTCCCTCTCACTTCGATCCGTACGCACACCGTTATCTATGATTAAAAACATGGCACGGATATGGGCGTACCGGCTTCGGACAGATTCCTCAACTGCGTCCTCCGCCGTGCCGGCATGGATATAACGATCAACAGGCTAGTGATCGTGCTGATCGTTCCGTGCTCGCTCACCCTCGTCCTCTACCTGGCCTATCTGATCTACAAGGATTGGGGGATCTGGTTCGGATTCAGCGATCCCGGGGAGTACCTCATATCGCTGTTCTTCTCAATAGATATGACGTTCATCACCTACAGCGTCATCAAATCAGTGACGCTGGTCATCGAACGTGGCATCATCTGGACCGATTCCCTGACCGCTTATGCGGAGGAGAACGGGAAGGATACATCCGAACTGCGGATGCTGGCGGATGAGATGAGAGGTCAGCGCACCAAACGTCTGAGGATACTGTCATTCTTGGTATTCCTGGCGATGATCAGCATGATGGTCATAAGCTTCTTCGTGTTCGATTTCAGACACTGGTCGTCGTCGAACCATGAGATATTCAGACAGGCGACGCTCGTCGTGCTGTCGATAGCTTCCGTGGACATGTTCGTCACGGGTGTATTCACACTGATGAAGATCAGGAAGGTGGACTACATCCAGTGCTGGTTCACGGACGCCTTCCGCAGGACCATGGACGATGACTGGATGCCCAAACCCATGGTCACCGACATAGAGAAGAACAAAAGGGTGGCCCACGTCATACTCATCATCGCTACCGTCATCGGGACGGTGCTGGGGAAGATCGTCTTGGACTACCTGCTGTCCCTCAGGGTCGATGTCCCGGACATCCCGATTTGGCTGATGGTGATAGGGCTGTACTTCACGTTCCTGTTCTTCTACTCCATCCATGTCATGAACAGGCACATACGCGTCCTGTGGAAGTACGAGAACGAGCTCCTGGACTGGATGTCGGAGCGGGAAGGGGCGAAGAAGGTCGTCAGGGTCCCGATCGACAAGGACGACAGAGAATCCATGACCCTGTGGGAATCGTCCTTCGGCCTCTGGGATTACTTCCTTTTGGTCGGGAGATGGCTGAAAGGCGCCCTGCATCTTCCGTGATTCGATCATGGTCGCAGACCATCCTCACGAAGCCACGTCCGCCTTCTCTCCGGATACCGTCCCCTTTATCCTCGGCTTGATCCACCCGGCGTATGTGTGCGACAGCACCAGGATCACGCGCTTCCTCACGTTCTGCACATAGCTGCGGCCCGGCTTGTAGAAGTATCCGGACATGATCATTAAGACGAACAGACCGGAGAACATGAACTGCACCACCGGGGAGGGGTCGCCCTACACACCGTCCGTCCCGCTCTGAAGAAGGGCGAGATGTGTCGTTATGACTCCGAGTATCGCCAATCCCTTGTAGACGTCCGGCGCCTTCGAACGGATAGGTTTGTGATCCGCCAGTGCTTCGTTCGATATTTCCGAACACACAGTCAAACTAGGTGCACTGTCAATAAAGAAACATACGGTCCCCAACCAGTCCAAGAAACTTAGATTGTGCATCCAGACAGTCTAATTATGGTGTCGGTTAAGCAGAATTTACAGAATTAACACCATTGAAGTTCTAAGAAATAACAACCTTTTATTGTTAATCCGCTATGCAGTGACGGGGGCGCCATGGACGAGATTGTACTGTTCACCAGTTTGGGAATTTTCCTTCTTCTGGCGGCAGTCTGTTCCATAGTGTTCAACAGGCTGAAGCTCCCTCCCCTGATCGGGTACCTGATGGCAGGGATCCTGATAGGGAACCTGTGGCATATGGACGCGGGCTCTGAGACCGTGGTCAGCGTCCTTTCGGATATGGGATTGATCACGCTGATGTTCTGCATAGGCATGGAGATCAATCTGAAGAAGATCCGGAAGCAAGGGCTGTTCGCGATAGTGGTCGCCCTGGTGCAGCTGCCGCTGATGGTCCTCGGAGGCGTAGTCGCAGGTACGATGATGGGCCTGGACATCATCCAAAGCATCTGTCTCGGAGGGATAATATCCGGTTCGAGCACCGCCGTTGTCATGGCCGTCCTCAAGACGCAGAACCGTCTGGACAAGGACCATATCGACTCCATAGTCCTGATCACCATCATGGAGGACATCGGCCAGGTCATCATCCTGTCCATGATCACCCCGCTGATGGCGGGGAGCGAGCTGGATACCAATGGCCTGATCGCCATGATCCTGAGCATCATGGCCTTCATGATCGTGAGCATAGTCGTCGGACTGAGGTTCATGCCCCGTATCATGAACTGGGTTTCGGACAATGTGAACTACGAGATCCTCCTGGTGTTCGCCATGGGGCTGGCCTTCGGCATGGCCCTGCTGGCCGAATATGCGGGGCTGTCCGTCGCCATCGGAGCGTTCCTCATGGGTATGATGATCGCACCTAGCAGGAAGCACAAGGAGCTCAGCCACGACATCGAGCCTATGAAGAGCATCTTCATGGCCATGTTCTTCATATCCGTGGGGATGGAGATCTCGGTCCAGTCGCTGATGGACAACATCGTGCTGATCATAACCCTCTACGCCATCTTCGCGATCCTGAAGTCCAGCACCGTGTTCCTCGGATACTGGCTCGGGAACGAGACCTGCCGCAACGGATTCATATCGGCGCTGAGCCTGGTGGCGATGGGAGAGTTCGCATTCATCATAGCGAAGCAGGCCCTGGATTACGGGGTGGTGGACAACGGGTTCTACACGTCGGTCATCGGTGCGGCGCTGCTGTCGATGATCCTGCTGCCCGTGCTGTCCAGATGGTCCGCGGAGACCTGGGACAAGGCGGTGGCGGTCTGCCCCTCCGGGCTGATGAACGTCTGCAGGAACGTCAACGGCGCCAGGGACAACCTGTACTCCAACATGTCCAAGTCCTCCGAGAAGACCAAGAACCAGTTCAAAAGGCTGATGACGCTGAACTACGTCTGCGTCCTCATGGCCATCCTGGTCGAGATCGTCTTCGTCCTGATCAACCCGGCGTTCGCCATGTGGCTGGAGCATTACGTGGGAGGCACCGCGCTAATCTGGAGCATAGCCATGCTGCTGGTTAACCTGATCCTGATCTACATACCGATATACTTCATCGTGCACAACATCAGGGCGGCCAGGTCCATGGGTGACGGCGGCAACCTCGCCTACGACATAGAGGACAAGGACGGTAAGTTCTCCATATCGAGCATGTTCAGGATGTCCAGCACCATGATGCTGAGTATGATGATAGCGCTGATAGTGCTCGTGATCGTCCCCAACAACCTCGGGATATGGGAGCACATCGCGGTCATCCTCATGATCCTTGCGGGACTATTCTACTACAATCGCAGGCTGATCAAGAAGCTCTTCGAGGCCGGACAGCCCCCTGCGGAGAATGCGATCCCTAAGACGACAGAGGCACCCATCACCGATGGGGAGGCTGAGGGCAAGGAACCTGAGCAGACCGTCGTGTCCATCAACCCAGAGGACAGCGGCAGGAAGCGATCCCGACGGCCGAACAACAGATGGATGATTATGCCCCGTTGTGCCGTTTTCGGACATAGTTCACTTCCGATTCGAGGTCGTATATAACATCAATAAATGCAAACCAATAATTGTACCCAGCATACTTTTTCGCAACGGTTGGTTATAAATTTAATTAACATTGTTAATAA
>Ga0247609_10005412_pt1 | contig 12552 bp, 10 predicted proteins | sample 172DNAGHGlowgp2_FD_193487 | JGI IMG/M metagenome (GOLD analysis project Ga0247609, IMG submission 193487) | Sheep rumen microbial communities from Palmerston North, Manawatu-Wanganui, New Zealand - 1728 DNA GHGlow gp2 | ecosystem: Host-associated > Mammals > Digestive system > Stomach > Rumen ... | reverse complement strand
AAGGTTTGTAAAAAAATCTGTGAGTTTTTTGATGAGAAAAATGTTGAATATGCAAATCCTGTTCAGGTCAGCAGAGAAACGAATCTTTCGGTTTCGGATGCCGAGGGTTGTGATGTCGTGCTCGTTTTGGGCGGCGACGGTACTCTTATGAGAGTTGCGAAGAAGTGCTCTAAATTCAATCTTCCGATACTCGGTATAAATCTGGGGCATTTGGGCTTTCTTGCACAGACGGGTGTTGAAGGACTTGAAGAAACACTTGGACGTCTTATAAGAAAAGAGTATCTTTTGGAAGAAAGAATGCTTTTACACGGACGTGTATACAGAAACAATGAACTTATTTTTGAGTCGGAAGCATTAAATGATGTGTGTATAAATCGTGGGGGTATGCTTCAGATATTGAATTTTGATATATCGGTAAACGGTATGTTTTTAAAATCCTACGGAGCCGACGGTGTGATTATTTCAACGCCTACGGGTTCTACCGGATACAATCTTTCTGCGGGCGGACCTATTGTGGAGCCTTCTGCGGATATGATTCTGGTTACGCCGATTTCCGCCCATTCTTTTATGAACAGAAGTATTCTGTTTAAAGCAGAAGATACTGTTAAAATTACAATCGGCGAACCTCATGACGAAGAGACCGGACAGATTGTTTTGGCGCATTTTGACGGCTTTGAACATATTGATTTACAATACAAGGATGAAATCGTCATTTCCAAAAACGCAGGTCATGTCAGTTTCATTCAGATGAATAATGTTAATTTCCTTGAAACCCTTAACAGGAAACTTAGAGAAAACTGATTTTTAAGGGGGTCAAATGCTTTTAAATTTACATGTAAAAAATTTTGCGCTTATCGATGAAATCGATATTGATTTTTCAAAAGGACTAAATATTCTGACAGGTGAAACCGGTGCCGGCAAGTCGATTGTTTTAGGATCACTTGCCATAGCTCTCGGGGCCAAAGCGGATAAGGATTTTATCAGAACGGGCGAAGAGTTTGCGCTCGTTGAGATTACTTTTACGGCGGATACCGATGAAGTCAGAAGAAAGTTAATTGAAAATGACATATCTTTGGAAAACGACTGCGTTTTAATTCAAAGAAAAATTACACCTCAAAGAAGCGTGTTCAAACTCAATTCCCAGACGGTTACCGTTTCCGTCATAAAAGATATTGCGTCTGTTTTAATTGATATTTACGGACAGCATGACTATCAGAATCTTTTAAATTCCAGGAAACACATCGAAATTCTCGACTCGTTTGCAAAAGACATTGCAGACGCTTCTTCAGGTTACAAAAAAACATATTCGGAATATCTTCGCTTAAAGGATCTTGCAGAAAGCCCCGAGGTTGACGAGTTAAAAAGAGAAAGAGAAATATCTCTGCTCGAGTATCAGATAAACGAAATCAAATCGGCCGCTTTGAAAGTAAACGAAGAAGAGGAAGTCGAAGAAAGATTAAAGGTTCTTGAGAACGCATACAAAATCCAGAGTACGCTTTCTCTCGTAAAAGACATTATGTATGACTACGAAAGCAGCGCCGGAGAGATGATAAATAAATCCATCCGCGAAATGTCTGCGATTTCTTCGTACGATTCGGCTTTGGGAGATTTGTTTGACGAGCTTAACAATATTTATTCGCTCGTGTCGGATTTTGAAAGAGAAACCGCAGGGCTTTTGGAAGACTATGCACCAAACGAAGAAGAACTTAACCGTCTTCGCGAGCGATACAATCTTATCAACGAACTTGAAAGAAAATACGGCAGAACCGTCGAAAATGTACTCGAATATCTTAATGACAAAGAAAAGGAACTCGAAGCTCTTGAAGATTACGTTCTTAAAAGAGAAAGTATTTTAAAAGATTATGAAAAAGTCAAAGAAGCTTTAAAGAAAGCGGCAGACGGCTTATCCGCGGTCAGAAAGAAAACGGCTGCATCTTTCGAAAAGGCTATAACCGAAGGGCTTTCGGATCTTAATTTTAATCAGAGTTCGTTTAAAGTTGCGATTACCGAAGCATCGGATTATACGGCAAACGGAAAAGATAAGGTTAATTTTGAAATTTCCACCAATCCGGGCGAACCTTTAAAGCCTCTCGAAAACGTATCTTCCGGCGGTGAACTTTCAAGAATTATGCTGGCAATTAAGACTGTCGGCGCTAAAAGCGATAATACGGAAACGCTTATTTTCGATGAAATCGATGCGGGAATTTCGGGTGTTACCGCATGGAAAGTTGCCAAAAAACTGGCTCTATTATCCAAAGATCATCAAATTATTTTAATCACGCATCTTCAGCAAATAGCCGCAATGGCCGATGTACATTTTGAGATAAAGAAAATCGTATCTGATAATTCAAGAACCAATACATATATTGACGTGCTTGATAAAGAGGGCGAGATTAAAGAAATTGCAAGAATGCTCGGAGACGAATCGGGGTCGGAAAGTTTCCTTGAAAATGCCAACGAGATTAAAAAGCAGGCTTTGGATTATAAAAAATCAATTGGCATATAATTGTCTCTTTATTTAAGGATAAAAATATAGTATAATATACTAAATATCGGGTATGATTTATCTTTATATAGCATAAGTTGTGCTTTACGATGTATATTAAACTATATTTTTTCTTTTTATTCATTTTCGGAGGGTTAAATGAAAAACATTCTCTTTGTTGCATCAGAAGGAGTTCCGTTTATAAAGACGGGCGGACTTGCGGATGTAGTAGGTTCTCTTCCCAAATGCGTGGACAAACGCTATTTCGATATTCGCGTAATGATTCCCAAATACACCTGTATGTCTCAGGAATTAAAAGACAAGATGGTTTATAAGACCAGCTTTTATATGGATTTCCATTGGAAAAACGAATATGTCGGTATTCTTGAGGCTGAAGTCGACGGTGTAAAATATTATTTTATAGATAACGAATCCAAATTCGGCGGATTTCATCCTTACAGTTCAAATGTTTATGATGATATCGAAAAATTTGCATTTTTCTCAAAAGCCGCTTTATCGGCAATGCCCCTTTTGGATTTCAGACCCGACGTAATTCACTGTCACGACTGGCAGACCGGTCTTATCCCCGTTTATCTTAAAGAAAGATTCCAGGGAAATGAATTCTTCCACGGAATTAAGACTGTTATGACGATTCACAACCTTAAATTCCAGGGTAAGTGGGATGTTCCCGCGGTAAAAGACATAACAGGTCTTCCCGATTATTTCTTTACACCGGATAAGCTTGAGTCTTACAAAAATGCCAATCTTTTAAAGGGCGGTCTCGTATATGCGGATGCGATTACAACGGTTTCCGAAACTTATGCCAAGGAAATCATGACTCCTTTCTACGGAGAAGGCCTTGACGGTCTTTTAAGAGCCAGAGAAAACGATTTAAGAGGTATTGTAAACGGTATCGATTATTCCGAATACGACCCTTCGGTTGATAAATTCATCGATTACAAATACAATGCGGCTAATTTCAGAAAAGAGAAAATCAAAAACAAGAGAAAACTCCAGCATGATTTAGGTCTCGAGGAAAACGATAAAATGATGATGATCGGTATCGTTTCGAGACTGACCGATCAGAAGGGCTTTGATTTAATCGCATATATTATGGACGAACTCTGCCAGGATGCGGTTCAGATCGTTGTTCTCGGTACGGGCGAAGAGCAGTACGAGAATATGTTCAGACATTTTGACTGGAAGTACAACAACAAGGTTTCCGCGAATATCTATTATTCGGAGTCGATGAGCCATAAGATTTATGCTTCCTGCGATGCTTTTCTTATGCCTTCGCTCTTCGAGCCCTGCGGCTTAAGCCAGCTGATGGCACTTCGCTACGGTACAATTCCCATCGTCAGGGAAACAGGCGGTTTAAAAGACACCGTAGAGCCTTACAACGAATACGAGTCCAAGGGAACAGGTTTCAGTTTCGTCAATTACAACGCTCATGAAATGCTTAATACCATTCGTTACGCCGAAAAGATTTACTACGACAGAAAGCGTGAATGGAACAAGATGATTGACAGAGCGATGGCCGTTGATTTCTCATGGCAGGTTTCAGCGAACAAGTATCAGGAAATGTATGACTGGCTGATCGGATAATTTTAAATACAATATAAACATGAAATGTGCCGAAGGTTGTGCCTTTGGCACATTTTTATGATATGATAGTAAAAGTTAGTTTTAAACATAAAAGGATATTAAAATGGCATTTGACGGATTTTGCATAAAAAGAATTACAAAAGAATACAGCGAACTTTTTACGGACGGCAGAATTTCAAAAGTAATACAGCCGAATGCTTTTGATATTATTCTCGTAATTAAAAAAGAAAAAGACACATACAATCTTTTTGCGTCTGCCAATCCCTCGATGTCTTACACATATCTTGTAAAAGATAAGGGCGAGGCACCGCAGAACGCCCTTAATTTCTGCATGGTTTTGCGAAAATACATTGCCAACGGCAAAATATTAAGCGTAAAGCAAAAGGGCAACGAGCGTATCATATCTTTTGATATAGAGCATTTGGACGAAATGGGCGACCGTTCGGTTAAAAAGCTTATATTTGAACTTATGGGCAAGCACAGCAATATCATTTTAACGGATGAAAATGATATCATTTTAGACAGTATCAAAAGGATTTCGGCGCTTACAAGCTCTGTCAGAGAAGTGCTTCCCAAAAAGAATTATTTCTTCCCTTCGGACCTTACCAAAATCAATCCTTACGACTGCGATATTACAGAAGAAACAAATCATATCGTTAAACTCATAAAAGATGAATCCGGCGATACAAAAACTTCCGCAATGCTTTTTACAAATTTCGAAGGTGTATCCAAAGCATTTGCGAAAGAAGTGATAAAAAGAGCCGGATTTGAAAGTGATTATTTCGTAAAAGATCTCGATGATACAAAGATTTCTTTCCTTTGCGAAGCTTTTATAAAAACCGTAAAAGAAGCCAAAGACAATCCGTCGTTTTACTCATATTCAAAAAAGGGTTCGCTCTATGATTATACAACCTTCTTTTATGATTCTTTTATGAGCGAAGGTATAGAAGCGAAGGAATACAAGGACGCATTATTAAGCGAATTCTTATATGATTTTTATTCCGCAAAACATGACGAAGGCATCATATTGCAAAAGAGCAACGACATCATAAATGTTTTGAATTCGCATATTTCTAAAAACAATAACAAGATGTCCGAATGGGAAAAAGAACTTGCGGAATGCGCAAACAAAGACACTTTAAAGAAATACGGAGAGCTTTTAAAAGCATACTGTCACAATTTAAGCCAGGGAAAAGAGGCCAAAGTTCTGGATTATTATACGAACGAGGAAATCGTAATTCCTCTGGATGAAAACAAAAGCATTATCGCAAATTTGAATAAGTATTTTAACGATTATTCCAAGGCTAAAAGAAGAGAAGAGAAATTGAACGAACTCCTCCTTGCAACCACGGAAGAAACGGAATATCTTAAAGAAATGCTTTTGTACATTTCGATATCCGAAAATTCCTCTGATTTAAATCAGATAAGAAGCGAGCTTTTTGATAAAGGATATCTTCATAAAAACGTAAATCCTAAAGAGAAGAAAAAGAAATCCGGTATAAAGCATTATATTTACGATAACAACTATCATATCTATGTCGGCAAAAACAATATTCAGAACGAGGAAGTTACTTTTAAGATTGCGACCGGAAATGACTGGTGGTTTCATGCAAAAGGCATTGCGGGTTCTCATGTAATAATTAAATCCGACAAAGACAATGATGCTACGGAATGGGATATGCCTGACGAAGTTTTCGAACTCTGTGCGGCCATTGCGGGTGTCAATTCTTCGCATAACGGACTCTCTAAAGTCGAGGTTGATTATACGAGAAAAAAACACATCAAAAAACCGGCCGAAGGAGATAAGGGCAAGGTTATATATCACAAGTATTATTCTATGGTTGTGCCTCCCGATATATCTATGTATGAATTGACTAGCGTAAACTCTTGAAGTATAATAATTAGGTATGCAAAAAAACAAAAGGCGGGTTAATTATGGTTAAAAGTATGACCGGTTACGGTCGAAGCGAGAAAGTAACACCTACTGCAAAATGTTCGGTGGAAATCAAGTCGGTAAATCACAGATATCTCGATATGTCCATTAAGCTTCCCAGAAAGCTTAACATGTTTGAAGCAGATATCAGAGAAGTTTTAAAAGACTACATTCAGCGCGGTAAAGTTGATGTATTCGTAAGCTACGAAGATTATTCAAAAGAAAGCGTTAACATCAAGTACAATCAGGAAATCGCAGCGGAATACATGAAGTATTTTGCGAAGATGGTCGAGGATTTTGAACTTGATGACGATATAAGAGTTTCGACTCTTGCGAGAATGCCCGAAGTACTTGTTTCTGAAGATGAAAACATCAATGAGGATGAAATCTGGAAACTCGTAAAAGAAGTTCTTCTCGAAGCGTGTGATGCATTTGTTGTATCCAGAATCAAAGAGGGCGAGAATTTAAGATGCGATTTGCTTGAGAAACTTGAAGCGATGAGCAAGAATGTTGCTTTTATCGAAGAAAGATATCCCAAAACGATTGAAGAATATAAAAACAGACTTACAGCCAAGATAAAAGAGGTTCTCGAAGACAAACAGATTGACGAATCCAGAATACTGACCGAAGTATGCATTTATTCCGACAAGGTTTGTGTGGATGAGGAAATGGTCAGACTCAAGAGTCATATCGAGGCGGTTAAGGAAGCTCTTACAACCGGCGGATGTGTCGGCAAGAGACTCGACTTCCTTGCACAGGAACTTAACCGCGAAGCCAATACGACTCTTTCGAAGTCAACCGATATTGAGATTTCAAATGTTGCGATTACGGTCAAAACAGAAATCGAAAAGATAAGAGAACAGATACAGAACATCGAATAAGGAGTTCTAATTATGAAAAAGAACGGAATCTTGGTAGTTATTTCCGGATTTTCGGGCGCGGGCAAAGGAACACTCGTCAGAAAACTCATGGAAAAATACGATAATTATTCCTTAAGCGTATCAATGACGACAAGAGATAAAAGAGACGGCGAGGAAGACGGCGTTCATTATTTCTTTGTGGATCACAGAAAGTTTGAGCAGACGATTGCCAATGACGGTCTTCTCGAATATGCTTCCTACTGCGGAAACTATTATGGAACGCCCAAGGAATATGTTGAAAAACAGATTGAAGAAGGCAAAGACGTTATACTTGAAATCGAAGTACAGGGTGCTCTTCAGATAAAAAAGAAATTCCCCAACACTGTATTGCTATTTGTAACACCTCCTTCTGCAGGTGAATTAATCAACAGATTAAAAGGCAGAAACACCGAATCGGAAGAAGAGATATACAGAAGAGTGGGAAGAGCAATCGAAGAAGCCGAATGGATTCCCAAATACGATTTCCTTGTAATAAACGACGATCTGGATGAATGTGTTGACAGTCTGCATAATATCATTACCACGGCACACAATGCACCGGTAAGACAAGCGGATTTGATAGATAAAATAAAAAAAGAACTCGAAGTTATATCGAAAGGAGAATAGAAATGTTACATCCGTCCTACACAGATTTGATGAATGTTGTTAACTATGATGCAGTGGAGGCTGGTGATTCACCTATAGTTAATTCACGTTATTCAATAGTTATGGCAACATCAAAAAGAGCACGTCAGATTATTGACGGCGCTGAACCTCTTGTAGATAATGAAGACGCAAAGCCCTTATCAATCGCAGTTAAAGAATTAAACGAATCCAAGATTAAGATTGTGGGTTAGTTATTAAATACCCGTCGTATTCCGATGGGTATTTATTCTTTTTTATCGGTGCCTGACTCCTTTAGGTGTCTGGCTCCGACTTATGAATTTTTTATGAGAATTAAGAGAACATGAAGGTTTATTTTGCATCGCTCGGGTGTGATAAGAATCTCGTGGATTCCGAACACATGCTGGCCGATATTTCAAGTGAATATGAAATTGTTTCCGATCCCGAGGATGCGGATATTGCCATTGTTAATACATGCGCTTTTATTAAGGATGCCAAGGAAGAGAGCATCAATACGATACTTGAGCTTGCGGAGTATAAGAAAGACAATCTTAAATATCTCGTTGTCACAGGATGTCTGGCACAGAGATATTATAACGATTTAAAAGAACTGATTCCCGAAATTGATGTATTCCTCGGAATATCCGCGATCCCCAACATTTTGGACGACCTTAAACGTGTATCCGATAAAGAGAAAATCTTCGATATACCGGATAACAATTTAAAACAGGGCGCTTCGGGCAGAAGATTTTTAAATCCGCCGTACCACTATTCTTATCTTAAGATAGCCGAAGGGTGCGATAAAAGATGTACTTACTGTTCGATTCCTTCAATCAGAGGCTCGTACAGATCCGTACCGATGGAAGAACTCATAAAAGAAGCGGAATTTCTTGCAAAGAATTATGTCAAAGAACTTATTCTCGTGGCACAGGAAACGACTGTTTACGGAGTTGATTTGTACGGCCAAAAAAGTCTTGTCGAACTTGTCAATAAATTAAGCGAGATAGAAGGCATCGAGTGGATAAGATTAATGTACTGCTATCCAGAAGAAATTGACGATGATTTGATAAATCTTTTAAAAGATAATCCCAAGGTCGTTAAATACCTCGATATGCCAATACAGCATGCTTCGGACAGGATTCTTAAGAAGATGGGCAGAAGAACGTCAAAGAAAGAAATCACGGCTCTTATTAAAAGATTAAGAAAAGAAGTTCCCGGAATTGCCATTAGAACTTCTCTTATTACGGGATTTCCTACCGAAAGCGACGAAGAAGCAGAAGAACTCTGCGAATTTATAAAGAAAAACAAATTCGACCGTCTCGGTGTCTTTACGTACTCAAAGGAAGAAGGTACGCTCGCCGCATCTTTTAAGCCTCAGATAAAAGAGAGCATCAAAAAACAGAGACAGAAAAAAATCATGGAAATTCAAAGAGAGATTTCGATAAAAAGAAATAAATCCTTTGTTTCCAAAAAGTTTACCGCGATTATAGACGGATACAATTCCGAGGACGGATTTTATATTGCAAGACTTTATTCTGATGCACCAGATATTGACGGAAATGTATTTATCGAAAGCGACGAAGAGTATTTAAGCGGAACTTTCGTAAAAGTTAAAATAACCGACTGTTCGGAATATGATTTAATCGGAGAAATAATATAATGAATTTACCCAACAAACTGACAGTACTTAGAATTATCATCATTCCATTTTTTATATTTTTTCTGATGGCGGGTTTTATTCCTTTCGGGAAATGGGTTGCATTTGCTCTTTTTATAATTGCATCCTTAACCGATTTCTTTGACGGACTTATTGCAAGAAAGAAAAATCTTATTACAGATTTCGGTAAATTCGCCGATCCCCTGGCAGACAAACTGCTGGTATGTTCGGCGCTTATCTGTTTGCTTGCTTTGGGTTCACTCGGAAAATTCGGATATATACTCGTGCTTGTGATCATCGGAAGAGATTTTATTATTTCCGGTTTCAGACTTGTGGCTGCGGGAAAAGGCGTAGTGATTGCAGCCGATATGTCGGGCAAGATTAAAACGACGCTTCAGATGATTATGATTTTATTTATTATCGCCAACTTAAGTTTTCTTGCAATTCCGACATTTATTCTGGAAATTGCAGTGCTTGTTTTAACCGTCGTTTCCCTTATCATTTGTATAGTTAAAAACAGAAAAGTTTTATCCGAAACAAAGTAGTTTTTTGAAACGGAGTAGATATGATAGTTGAATATATTTCCGTGGGAACGGAAATTCTTCTCGGCAACATAATAAATACCAATGCGGCTTTCCTTGCCGAACAGTTTGCGAAGCTCGGACTTACCGCTTATTATCAGACCAGTGTCGGAGACAATAAGGCCAGAATAAACGAATGCCTCGATATTGCGATTCAGCGTTCGGACATTATCGTTATTTCAGGCGGAATGGGCCCGTCTTCAGAAGATGTCACCAAAGAAAGCGTTGCATTGTTTTTGGGCAAAGAGACAATTGATGAGCATATTGACGGCTGCATTGTAATACCCAATGAATTCGGCAATTCCGCGGGCGAGATAATAGAAGACAACGGTCATATTTTCATTCTTTTACCGGGTCAGTTCAATGAAATGAAGCCGATGTTTTTAAAATATGCGGTTCCTTTTCTAGAGAAAAAGTCGGATTCGGTTATATTCACAAAGACCGTCAAGATTGCGGGTTTATCCGAGAATGAAGTTGAAGAAAATATAAAAGATTTGATGCTGTCTCATTCTAATCCTTCGATTACGATTTATCCCAAATCAGGCGAAGTGCATATTCATGTTACGGCCAAGGGGAAAGACCAAAGCGAGTGTGAGAGATTAATCAATCCTGTCATAAAAGAATTAAAAACTCTGATAGGTGAATTTATTTATACAACCGATGACGAAGTATCTTTGGAACAGGCGGTTGTAAATCTGCTTTTATCGAATAAGCTTACAGTATCCACGGTTGAGTCCTGTACAGGCGGAATGGTTTCCGCGAGACTTATAAATGTTGCCGGTGTATCCGAGACTTTAAAAACATGTTTCGTTACATATTCGGATAAGAGCAAGCATAAAATACTGGGAGTGAAGAAATCATCGCTTCAAAAATACACGGCGGTATCCGAAAAAGTGGCCGAAGAAATGGCACTTTCCGCAGATATACCGAGTAAAGCCGATGTTATTGTATCTGTAACGGGCGTTGCGGGTCCTGACAGCCCTTATGAGGGAAAAGAAGTCGGCCTTGTTTACATCGGATGTAATGTTAAAGGTAAAATAACCGTAAAAGAATATAATTTTAAAGGCGACAGGGCGAAAATAAGAGAATGTGCCACAACTGCCGCACTTGATTTGATGAGAGTCTGTATTCTTAAATACATCAGCGAAACTCAGTTTGGAATGTAAATAAAAGAGGGATTTTTTATGAGTGAATTTGTTTTTTGCCCGCGCTGCGGAGCTGTTACAAAACCCGGAGTTTGTACTAACTGCGGATATACAATCAACAAAGAAGAAGAGTACAGCGAAAATATAATCGACAGAAATTTCGAGAATAACAAAGAGATTTATTATACAGGCCCTGAAAATGTAAAGAGAGAGCCCAATACAAATAAAAGTTCCAAGGGATGGATTGTCGGCCTTATAATCGGCGCAGTTGTTCTTTTTGTTACGCTCGTTCTTATTGCGGTTCTTGCCGTATTTGCGTTCTTGCCCATTGTTATTAAAGGCATCTACAATACTTCGCAGGTTACAACCACCACTACAACGACGACAAATAATAATAACAACAATACTAACAATAATAATAACAATAACAATAACAATAATCCTAATCCCGATCTGTTTCCTAATATAGACCCCGACAATACGCCGGATCCGGACGCAGATCCCGTAGATCCGGATTCGGACCCCGATATATACGATCCCGACGAAGACGAATATTATTACGCAAAAACAATTGAAAGTCTGTATGCGGGAACATCCAAATTCGATTATGATGATTTTATCAACAATATAGCTCCTTCGGCCAATGAGTACTGGGATGAATCCGTTGAAGGTTCTTTTGATTATTTTATAAACGGTTCTTATTCCTCGTATCTTAAATCCGAAGTTAACCACAATTTTATCGAAAGAGACGGATTTGCTACACCTTATTACGAATATCTGGTTGACTCATATATCGAAAACAAAAATTACACGGTTGAAAGAAGAGCAATTCGTTACGAAGGCGAATATAACGGCCTTTTCATCAATGCTTACTGCACATATTATGCGTTAAGTTCTGACAAGGTTGATTTTACCGAAGCCAACGAAGCATTAAGAAATCAGGCCATAAGCGAGCTTTACGAATATATTTCAAAGAAGAGCAATTCTTCTTCGTCTTCCGAAACATTTAATTATACGCTTTACACGGATTCCGTTATTACTTTTAACAATGATGAAGTAATAAGTGTAGGTTACAGCACAACATCCTACGAAAACAATGATATTAACAATTTTTATATTCACGGAATCAATGTTGACGTAAGAGACGGCTCTTTGATTGAAAACACGGACTTCCTTAATTTCATGGGCGATTTTTCGGAATTTTTCGTGGAAAGATCGAATATTCAAAACAGTCATGTGGATGCAATCAACAATTCTAAGTATTCCGATACAGCCAAGGTTTTCCAGAATGACGATTCGTTAATATTGTTATTCACACCTCTCGGAATCGAAGTCGGTATCAATTACCGTTATCAGTACAGCTACGGTTGGGTTACCATTACCATGAACGATTTTGATGAATACTTTATGAATATGTATAACTTCGATACCGACTGGGGCAAAGGCTACGATATTTATCAGTACGAAAAGGATAACGGTATCGGCAGCTTTGCTTTGCCGTATGATGATGGCGGCAGCGATCCGGGCGTTGTGTATGATTTATAAATTATTTTATTTAAAACCATAAATCCTCTTTCTTAGATACGTATATTAATCAGAAAACATAGAAATATTCTTATTTAA
>Ga0247609_10005411_pt1 | contig 12553 bp, 9 predicted proteins | sample 172DNAGHGlowgp2_FD_193487 | JGI IMG/M metagenome (GOLD analysis project Ga0247609, IMG submission 193487) | Sheep rumen microbial communities from Palmerston North, Manawatu-Wanganui, New Zealand - 1728 DNA GHGlow gp2 | ecosystem: Host-associated > Mammals > Digestive system > Stomach > Rumen ... | reverse complement strand
CGGGATAACCGATATTTGCCGCGCCGGTTATCGCCTCGTCAAGATTAGTTACGCTGATTCCACGCGGGCGCGGGATATTTAATTGCGTCAACATTTCGTCGAAGCGTTCGCGGTCTTCTGCGCGGTCGATATTGTCAACGCTCGTGCCGAAAATTTTAACGCCCGCCTCCGCTAAACTCGCCGCAAGATTTATCGCCGTCTGTCCGCCAAATTGAACGATAACGCCTTCGGGCTTTTCCTTGTCAACGATATTTAAAACGTCTTCAGTCGTCAGCGGCTCGAAGTAAAGTTTATCGGAAATATCAAAGTCAGTCGAAACGGTTTCAGGGTTGTTGTTTATTATAATCGCCTCAATGCCCGCCTCGCGCAACGCCCAGACGGAATGAACGGAGCAATAATCGAACTCGACGCCCTGCCCAATTCTTATCGGTCCGGAACCAAGCACAATAATTTTTTTCTTGTCGCTAACGGCAACCTCATCGAACTCGCCTCGATAAGTTGAGTAATAGTAAGGCGTCGCCGCCTCGAACTCGCCCGCGCAGGTGTCGACCATTTTATAAACTGGCAGAATTTTAAATTGCTTGCGCATTGCTCGAACATCTTTTATATTGGTGCCCGTCAATTCGGAAATGGATTTATCAGCCAAGCCCAAAAGTTTTGCTTCGCGCAGAGTTTTTGCGTTAAGTTCGCCCTTCTTGAGCCGGATTTCCATATCAGTAATATTTTTAATCTTGTCGATAAACCAGCGGTCGATTTTGGTAATGTCGGCGATTTCTTCCGTCGTGACAAGATTTCTGCGCAAAGCCTCCGCGATAAGGAAAAGTCGCTCGTCGTTTATTTTAGACAGACGGCTTTTAATTTTCTCGTCGCTCCACTCGTCCATCTTTGGCATATGCAAACGATTCACGCCGATTTCCAAACTGCGCACGGCTTTTAAAATCGCGCCTTCAAAGCTACGGTCAAGGCTCATGACTTCGCCCGTCGCTTTCATCTGCGTACCAAGCGTTGTATCGGCGTAAACAAATTTATCGAACGGCCAGCGCGGGAACTTCACAACGATATAATCAACGCTAGGCTCAAAGCAAGCGCGAGTTGTTCGAGTGACGGCGTTGACAATTTCATCAAGCGTATAACCGATTGCAATTTTCACGCTAACTTTTGCGATAGGATAGCCCGTCGCCTTTGACGCAAGCGCGGACGAACGGCTAACACGCGGATTAACTTCGATGACATAATAATCTTGGCTCTTCGGGTCAAGCGCAAATTGAATATTGCAACCGCCCTCAATTTCCAACGCCCGAATGATTTTCAAACTAGCCGAACGTAAAAGTTGCGCTTCATGATCGGTTAAAGTCTGCGTAGGTGCCACAACGATTGAATCACCCGTGTGTACGCCAACCGGATCGAAATTTTCCATGCTACAAATCGTTATGCAAGTATCGTTGCCGTCGCGCATAACTTCGTATTCAATTTCCTTCCAGCCTGCGATACTGCGTTCAATCAGCACCTGCCCAATCATTGAATATTTCAGCCCGCGCAAAGTAATTTCGACAAGTTCTTCCTCGTTGTTGGCAATGCCGCCGCCCGTGCCGCCGAGCGTGTACGCGGGGCGAACAATCAGCGGATAACCGATTGTCTTTGCAAAGTCAATCGCGCTGTGAATATCTTCGACGATTGTAGATTCGGGAATGGGTTCGCCGATTCTTTCCATGAGTTCCTTAAAAAGTTCGCGGTCTTCCGCCTTTTTTATCGCCTCAATGGACGTGCCCAAAAGTTCGACGTTGTATTTTTCTAATGCGCCGCTTTCAGCTAACTGAACGGCAAGATTCAAGCCCGCCTGTCCGCCAAGCGTCGCAAGCAAGCCGTCAGGACGTTCCTTTTCGATTATCGCTGTCAAAAAATCCACAGTCAACGGTTCGATATAAACACGGTCGGCAATATTTACGTCAGTCATTATCGTTGCGGGATTTGAATTGACGAGGACGACTTCCAAGCCTTCCTCCTTTAGCGAGCGGCAAGCTTGCGAGCCAGCGTAATCGAACTCCGCCGCCTGCCCTATGATTATCGGTCCTGAACCGATGACAATTATTTTGTTGAGATTTTTTTTCTTAGGCAAAGTCAAACCCCCTTAACAATTCGTAATGCGTAATGATTTTGGTTTTAATTACGCATTGCTTCTATAAATTCGTCGAACAGCCTAACGGTATCAGTAGGACCCGGCGCGGCTTCGGGGTGAAATTGCACAGAACTAATCGGCAACTGTGTATGACGAATGCCCGCAACTGTTCCGTCGTTCAGCGAAAGATGAGTAATTTTTATCGGTAAATCCTTCAGCGATTTTGCCTCAATCGCGTAGTTATGATTCTGCGACGTGATAGAAACTTTTCCGTTCTCCAAATTCTTGACGGGAATATTGCAACCGTGATGACCGAATTTTAATTTGTAAGTGTTCGCGCCCATTGCCAACGCCAAAATCTGATGACCTAAGCAAATGCCGAAAATCGGGAGCTTGCCGATAAGTTTTTTAACCTCGCGAATAATATCAGGTACGTCTTTCGGGTCGCCCGGTCCGTTCGATAGGAAAACTCCGTCGGGTTTGAGCGCGAGGACGGCTTCGGCGGTACTTTTGGCGGGAACAACCGTAACTTTACAATTCAACCTGCGTAGTGCGTCGATAATATTTTTCTTAATGCCAAAATCCATTGTCACGACGTGCAGGGCGTCGGCTCTTGCGTCCAGCGAATACGTTACGGGCGTCGTCACCATCTCGACAACATTTTTTCTAATTGGCAGAGCCATCATCTCGTTAATCGTGCCCTGCGAAGTGTATTCGCTGACAATAACGCCCTTCATTGTGCCCGCCGAACGGATTTTTTTCGTTAAAGCGCGGGTATCCACGTCGTAAAGACAAGGAATTTTTTCCGCCGAAATAAATTCCGCTAAAGTTTTTTGCATAGAAGAGCTTGAAGGTTTTTCGCAAAGTTCGCCGATAACCAGCCCACCGACAAAACTTTTGCGACTTTGATTGAACGCCTTAGCCGTGCCGTAATTCCCAATCAGCGGATAAGTCAGCGTGACGATTTGCCGACAATAGGACGGGTCGGTTAAAATTTCTTGATAGCCCGTCATGCCGGTATTAAAGACGACTTCGCCTTCGGTGGTGGCGTTCGAGCCGCCGAAAAGCTGCCCGCGAAATGTCGTGCCGTCCGCCAGTATCAATTTCCCTTTCAAAGTTTTCACCTACTAAATCTAAAATTATTTTGTTATACTACGAAAAAAAGTTTAACACACGGCTTGCGGCATTGCAATAATTTTTGGTGTGCGCCGCTGAAAATTCTGTATACAATCAATCGTCGAGTTACCGAATTTTATTTAAAGGATTCCTTTTGTCGAGGGAATGCCTTTTATTTTTTTATCAATGGCGACTGCGATATTGAGCGCGTGCCCTAAGGCTTTAAAAATCGCCTCAATTTTATGATGAGAATTTTTGCCGTAAAAAATTTTCACATGAAGGGTAATCCCTGCGTTGAAGGCGAACGCCCGCAAAAATTCTTCGACAAGTTCCGTATCGAACTCGCCGACCATAGGCGCAAGCTCGCCGAGTTCACAGACTAAAAACGGTCGCCCGCTTATGTCCAAACTTACAAGAGCTAACGTCTCGTCCATTGGTAGAAAAAAAGTTCCGTAGCGGGTTATGCCGCGCTTATCGCCGAGAGCCTCTTTAATTGCCGTGCCTAAAGAAATTCCGATGTCTTCAACGCTGTGATGTCCGTCAACTTCCAAGTCGCCCGCGCAGATTGTTTTTAAATCGAATTGTCCGTGCGCCGCGAAAAGATTTAGCATGTGATCAAAAAATCCTATGCCTGATGAAATTTCCGCAATGCCCGCGCCGTCAAGATTTATCTCAACGTCGATTTTGGTTTCCCGTGTGGCGCGATTAACTTTGCCGATTCTCATTGTACGCCCTCCAAGAAATTTTTTATCGCGGCAAAAACTTCGTCGTTCTCGGTGCGCGTCCCGATTGATATTCGCAAGCAATTTTTCAAGCCAAACGAGTTTGGCGAAAAATATCTTATGCCTATGTTCAGCGATTCCAGATAATTTTTTAGCTCCTCTGCGCGGGCAAGTCTAAATAAAATGAAATTCGTTTGAGATGGGAAGACTTCGACACCCGATAATTTTTCTAGCCGCTCGAACATGCGCTTGCGCTCAGCGATTACCATTTGCAAGCGCGGAACAAATTCATTGCGCATTTGATAAACAATATCCGCCGCCGCCAACGACAAAACGTTCATGTGATATGGCATAAAAGTTTTGTTAATCATGCGCGTCACGTCAGCTTGAGCAATCATATAGCCGACGCGGGCACCCGCCATGCCGTAAGCTTTGGAAAAAGTTCGGGCGACGATTAAATTAGGATAATTCGCGACGAGATTAACCGCCGACCTTCCGTAAAATTCTACGTAAGCTTCATCAAGCAAGAACGCGCAGTCAATAGACTTGGCGATTTTCTCGACCTGCGCAGGCGTCAAGGCATTTCCGGTTGGGTTATTCGGATTGCAAACAACAGCAAGACTTGCGCCGACTTCGCGAATCTTTTTAATGAACTCGTCGACGTTGAGATCAAATTTTGCGTCCAAATCGAAGGGCACGCCGTCAGCGTCTGCCGCCTTTGCATAAATCTTGTACATTGAAAAGCTAGGCTGAGGATAAATGATTTTCCTGCCCGCGCCGCCGAACGCATGAAAAACTTTTTCTATAATTTCGCTCGACCCGCCGCCCAGTAAGACTTGCGACTTATCGACGGAAAAATTTTTAGCAATCTGTTCGACCAGCGAATAATATTCTTCGTTCGGGTAGCGATTGAACGCAAGCAACGCCAGCCGATTTATTACGCGCTCTTCGACAAGCGGCGGCAAGTTCAGCGTTGACTCGTTCGCGTTGACTTTTATCCGATAATTTTTTTCCACTCCGTCATAAGACGGCATTTTATCCAGTTCGTTCCGATAATTCAGCATGGCAGAACCTCTTAATCAAAGATTTCAATCGCGCTGAAGAAAATCGGAATTTCCCGCGCTGCGCTTTCCTCGCTATCGGAGGCGTGGACGGCGTTTTTAGTTTTATCCGCCGCGTAGAGTTTGCGAACCGTACCTTCCGCCGCCTCAGCGGGATTCGTCGCGCCGTTAAGCTCGCGAACTTTTTTAATCACGTCGTCGCCGCTAAGCACCATAGCCATAATCGGCGCACTCGTCATGAACTCGACAAGCGCAGGGTAATAGGGGCGTCCGATGTGTTCGACGTAATGTTTTGCGGCAAGCTCTTCCGTCATTTTCATAACTTTTGCCGCGATAATCTTAAAGCCCGCGTCCTCGTAAATTTTTAAAATATCGCCCGCGTGATTTTTGCCGAACGCGTCCGGCTTGATAAGTACCAATGTCTTTTCCATTTAAATTTACTCCTTTCGATAAACTGTTATAATATATCCTGTCCTTGCTTGACGGTCAATAACAAAACCGCTAAACTGCAAGTGATTAAACTTTTGGAGGGAAATTTTATGCAAGTAACTAAGACTGATTTGGAAGGCGTTTTGATTCTGGAGCCGAAAGTTTTCGGCGACGCTCGCGGCTGGTTTATGGAAACGTGGTCGGCGCGAAAAATGGAGGCGGCTGGGCTAATTTTTAATTTCGTGCAGGATAATCAATCCTATTCAGCCCACAAAGGCACCCTGCGTGGCTTGCACTATCAAACGGCTCCTTTTGCACAAACAAAACTCGTTCGTTGCACACGCGGCAAACTTTTGGACGTAGCTGTTGATATTCGCGAAGGCTCGCCGACTTTTGCTAAATGGGTTGCCGTCGAACTCACCGCCGATAATAAAAAGCAACTGCTGATACCGCGTGGCTTTGCTCATGCCTTTTTGACGTTGACTGATGATGTCGAGATTCAGTACAAAGCGGATAATTTTTACGCGCCAAACTGCGACGGTAATATTATTTGGAACGACCCCGAAATAAATATTGCGTGGAATTTTCCGCCGACAATTTTAGCCGATAAAGATGCCAAAGCTCCTACTCTCCGCGAACGTTTGGAACGCGGCGAATTAAAATTTTAATTATGGAACTAACACAGGAACAACTTGCGGCGGTTGAGGCTCGCGGCGAAAATCTTTTAATAGCGGCGGCGGCGGGCGCGGGCAAAACTCGTACATTAACTGAACGCGTCGTAAGATTGATTGAAGAAAATTCCTGCGAAGTCGACGAATTGTTAATCATGACGTTCACCAACGCCGCCGCGCAGGAAATGCGCTCGCGAATTCAATCAGCACTGGCAAAACGCCTCGAAATTGAACTCGACGCTGATAATCAAACGCGCCTTGAACGTCAGACAATTCTTTTGAGCAACGCGCAGATTTCGACGTTCGATTCTTTTTGCCAATCGGTTTTGCGCAGAAATTTTTCGCGAATCGATTTAGACCCGAAATTCCGCACCGCCGACGATAACGAACTCGCCCTTTTAAAAAAGGAAGTTATCGAGGAGCTTTTTGAAGAAAATTACGCGGGCGATGACGCAGCTTTTAAAAATTTTACAGACGAATTCGGCGGCAACGTTCACGGCGACGATAAAATCCACGAAATGATTATTGGTTTGCATAATTTTTCGCTGAGTACTCCTTATCCGGAAGATTGGCTCGATAAACTCGCTAAACCTTATAACTTATCCGAAAATGCGCGGCTTGATGATATTTCCTGGTTTAAAGAAATCGTCAAGCCGTATATTTCCGAGACTTTTAATAAAATTTTCGACGCCTGCGCGGAAGCAAGACGGCTCGCAGAAGAAAATAATATCGCGGTCAAAGTTATCGGCGAAGATTTTAATAAAATTAACGATTTAAAAGCCACTCGCGGCGACTGGGATAAAACTTTCGACAAGATTTGGGCGATTGACTTCGCAAAATTTCCCGGCGGCAAGACTGCTGACGATAAAAAAGTTATCAAGGCGACAATTAAAAATCTGCGCGACGATTATAAGAAAAAAATTCTCGAACTGCGCGAAAATTATTTCCTTGCGCCACAAAATAAAATGATTTCCGATGTGCGCGAACTTTTTGAGCCGGTAAAGGAACTTGTGCGCGTGACGAAAGATTTTGCGCAAAAATTCGCCGCCGCTAAACGCGAACGCGGCATTATCGATTTCGCCGACATGGAACACTTCGCCCTAAAAATTTTCGACGACGCACCCGAAGTCGCCGACGCTTACCGCGATAAATTTAAATTTATCATGGTTGACGAATACCAAGATACAAACGGTGTGCAAGAGGCTATTGTCCAAAAAATTTCTCGCGGCGATAATTTATTTTTTGTCGGCGATGTTAAGCAGTCAATTTACCGCTTCCGCCTTGTCGATTCCGGAAATTTCAAGGATAAAATGGAAAATTATCGCTGTATTAACCTGTCGAAAAATTTTAGGAGCCGCGAGAAGATTATCTGCGCGGTCAACGAGATTTTTAAGCGGCTAATGAATAAAAACGCGACGGAAATTGATTATGACGCGGCGGCGCAACTGCAATTCGGCGCGAATTACGAGACGGGCGAAAATTATTTCGACGAACGCCCCGAATTTTTTTACATCAAAAAGGAAAAGGACGGCGGCGACGATAGCAAGGATATTGAACTTGAAATGCGCTTTATCGCGGGCAAAATTCATGAGATGATTAAATCAAAAAAGCTTGTGCGCGACGGCGATACTTACCGCCCCGTTGAATTTAGGGATATTGTTATTCTGCACCGCTCGCCGAAGACGCAGGCGTTTGAAATCCTCGATACGCTTAAAAAATTCGGCGTGCCTGCCTACGTTCCCGACGAAGAAAATTATTTTCACGCTACTGAAGTTCAAATCGTCGTTAGTTTGTTGAGTTTGCTCGACAATGCGCGGCAGGATATTCCGCTTGCCGCCGTCATGTTAAGTCCGATTGGCAATTTCACGGCGGAAGAGCTTGCAGAAATTAAAATCGCAAGTCCCGACACGGATTTTTATACGGCAGTCAGTCTCGGCTCCGATAAATGTAAAAATTTCTTGTCGAAGATAAATCTTTGGCGCGAATCGGCAAGACAAATAAGCGTGCCCGAACTTTTAAGCGCACTTTATCGCGAAACGGGCTATTATGATTTTATCGGCAAAGAAAATCGCGGCGACGCTCGGCAGGCTAATTTGCGAATTTTAATCGATCGCGCCGCCGATTTTGAGGCGACTAACGCTCGTGGGCTGTCCAGATTCCTTGATTTCATAAAAAAGATTCAAGGATTGCAAAAGGATATGCCGACTGCAACAATTTTGGGCGAAAATGAAAACGTCGTGCGCGTCGTGACGATTCATAAAAGCAAAGGGCTTGAATATCCGGTAGTATTCGTTGCGGGCATTGGTAAACAGTTCAATAACGAGGACTACAAGCGCAAATCGCTTTTCATGCACAAAGAACTTGGCATCGGAGCGCACAGAACGCCTAAAGGTTTTCAACTCAAAGTCAAAACGCTCGCGACGCAAGCCGTATCTAAGAAAATCGCGGACGAATCACTTGCCGAAGAGCTTAGAATTTTATACGTGGCGTTGACGCGGGCGGAAGAAAAACTAATTTTAGTCGGCACAGCAGGTAAAACCGCGCTGGAAAAATTAAAACCAGTCGACGTTTTGGACGATTACGAAATTTTATCGGCGGCAAGGTTTATGGATTGGCTTTTGCCGATAAAAGACGCGCTTGCCCCCGTCATAAAATCTGAACTCGTGACGTTGGATAAAGTTTTGGAGATAAAAGAGCGGTCGCTTGAGGCGGCTAAGGAAAAAATTTTGCAAGCCCCCGAAAAACTTTCACCGACGCCGCTTGATAAAATTCCCGCGAAACTTTCCGTCACCGAACTCAAACGCCGCGCAGAAGAGGAAATACCGCAACTCGTCGACTTTACAGCTAAAAAATTTATTTACACAAGACCAAATTTTCTGCAGACTAAAAAACTTTCGGGCGCAGAATTCGGCTCGCTAATGCATAAAGTCATGCAAAGTTTGAATTTAAGCGGCGATTTATCTATAAAAGGCATTTCCGCGCAGGTTGAAGAGCTAGCGCGTCGCGAAATTATTTCAAAAGAGCACATCAAAGCCGTTAAGACAGAAAGAATCGCAAAATTTTTTTCAAGCGAACTTGGACAGCGGCTTATCGTGTCGCAAGAATATTATCGCGAATTGCCGTTCAGCAGACTGATTGACGCGCAGAAATTTTTCCACGTCAACGAGAAAATTTTTATTCAAGGCATAATCGACTTGCTTTTTAAAGACGCGGCAGGGAATTGGATTCTGCTTGACTACAAAACCGATCGCGATTCGGAAAATATCGGCGAACGCTACAAAGTTCAGATTGAACTTTACGCGGCGGCGGTCGAAGCGTTGCTTAAAATAAATGTCGCGGAAAAATATCTTTATCTGCTTAACGGCGGACGATTAGTTAAAATGTAGGAGGTTTTAAAATGATAAAAGTTTTGGTAAGCGGTGCGCTCGGTAGAATGGGGCGCACGGTTGTTGCGGCAGTCAATGCGGACGCAGATTTGGAATTGGTCGGCGCGGTTGATATTATCGCAGGCGAAATTGACGGCATGAAGGTCGAAACAAATCTTGACGTCGCGTTGAAAAAATTTGCGCCCGATGTTATGGTCGATTTCACGCGCCCGAATGTCGTTTTTCAAAATGTCATGACGGCTTTGGCAAATAAAGTTTCGCCGGTTGTGGGTACGACGGGCTTAAGCAACGAAGCTAAGGAAAAAATTCGCGAGGCGGCAGAAAAATTTCAGACGCCCGCCTTTATCGCGCCGAATTTCGCGTTGGGCGCAGTGCTGATGATGTTGACTGCGCAGAAAATTGCAAAGTACATGCCTGATGTTGAGATTATCGAACTTCATCACGACAAAAAGTTAGACGCGCCGTCGGGAACTGCGGAATTGACCGCAAAAATGATTTCGGAAGTTCGCCCGCCGCATAAACAAGGACACCCCGAAGAAGTCGAACGCCTTGAGCACGTTCGCGGCGCGGAAATTGACGGGATAAGGATTCACAGCGTGCGCTTGCCTGGCTACGTTGCGCACCAAGAAGTTATTTTCGGCGGGCTTGGACAAACTCTGACGATTCGCCACGATTCGACGGGCAGAGATTCCTTTATGCCAGGCGTCGTGCTTGCCTGCAAAAAAGTTCGCAACCTGCGCGGCTTGACTATAGGATTGGATAAAATTTTAGACTGATGAAAAACTTTTTAATCGACTTAATTTTAATTGCGCTATTCGTGGCGGAGCTGAGTTTCTTTTTCTTACCGAAAATTCTTCACGAAATTTTAGGCGTAGCAATGATAGCCGTAATAATTTTTCATGTGGCGATAAACTTTAGGCGAATTGCCGCGCTTACGAAAAACATTACCCCGCGAAAATTTTTCTCCATAGAAATAAATATCGCGCTAGCATTGGCGACGATTTTAATTTTCGCAACAGGCGTTTGCATGTCGAATTATCTTTTTCCCGACTTCGCAAGCTGGGCACTGCGGCGCAATATGACGATTCGCAGCCTGCATGTTTCCGCGCCTTACGTCATGATGATTTTAATCGGAATGCATCTTGGCTTGCATTTGCGCGAGTTTCGGCAGAGAATTTTAAATTTGTTCGGGCTGGAAGAATTTTATCAGCGGCGAAAAATATTTTTCAAAGCGGCGGCGGTTATTCTGTCGCTAATCGGCGTGGCAGGACTTTTCTTAAATCGATTTTTTACACGACTCGCAATGAACCACATTTTCGCGACGCCCGCCACAGATTTTCCCTTACCAATTTTTATCTTGTTTATGTTGGGCGGCGTGGCGTTTTTCGCGCTTGTAACTTTTTACTTTGACAAAAAATTTTTTCGCGACAAATTTTCTCGTTATGAATGAAAAAAAACCCCTCCGACTTTGGAGGGATTTTTTTATGTAAAGATTTTAATTTCGTCGTTGGTCGGGACAACAGGATTTGAACCTGCGACCCCCTCGTCCCAAGCGAGGTGCGCTGACCAAACTGCGCTATGTCCCGATGCCAGAAAATTTTACACAATCGCCGCCGCCATGTCAAGAAGCGATTTATCAAGCAATGTCAAAATAATTTCCGCGTCGCCTGGAAAATCTTTAATCGCTTGAACGGCAACCTTAAGCGCGTCATGCGGCGGATAGCCGTAAATGCCGCTTGAAATTAGCGGGAAGGCGACGCTTTGCAAATTATTTTCGGCGGCAAGCTTCAGGCTGTTGACGTAACAAGAGCGCAAAAGATTTTCTTCGCCGAATTGCCCGCCGTGATAAATCGGTCCCGCCGTATGAATGATAAATTTTGCGGGCAGATTGAAGCCCGAAGTTATGACAGCCTCGCCCGTTTGAATCGGCGCAAGTTTACTGCAAGCCGCTTGAAGTTCATGATAGCCCGCCGCTCGGAAAATCGCGCCGCAAACGCCGCCGCCCGCCAAAAGTTGTGTGTTCGCCGCGTTGACAATCGCGTCAACCTTTAACGTCGTTATGTCCGCTCGTAAAAATTTCAACGTCATAATAAATCATCTCCCGATTGATATTTTAATAACCGCGAGAAAATTTTTCAACGCAAAATCTGATATAATCTGTGCGGAAAAATTTTTTGGAAGGGGTTTGCAAATGGCTGATTCATATTTCCCGATACTGCCGAAAGTCAACGAGGACATTTCCAAAATTCTCAAAGACCAAGCGGGCATATGGAAGGAAACGGATATAAATTTTTTACAGGGGCTGGCTAACAGTTTGGATTGCGGCGAATCAATTAAAGATATGGGCTCGGTGGATTCGATACCGGACATGTGGGCGCGTCCGTTGCTGTTCAAAATGGCACTGTTCGATTTGGAGCCGACGAAACAATTTGTGCATGGCTTGCACGAAAAAGTTTTGGGCGAATGGCGAGCGTTATTGGCAATGTTCGCGCTAAAGGATTTTAAACGTCTCGACCTAAAAGCGGAGCAAGTTAATCTTTTGGAAGATAATTCAGACCTTGCGCAGATTTTAAAATCGCTCGCGCCGCAAGAATCGTTGACGGGCAACCGCGACGCCTGGCTTAGCGACGTTTACATAATTTATTTTAACGGGTTGCCAATCGCGCTGACTTCGCCAACAACTTTGGTAACATGCGCGGCGGATTATGAAAATATTTTCGCGGGAAAAATTTTCACGCCTTTTAGCGTCAACCAGAAAACTTTAACCGACCCGATAAATTTCCTGTCGCCCGTTGAACTCGCCGCGCTGAAAATGTGGTTGGAAAATCTTTACGGAAAAATTCAGCGGCTCAACAAGAGCGGCGCGAAGGCTAAAGAAATTTCAAACTCTTTGCTAAAATGCCTTGCCGACTACGAACGAGACGTTGCCGCCGCGCAGATTTCGGAGGGGAATTTTGAGCTTGTGGCGTCGAATTTAAATTTGCACGTCGGAATTGCGCGGCTCCTCGACGACACGATTAAAGGTCGTGAACCGCGTTTTGAAGATTCTGCT
>Ga0247609_10005410_pt1 | contig 12554 bp, 11 predicted proteins | sample 172DNAGHGlowgp2_FD_193487 | JGI IMG/M metagenome (GOLD analysis project Ga0247609, IMG submission 193487) | Sheep rumen microbial communities from Palmerston North, Manawatu-Wanganui, New Zealand - 1728 DNA GHGlow gp2 | ecosystem: Host-associated > Mammals > Digestive system > Stomach > Rumen ... | reverse complement strand
AATTATAGTAGTGATGAATTTGAATTTGTTGCTAAATGTAGAACAAAAGAACAATATGATGCATTAAAGGAATTAGGTATTAATAAAATATATTATGAAAATTATATTCCTTATGTAGAAGCTAAATATAAAGATATAGAAAATAATTATATTTTAGCTGGTAATTATGGAGCAATGCATTATTATAAGGATAAAGAAATAACTTGTGATTATTCTTTTAATACTATAAATAGTGAAGCTATTTATAATTTATTAAAATCTGGTGCTAGATATGTTACTTTATCTTTAGAAATGGATTATGATTTAATAAAAGAAACAACTTCTTCTTTTAAAAATAAATATGGCTTTAATGCTCCTATTGAAATAGTAGCTTATGGAAGAGAAAATCTTATGACTACTAAATATTGTCCATTAAAAAAGCATGGTGAATGTGGTAATTGTAATAAACATCAATATTATTTAAAGGATGAATATGCAAAATTCCCTATTTATCATGAAGGCTGTATAACTCATATCATTAATGATAAGCCTTTAAATTTAGTTGATGATTTAGATAAATTATTACCTTTAACAAATAAAATTAGATTAGATTTCACAATTGAATCAAAGGATGAAGTTAAAGAAGTTATTAATAAATTTAAAAATGCTTTAAATGGTAAGAAAAATCAATTTGATAAAGAAAATGATACAAGAGGATATTTTAAAAGACCTATATTATAAAACAAAAACCTGTCTTAAGACAGGTTTTTTATTAGTCGAACTTATTTCTAATTTCTCTTACTTTATCAATTTTATGATTTACTTCATCTAAAAAAGCTTTATAAACAAGCAATGTTGTTTCTGCATCATCTAAAGCATCATGAACCTGATTATCATCAACCTCATAATAAGTTTCATATAATCTAAATAATCCTGGATCATTTTTTAATTCATAATATCCTTTAATTAATGAGCAAATATTTACATATCTAATATTTAAATTAGGCTTATTATTTACAACAAATGAATCATTTAAAACTAATGAATCATTTTTACCAAAAACTATAACTGCTGGATTATAATTTTCACAAATTTCTTTAAATTCTTCATAGAATTCATTATAAGAAATTGCTTTTAAATCAAAATCAGCTTGCTTAATTCCTAAGAATTTTTCAGCTCTTCCATTTATAGTTTTAGCAATAGTTGGCTTTACATATTTATTGTATCTTAAAATTTCATCTCCAGATGCATCAACTAAAATGAAGCCTGCTTGAATTAATTCAGCTCTAAATGATTTACCTTTAGAACCAAATCCAGGCATAGTCATTTCTAAATCTAAAACCATATAATTGCCTAAGGTTTTTAAAAAGCTTGATAAGCTTTTATTTAAATAGCTTTTGTCATAATAAATAGTTTTTCTTACGCCTACTGCGAATAATTTATCAACATAAGAAACATTAAAACAAGCTATTTTGTTTTTAATTTTAATTGAATCTTCTTGATAATCTAATTCAATTACATTTCCAACATAAAGATATCTTTTAAAGATATTCATTTGACTATTATTGAAATAAAAATATTTAATTTTTCTATATTGCATTATTCCTATAAGTTTATGCTTTAAATCTACAACATGAATTGTTCCTTTAATAGTCACTTGAATACCTCCTTTATAATTTTATAGAAATTGATACACCATCACCAATATCAAATACTGATGTTTTGTAATCCTTATTGCTTAATAATTCATCATGGAATGCTTTTAATTTACGAGCAAGTCCTCTAACACTTCTTGATAAATTATCATAATTAGCTTCATCTAAAACTAAGCCATGAAATAGCATATTATCACAGAATACTACTCCATTTTTAGTTAAAAGCGGAGTATATAAATTGAAAAATTTCATATATTGAGCCTTTGCAGCATCAATAAAAATCATATCAAATTCTAAATTCTTAACATCATCAAATGCTTCTAATGCATCCTTAAAGATAATATGAATTTCATTTTCTTTATTTAAAGCTTTAACGTTTTTTAAAGCTTCATTATACATATCTATATTTCTTTCAATTGTATAAATTTCGCTTCCAATTAATCTATTCATTCTAATTGCTGAATAGCCAATAGCTGTACCTATTTCTAAGATTCTTTTAGGACGCTTTAGCATAATAGTTTGTTCTAATAATGCTAAGCCTCCATCCTTAATAATAGGTACATTAAATTCTTTAGCATATTCTTTTAATTTTAAATCAAATTCATTAAAGCTTAAATTTAATAAATTAGTATCCGCATCCTGAACAGCCATTGCATCCACCTTCACAACCACCTGCGCAGCTATCACAGCCACCACAGTTTTCATTTTCATCTTCAGGTAAATTATTAGCATAATCATCTAATAAATCTTCTAGCATTGCCCATTCTTCTTCAGTTTCAACTTTTTCTAATGAACCTTCTCCACCTTGTTCTGGGTGATAAATAGCGGCAGCACAATTGTCTGTACCATTTACTTGGAATACTACATAATCTTTATTATTTTTGTCATAATGATATGTAAATAAAATAGTGCATTGTAATTCTTTACCATCATCAGTTTTAATTGTTAAATTACGATCTGTCATATTAATCTCACTTTCTATCTAAATAGTCTTGTAAAATGACTACGGCAGCCATTTCATCCTTTAAACTTTTTCTTTTTTCTCTTCTCATATTACCAGCTATCATTGTTTTATCAACAATAACGGTTGTTAATCTTTCATCGCTAAGCACAACCTCTAAATTTGGACATAGGCTTATAAGCTTATCCTTAAAATCATAAGATAATTGAGCTCTAATACCTAAATCACCATTCATGTGCTTAGGAAGACCTAAAACCACACAATCAATTTTATATTGATTAACTAAATCCTTTGTGTGATTTATAGCAGAATCATAATCATCTTCTCTAAATCTAAAAGTTTCAAGATTTGATGCGATTATACCTGATTCAGATATTGCAACGCCTAAGGTTCTACTTCCTAAATCTAATCCTAAATATTTCATTAGATTACTGCTTTTAAATGGTCTAGTGCCTTATCAACAAGTGAAGGGTCCTTACCACCAGCTTGAGCTAAGTCTGGCTTTCCTCCTCCGCCTCCACCGCAGATTGCACATGCTTCTTTTACAACGTTTCTTGCATCAAATGATTTGCTTGTTGCACAAACAAATGTAACCTTAGAATCATTTGCGTATGCAAGTAAAACAACATCTAATCCCTTATTATTTCTTAAAGCTGTTGCCATATCCTTTAATAGGTTAGTATTTTCAACATCAACCTTAACAAATAATTTATTGTTTTCAATTAAAGAATCAAATTTATCTAAAGATTTTAATGCATTTTGACTCTTCTTGTTTTGATATTCCTTTTCTAATTCCTTTAAAGCATTTTGAGCTTTAACAACTTCGCCTCTTAAAGCTAGAATATAACGATATCCTTCAACATGAATTTCTCTTAATTCATAATTGTAATTTAATTCAACGTTTTCTCTTCTTGCTTCCTTTAAAATTTCAGTTGCCTTTAAGATAGCTTGATCTAAATTAGCTTTTAAATTAGAAACATTCTTCTTTAAAATTTCCATAGCGTTAGGACCAGTTGATGCAGTGATTCTAAATACACCAGAACCAATTGATTCAAAGCTATAGATACAATATTTTATTACATCAGCTGTATTTTCTACGTGAGTACCAGCACAAAATTCCTTTGAAATTCCCATATCAACTACTCTTACAACTGAACCATATTTTTCACTGAATAAAGCCATTGCACCAAGCTTCTTAGCTTCTTCAATAGGTAATACTAAAGTTTTAACATTATAAGAATCCTTAATATATTGATTTACTAAATCTTCAACCTTTAATAATTCCTCATCTGTTGGAGTTTGATAATTATTGAAGTCAAATCTTGAATAATCAGGACCAACTTGTGAACCTTGTTGATGAACATGTTCACCTAATACATTTTGAAGTGCTGCTTGTAAAAGGTGAGCTGCTGAGTGATTCTTTCTTGTTAATTCACGCTTTTCCTTATTAACCTCAGCCCATACTAATTCGCCAACCTTAAATGGATTTTCCTTTAAGATATGTAAATGTTGGCCATTAGGCATCTTAACAACATCTAATACTTCAACATCATCAATTTTACCTGTATCAGATAATTGACCACCTGAGAATGCGAAGAATGGAGTTTCATCTAAAACTACTGCATTATCAAATACAGCAATAACCTTAGATTTATGTGAAGTTGAATTGTAGCCTGAGAATTTAGATTCTTCTTTAAATTTTAAGAATTCTTCATTTTGGCCCTTCATTGAATTTTCATCCTTACGAGCAGATCTTGCACGCTCCTTTTGAGCCATTAAGCACTTATTGAAGCCTTCAACATCTACCTTTAGGTTTTGTTCTTCAGCATATTCTTGTGTTAATTCTAGTGGGAATCCATAAGTATCATATAATAAGAATGCATCTTCACCAGAAATCATTTCCTTTGTATTTGAAGCAATTGCAGCTAATCTCTTTTCACCTGATGCTAAAGTTGATAAGAACTTTTCTTCTTCAGATGTAATGATTTGCTTAATAATATCCTTCTTTTCATGTAGATATGGATAGAATGGATCCATAATATCAATAACTACATCTACAAGTTCAGCCATAAATGGCTTATTAATACCAATTGATTTAGCATGCTTAGAAGCTCTTCTTAAAACTCTTCTTAAAACATAGCCTCTTCCTTCATTTGAAAGTGTTGCGCCATCTGCAACAGCGAATGTTACAGTTCTAACATGGTCAGCAATTACCTTAAATGCCATTTGACCAGTATATTTAACACCTGAGATTTCTTCTGTCTTTTTAATGATAGGCATAAATAAATCTGTATCGTAGTTTGTATCAACACCTTGCATTACACAGCATAATCTTTCAAGGCCGCATCCTGTATCGATATTTTTAGAAGGTAATTCCTTATAATCTTTTCTTGCCACGCCTTCTTTAGAATTGAATTGAGAAAATACGATATTCCAAATTTCAATAAAACGATCGTTTTCAATATCCTTTTCAATTAATTCCTTACCACGCTTATCGTATTTTTCGCCTCTATCATAAAACATTTCAGTATCAGGACCACATGGACCTTCACCAATTTCCCAGAAGTTTCCTTCTAATGGAATTAAATGATCTTCAGCAATACCATTTTTCATCCAAGTCTTTTTAGCTTCTAAATCATCAACATAATAAGTGATATAAATTTTATCCTTATCAAAGCCAAACCATCTTTGGTCAAATAATAATTCTACTGCGAATTCAATTGCTTCATGCTTAAAATAATCACCAATAGAGAAATTACCTAACATTTCAAAGAATGTATGATGTCTTGCAGTTTTACCTACATTTTCAATATCATTAGTTCTAATACATTTTTGTGCATTAGTGATTCTAGGATTTTCAGGAACCATAGAACCGTCAAAATATTTTTTTAATGGTGTAACACCAGCATTAGTCCAAAGTAATGTTGGATCATTTGCAGGAACAAGTGATGCAGATGGTTCAACTGAATGACCCTTCGATTTAAAGAAATCAAGCCACATTTGTCTAATTTCATATGATTTCATATTCTTCATTTACCAAAACCTCCGAAAATAAGCCCTTGCTTATTTTTCCTTTAATATTATAAATATTAACTCTTATCTATTTTACCAAATTGCAATATATTAATCAATATAATTTTTTTTAATAATTTTTCATTATTTTTTTAAAAAAATTGAAAAATCTTACTATTATTGTTAATAGAGGGTGAAAAAATGAAAACAAATATAACAAACAAAGAAAAGGAATTATTAAAAAAATATTATTCTTGTGGTATTTCTATTGAAGCATTAGCTATGGCAACAGGTATAAATGAAGAAACTATTAAAAAGATTTTAGGTATTTTAAAATGATTTTATGGAATGATGTAGCACTAATAATTCAAAGAAAAAGAATAATGAAAAATATTTCATTAAAGAAGGCCGCTTCTGATTTATCTATTAATATGTTTAAGTATTATAGAATAGAAAATGGAGTCCAAGAACCTAACTTCTTTGAACTCCAATTAATTTTTGAATATTATGATATTGAATTGATAATTAATTTTCCATAAAAGTATATGGAGTAATACCCTCCATATCATATTCACCTAAGGTATCAAATGGTATTTCAGGATCAAAAATACGATTATCAATTGATAATTTATTTGCATCAACAAGTCTATTATATAATGCTGTTTGCCTTATAGGATCTAGTGTTTTAATTGCATAATCTAAAGCTTCAAGCTTACCGACAAGGATAAGCTTTTTTTTCGCTCTTGTAACAGCTGTATAAATTATTTTTTTCTTAAGCATAATCTTATAGCTTGGAAGAATTGGTAATATTACATTTTCAAATTCAGAGCCTTGAGATTTATGAATTGAAATAGCATATCCAAGCTTTAAATTATCTAAATCTTGAGCACTATAAGTAGCTAATTTATTATCAAAATCAATTAATAAATAATCCTTTTCTTCTATTTTTACAATATCAATAATTTTACCGATATCACCATTCATTATATCTAAATTGGTATCATTTTTTAATTGTAAAACCTTATCATTTACCTTAAATACTTGATTATCTCTTACAATCATTTTAGATTCTTTATTGTATCTTTCTTGAATTCTTCTATTGATTTCATCAATACCAGCAATTCCAGCATACATAGGAGCAAGAACTTGAATATCCTTAACTAAATCTCCACCCTTTTCAACAAATCTATCTAAAATTTTAAATATTCCATCTATAACATCTTTTGTATCAAAATTATAAAAGAATAAATCCTTTTTAGTTGAAAAAATATTATATAAAATATTTTCATTTAATATCATATGAGATAATTTAATAATTTGAGAATCCTCTGCTTGTCTCATAATTTGAGTAAGCTTAGTTGTTTTAAATACATTTGAATTAATCAAATCAACCAATACATTACCAGGACTTACAGAAGGTAATTGGTTAGCATCTCCTACTAAAATTATTTGGGCATCATTTGATATGGCATCAAATAAATTTTTAGCAAGCTCAATATCAAGCATAGATGCTTCATCAACAATAATTAATTTTTTAGGAAGCAAATTAAATTCATTAAAGCTAAAGCCTTTATCATATCCATATCCTAATGCCTTATGAATAGTAGATGCTTTAAAATTTGTAACCTCAGTCATTCTTTTAGCCGCTCTTCCTGTAGGAGAGACTAATAATACATTAAATTGAATTAAATCATCTGTAATGCTTGAATTTAATAAATTAGCATAGGTATATAAAATACCCTTTAAAATTGTAGATTTACCTGTACCAGGTCCACCTGTAATAATAGATAATTTATTTGATAAAGAATTAATTATTGCTTCACGCTGTAAAGGTGTATAATTTATTTTTAAATTTTCTTCAACATAGCCTAATGAATCTTCTACATCATCTTTTAAAAAGACTTTAGATGTTGATTTTTTTATTTTATCAATTTTTATAGCTAAATCACATTCAGCTTTATAAAGTATGGAATCAAAGATTCTTTCATCCTCATTAACCAATAATCCTTTTTTTATTAAATCATTTAATGCATTTTCAAATTCTTCTTTTAAAATATTAGGGTTATTATTTAATAAATTAATAGCTGAATTAATTACCTGTTCATGAGTTAAAAAGGTAAACCCATTTTGGTAACAAACATAATTAATTGTGTATGTAATAGCGGCTTTTAATCTTCTTTCATCATTTTCTTTAAAATTTAAATTCATGGCTAAAAGATCACATTTTTTAAAGCCAAAGCCATCTACCTCTTTAATTAAAATATAAGGATTTTCTTCAATTAAATTAGCCGCATCTAAGCCATATGCTTCATAGATTTTTCCAGCCATTTTGGGAGTTAAACCAAAGCCATAAAGCTTAATAAAAACATCATCTGTTAAATAATTGGCTTTAACAACCTCATATATTAAATCCTTTTTTTGATCATTTAATCCTTTAACCTTATCAAGTGATGATTTATCATCTATAATCTTTTGTATACAATCAGTACCTAATGCATCAATTATATTTGAAGCAAGCTTAACACCGATTCCTTTAAATTTATCACTTGATAAATATATAACTAAGCCTTCTTTTGAAAAGGAATTTCCAATTTCATATGTTTCAACAACGAATTGCTTACCAAATTTAGGATGCTCATTCATCTTACCAATAAATTGATAAGTTAATCCATCCTCTAAGCGTGGAAAAGAACCTACAATAGTTAATTCTTCATCATCTTTAGTCATGATTTTACAAACCTTATATAAAGAATCAGAAGCCTCATATATGTAATTTAAGATATACCCTTCCACTTTTTCTTTTTCCATTAGTATCTTCTTTTCTCCTCATCAAAATAAACTTCATCAATTAAAGCTCCACCTAAGCAAATATCACCATCATAAATAACACAAGCTTGACCTGGTGTTACAGCTCTTGAACCTTCAGGATAAAATACTTGAATCTTATTATCATCTAAAAATTTTAAAGTAACATTTATATCCTTTTGTCTATATCTAAATTTAGCTTGATAATTTTTACCTTCAATAGGTTTATCTGTAATCCAATTGCATTCAGATGCAATTAAATTATTAGAAATTAAATATTGGCTATCATGGCCTTGACCAATAAGTAGTTCATTCTTTTCTAAATCCTTACCACATACAAACCATGCAGCATTTTCATATTCATTAGAACCGCCAATACCTAATCCTTTTCTTTGACCAATTGTATAATACATTAATCCATCATGACGTCCAATAACCTTACCATCTAAGGTTACCATATTACCAGGCTGTGCTGGTAAATAATTTTGTAAGAATTTTTTGAAATTTCTTTCGCCTATAAAGCAAATACCAGTTGAATCCTTCTTTTTAGCTGTATATAGATGAGCATCTTCTGCAATTTGTCTTACCTCAGGCTTTGTTAAATGACCAATAGGAAATAAAGAATGTCTTAACTGTTCTTGGCTAATCATACATAAAAAATATGTTTGATCCTTATTAGAATCTACGCCTCTTAATAAATAGCTTTTATCCTTATCATGTCTTACTCTTGCATAATGTCCCATCGCAATATAATCAGCACCTAATCTTGATGCATGATGTAAAAACGCATTGAATTTAATATATTTATTACACATAATATCAGGATTTGGAGTTCTTCCCTTTTTATATTCATCTAAGAAATATTTAAATACTGTATCCCAATATTCTTCAATAAAGTCTACTCTATTTAATTTTATACCTAATTCATCCGCAACCTTTTTAGCATCCTGAAAATCCTTTTCCTGAGGACAAACATCATCATCAATATCAGGATTACCTAAAATATCATTATTTGTTGCTGAATCCCAGTTACGCATAAACATAGCTTCAACATCATAGCCTTCATCCTTTAAAAGCTTTAATGCAACGCTTGAATCTACGCCACCAGAAAGTCCTAAAATAACTTTCATTTCTATCACCATTATTTATTATATAATAAAAATTTCTTTTATAAAATAAAATTTTATAAAGAGACTTAATTATATGCTTAAATTATCAATATTGCAAGTGTGTTGCAAAAAGAAACTAAAACCTTTATAATATTTTTTGGGTGAGAATAATGGAAAAAACACAAGAAAATGAACAAACTTATGATAATGGATTTCATCCCCATGAGGTTCATTTAAAGGATAATTATAAATTCTATCGAAAAGACTTATATTTTAAGCTTATAAGATGTCTTTTTATCTATCTAACTAAATTATTCTTATTTATCCCAAGAAAGCTTGTTTGGGGCTATAAAGTAGTTGGAAAAAAGAATTTAAAGGGCCAAAAAAGCTATGTTATGATATGTAATCATACTCATCCTTTTGATTCAATTAATATTTTAATTTCTTTATATCCTAGAAGGTCACATTATATGACTACCTTACAATCAAATATGGGATTTCCTATAGTTTCAACATATTTTAGATATGGAGGAGCTGTACCAATTCCTGAGGATATGAAATTATTTAAAAAATTCAATAAGGATACAGTTGATTTATTAAAAAATAAAGGAAGATTAATAGTTTTTCCTGAAGCATCTTTAGTTCCTTATTGTGATCATGTAAGACCATTTATGCAAGGCGCATTTAATTTTGCAGTTACTGCTAATTCTACTATTATTCCTACATGCTATACATATCATAAGCCAAAAGGTATTTATAAATTAACAAGAAGAAAAAAGCCATGTATGCATTTTAACATTCTTCCTCCATATCATATTGAGGATTTAGGTTCTAGAAAAGAAACAACAAATAAAATGGCTTTAGATTTATTTAATATAATATCAAAATATTATGAAGAAAATTCTGATTATTTTAAAAAATAATAATAACAAAAAAATGAATCTCCACAAAGGAGATTCATTTTTTTATTTTATGCCATCAATATAGGTTGTTAAAGATTCTCTATCAAAATATTTATCATATGAAAGTTCATAATCAACCTTACGACCATGTTCTAATAGCTCATAATTGTATGAAGTTCCATTTCTTGTAAGATCACAGAATTGACCAATACCAGAGATTTGTAAGGCTGTTCCATCAATACCAACTAAAGGTAAAATTGAGCATCCACCGCCACCAGCTTGTTCACCAATTAATTTTACATTTTCATTATTAATCTTAGCTAAATGAGCAAATAAATTAGCTGAGCTATATGAATATAATGATGTTAATACATACCAATTGTAGCCTGTAATTTGATCGTTTTCATCATATTTACCATCATTATTTGTATCAACTGTTATTTTGTTTGTATAAGCTGTATGAGATAAAAAGTCTCTATTACTAGCTCTAAATGTTCTTGAAATAAATCCTAATGTACGATATAAAGCACCACTATTTCCTCCACCATTAATAGATAAATCTACAACAATATTTTTTACTGGTGTTGTGCTTGCTTTAATAGTGTCCATTGCTTTTAAGAATAAATAATAAGTGTCATATAAATATGCTGTATCTAAAATCTTTCCATCTGAATCTAAAACCTTAGCCTTAGGGCTTGTTTCAAAATTCTTAAAGAAAATATAGCATGTATCGCCTACTATTTCGACTTTATTCTTTAAATCATCACCATAGTGTGCTTTTGCAGCTTGAGTTAATGCATCAGATGTAGTTTTATGCTTTTTAAAATTAGTTGCTTCAAATTCACCCTCAAAGAAAGAATATTTAGCAACGCTTTCTGTTGTTGTATAGTTATGAATTGATGTATGTAATTCATTAAGCTTTTGAACTAAACCAGCATATCCTTTCATATAAGTCTTAGGATCTGTTGATTTTAAATTAGTTTTAATTGTTCCATCTAAATATTCATCAAATGAAGTAATTTCCTTATCATCCTTTAATCCATAAAAATAATCTAGATAAAAGCATAAGAAATTATAATTTGAATCTCTTAATTCTTGTGTATTTAATTCCTTTGAGGTATCTTTTAAAATTTCTTGATATTGAGTTGCAGCCTTATCAGAATACCGTAATGAAAAATAAGTATTATAATATGATTGACCTGTATAATAAGTTGATAAATAATTTGAACCACCAAATAATGCATTCATAATTTGAAATGGAACTAAACAATTACCATTTATATATCTCATATCAAAGCCATATTTTTTCAAATCAAAGCATAATGTTTTACCTGCATATGCATTTTCAGTAGACATTTTTAAATTAAATGAATAGTCTAATGATGATGTAATATCTACAGTCTTTTCAAAGGCAACAAGATATGTAGTTAAAATTTTATCATTCTTATAATCAAAAACAATTGAAACACTTGTTCCTTGAACTTCAGTTTTAACAACATATTCTTGGAATAATGTATTAACAGAATATTTATAAGCACTACTATTTAGCGCACCATCCATTGAATTAATATATCCTGAAATAGAAACATATGGAATCTTTGAATCAGCTAAATAATAAGTATCTAATTTATCATTTTTTAAAGTATATGTATCATTATAATCATATAATGGTAAGCTTTTAACTGTTGTTGGAGTATTATCTTTTGCACAGCTTGTTAATGCTAAAACTGAAGCAAAAGCTACACCTAATAAAAATCTTTTTTTCATGATATAACCTCGCAATTATAAAAAATATTATACCTTATTATTTTACCATAAATCTATCTAAATTCAAAGCTTCCTGCTATCAATACAAGTAAAATAAATTATTTGAGCCTTACTACTTAATTTTTTTGTTAAATCTAAAGCCATTTTTAAATTTTTAGCATCTAAATTAACAAATGGATCATCTAAAATTATAAAAGGCTTATCAACATACATATTATCAATTAAAGCAAGTCTATAGCATAGCATCGCTATTGTTTTTTCACCTTGGCTTAAATGATAATCATCTACAAGCTTTCCTTCTCTTAATAATTTTAAATTAAAGTCCTTATCAAATGTAATATTATCCTTAAAAATAGATTTTAAT
>Ga0247609_10005407_pt1 | contig 12555 bp, 11 predicted proteins | sample 172DNAGHGlowgp2_FD_193487 | JGI IMG/M metagenome (GOLD analysis project Ga0247609, IMG submission 193487) | Sheep rumen microbial communities from Palmerston North, Manawatu-Wanganui, New Zealand - 1728 DNA GHGlow gp2 | ecosystem: Host-associated > Mammals > Digestive system > Stomach > Rumen ... | reverse complement strand
CAGCGACAAGTATTTCACCAAGCGTCCGAATAACAGTTTCAACAAGTCGCGATCCCTTTCGCGCTCGCTTCAGCAAATCATGAACCAGCGCTACAACTACGAGAAGAGCCTGGTGGATGAAGTCATTTATTCCATCCTCTACACCGCCAGCGACCGTCCGCTCCAAGACCGCATCAACTTCAAGGAACTCGACGGCATCCTTAAAAAGGAACTCTCCGACAACGGCATCGGACACAACTACCACTTCTCTGTATGGACCAACAACGGGCAGTGCGTCTATCAATGTTCCGACTACGACCCGACGGGTGAGCAACATGCATTTACCGAGACGCTCTTCAAGAACGACCCCGTGCAGAAGATGGGAGTGCTCAAGGTACACTTCCCCGACATCAGCAAGTACATCTACAGCTCGCTGATGTTCCTTCTCCCCTCCGTCATTTTCACCATCATTCTGCTCGTCACCTTTATTATTACCATGGTGATGATGTTCCGACAGAAGAAGCTCTCGGAAGTGAAGAACGACTTCATCAACAACATGACGCATGAGTTCAAGACACCTATCGCCACCATCTCTTTGGCAGCACAAATGCTGAACGACGACAGTGTGAACAAATCGCCTCAGATGCTCAAACGTCTCTCCACCACCATCAACGACGAGACTAAACGCCTGCGTTTCCAAGTGGAAAAAGTGCTCCAACTCTCCATGTACGAGCACCAGCAAGCCAATCTGAACATGACGGAAATCAATGCCAACGAACTCATCTCAGGAGTCATCCACACCTTTGCACTCAACGTGGAGAAGGGCGGCGGCAAGATTGTCTCATCGCTGAAAGCTGAAGACCCTATCATCCTCGTGGACGAAATGCACCTCACGAACGTGATGCATAACCTCATGGAGAACGCAGTGAAGTACAAGCGTCCCGACTCTCCACTCGAACTCACCGTCTCCACCTGGAACGAACCTAAGACACTTTGCATCTCCGTGCAGGACAATGGTATCGGCATCAAGAAAGAAGACGTGAAGAAGATTTTCGAGAAATTCTACCGTGTTCACACAGGCAATCTCCACGACGTGAAAGGTTTCGGACTCGGACTTGCCTACGTGAAGAAAATCATCAACGACCACAAGGGAACCGTCTCTGTGGAAAGCGAATACGGCATCGGCACGAAATTCATCATACGCCTGCCACTTCTCAATGAATAAAAGCATTTCTTTTTAAGCTTGAAAGCCATTTCCAGCGAAAACTTAAAAACTCACAAACTAAAAAACTTAAAAACTCAAATAAAAACCCCGAACTATGGAAGAAATTTTTGAAAATGTTAGCATCCTCTTATGCGAAGACGATGAAAACCTCGGTATGCTCCTCCGCGAATACCTCGAAGCAAAAGGTTTCAAGGCAGAGCTTTGCGCTGACGGTGAAGAAGGTTATCACTCCTTCATGACCAACCATTACGACCTCTGCATCCTCGACGTGATGATGCCAAAGATGGACGGTTTCACGCTTGCAGGCAAAATCCACGAGATTAGCCCTGAAACGCCATTCATTTTCCTCACAGCCAAAACACTCACTGAAGACATCCGTGAAGGTTTCGAAATCGGTGCCGACGACTACATCACCAAGCCATTCCGCATGGATGTGGTGGTTCTCCGTATCGAGGCTATCCTCCGTCGCGTAATGGGTAAGAAGAACAAGAACAACACATTGCGTCAGATTGGCAAATTCCAGTTCGACACTCAGAAGCAGACACTCACTATTGGTGACGAGCATGTTAAACTCACCACCAAGGAAGCTGAACTCCTTGCCCTGCTCAGCAACAAGGCGAACGAACTTCTTCCTCGCGACTATGCTTTGAAGACCATTTGGATTGACGACAACTACTTCAATGCGCGCTCCATGGATGTTTACATCACAAAACTGCGCAAGCACCTGAAAGCCGACCCTAACGTTGAAATCCTCAACGTACACGGAAAAGGCTATAAGCTCGTCATTCCAGAGTAAAACCTTTGCCCTGAAACCTGAAACTTGAAACCTGAAACAGGCATTTATGCCCTGAAACCTAAAAAAAGACGTTGCTCAAAAGAGCAACGCCTTTTTCATTTCATATATGTCTCGCTTTCGCAGGAGCAAGGGATTAATCTTCGTCCACTTCCAACTTCTTGTTGATGAAGATGTGAAGCAAAAGACCAATGATAATCAGTACAGCAGCACCAGCTGTGTAAAGATTCTGATCCAGCAAGTCACCCATAGCAGGGACAAACGTTGCAATAATCTGAAGAAGCGCTCCGATGATAATGAGCAAAATTCCAAGGTTCTTTTTCATTGTATTATATGTATTTATTATTATTTATTCTAAAGAGAATGCTTACGCATCATGCCGATAGCTTTAGCTATCCACATATCGAATGCAAATTAACTAATTTTTGAGCAAAGTGCGAAACATTTACAAAACTTTTTTCAATCTGCAATGCATTTTTGTGGTGTGCCAAAACTTTTCTTGAAAAAAATTGATGCAAAAACTCAATATTTCAAAAAATTGTCGTACCTTTGCAACCGCTTTGCGTGAAAAATTGCGCGGAGCACCTTTTTTTATTTAATTATTTATTTTTTAACAACAGTATGAATCAGTACGAAACCGTTTTCATCCTTACTCCCGTTTTGTCTGACGAACAGACAAAGGAAGCGGTAGAAAAGATCAAGAGCGTCCTCACAAACGCTGGCGCAGACGTGTTCAGCGAGGAGAGCTGGGGTCTTCGCAAGCTGGCCTACCCAATCCAGAAGAAGTCAACTGGCTTCTATGGCATGATTGAGTTCAAGGCAGAGCCATCAGTGATCGCTAATTTTGAGTTGCAGTTGCGCCGCGACGAGCGTGTGCTCCGCTACATCACAGTCAAGAACGAAAAGTATGCTGCTCAGTATGCTGAGAAGCGTCGTAACAAAAACAAGGAGGCATAATCATGGCAACACCACAAGCAACATCAGAAATTCGCTACTTGACTCCAAACGCTATCGACGTCAAGAAGAAGAAGTATTGCCGTTTCAAGAAGAGCGGTATCAAATACATCGACTACAAGGATCCTGAATTCCTCAAGAAGTTCCTCAACGAGCAGGGTAAGATTCTCCCTCGCCGCATCACAGGTACCTCTTTGAAGTATCAGCGCCGCGTGGCTCAGGCAGTGAAGCGTGCACGTCAGATTGCACTCCTTCCATTCGTAACAGACTTGTTGAAGTAATTAAACAGGAGGTAAGATATGAAGATTATTTTGAAGAAAGACGTCCAGGGCTTAGGCTACAAGGACGATGTCCTCACAGTAAAGGACGGTTATGGCCGCAACTATCTTCTTCCTCAGGGTCTCGCAGTTCTCGCAACTGAAAAGGCTCAGAAGCAGCTCGCCGAGGAATTGAAGCAGCGCGCTCACAAGATTGCTAAGATTAAGGCTGACGCAGAAACTGCAGCAGCACGCTATGAAGGCGTAGCTCTCACTATCGAGGCAAAGGTATCCGATGGCAAGAACATCTACGGTTCTGTAGGCCCAGCTCAGATTGCAGAAGCTCTCGCAGCTAAGGGTATCGAAGTGGATCAGAAGCTCATCAACTTCAAATCAGTGAAGGCACTCGGTAGCTATGTAGCAACAGTTCAGCTCCACAAGGAAGTAGCTGTTGAAGTTCCTTTCAACGTAGTTTCCGACGGTTCTTACGTAGAAGAGACTCCTGCTCCAGCTCCAGCAGCAGAACCTGCACCAGCTGCAGCAGCAGACGTTGACGACTTCGACGAAGAAGATCTCGAAGTAGTAACTGAAGCATAATCGCAGTTAGTATCAAAACACTAAAAGGTTGACTCCCACAAGAGCCAACCTTTTTTCGTTTATATTACACGCATCATCACCTTTTCATTCAACCCCTACTAAGCGACATCAAAAACTGCACCACTCCGACTCAAACACTGCACCACTACGACACATACGCTGCACCGCTACGACACATACGCTGCACCGCTTTCACGATGACGATGCACCGCTTTAGAAAATGAAAGGCATCGATTTTACTAACGCTCTTCATTGATTGTACTACATCTTTCCATCGAATGAACCGACACTTTCCTTTGATTTTACTGAAAAGCCGAGCCCTCAACGTTTTTATAGCGAGGGCTCGGCGTTGCAACAACGAGGGCTCGCCATTTCGATAGCGAGCCCTCGGCAACTAGTTGAATTCAAAGGAGCGGTTCAGTCAATCCACACATTAGGTTCTGATAATCCACTAAAGCGAGGCAGAAAATCCCCTAATGCGAGGCATCAAAAGCAGTCTTTTTTTTACGAACTACTATTGCATAAGCAATTCTAATACCCCTTAATATTGATATTCTCGAACTTCACTTGGTAAGGCCATTGTTCATCGTTGGAAGGATTATCATCCCAAGGATGACGCCAATAATAGGTCGGAGCACCCATCACAACAAAGAAAATGTTCTTCACATCAGCTGGAACGGTGAGTGTAGCCACCCCTTCAGCATCGCGCTGAACTTCACCGTAGGTGCGAGTGCCATCGTTGGAGAGAGCCACAAAGGCATAGCGCCATCCTGCCCGATTGACCGAAATACTTCGATAACCTTTTGCTCCAGCAATGCCCTTGAAATTCGCCTTGATGACAGTACCAGCAGCCACCTTGTTCATGTTGATGATGCTATAGCCGAAATTCTGCGGACAATGGGCAGAATCCACTTCCCACCAATTTCGGTCAGCAGCAGAACGATGCAAATAAGTTTTATGTTGGCCTATGCGATGTGCAGCACGGTCCCGCACTCCATCTATGTCCCAAGTTGCCATACGCATGCAACCCTCCATCTGTTCGTCGCAGAATTCAGGCAGTGTGAGTCCGGCAAGACGCATATAGGTTTCTATAGGGTCTTCGGGTCTATTGGATTCACGCCAAAGGCGACCAATGAAATCCGTACCGTGCTTCATGCACCACCAGTCTTGCATGAAGCAGTTCTGATAACGCATGTCCTCATGCATGAAGTTGAGATGACAAAGTGGAATATATCCTTCGAAGTACTCACCATCCGTGAACTGACGTTCAGGGAAAACCTTGTATGCCTGCCAATCGGCACAACTTTCCCACCAACCGTTTCCTCCTGAAGCTCCATCACCATAGCCATAGTTATAGCCGTGATTCATACCCAAGTCGGCAGAAACCAAATATTGGAAAGTGTGCCCCACCTCATGCGCCACGGTATGTCCTCCACGCGCATTGGCTGCCCAAGGATTGAAATGTCCGATACCCGTCTTTTCAGAGGAGCCAGCACCGTAAGTACCCGAGGCATCTGCTCGCCACTCCTTCTGATAAGGTACATAGAGCTGAATCTTGTATTTCTGAGTGGTCGAAACTTCGGGTTTCATGAAGCCCAGTTCGCAATACTTGTCCCAGCAACGTTCTCCGATGTTCAGAATTTGTGCGGCACTTGCCACATTGCCATCACCAGGGAATTGCAACTTGGCAGGGTCCTCACCATAGCGCACATCCCAGAACACTGCATAATGCTCGCTTTCTTGACTATGTGCAAAGTTATAGCCCGAAGAAGCAGCACTGTTCATGTAGTCCGTACCACTATATAAATCAGGTTTCAAGAGATAACGTCCAGGATTGGTGAAACACATTTCCGACTCATCAATCGGAAGGAAAGACGTCACATTCTTATCTGTATAACCCGTGGCAAGTGTCGGATTATAGAATCGAAGTCGAGAAGGCGTGAGCGAGATGGAGTCCACATTCTGAATCGGCATCACAGCGTTGGCTCTGAAACGATTGTCGAAGCGTACCCAGAGCGTGTCCTGAGCTTGTGCCTGTTCACATGCCAGTGAGCTCAGCAATAATATCGATATAATAGTTTTTTTCATCGTTTCAAATATTTCTTACCATTAACCAAATATATTCCTGATGGCAATTCAAGCGACTGCAACTGACTGCCTCGCTCCAAATAACCCACTTGGCGACCCATGAGGTCGTACACAGGACCACTCAAAGCATACTTCTCATCATTCGTAATGGCAGCAATGGCAGAAGAAATAGAACCTATCTCCTCTTCAATGCCATTCACGAAGAAGCGCAGTGTGCTTGCATCAGCAATTTCCTCCACTTCGAGCCACGATTGGAAACCGGGAACGATGACGGAATCGGCATGCTGCTCAAAGATGCCTTCATCATTCAACACATAGGAACCAGGCGACGCCTTCTTATTGCGAATGATGCGCCCAGTCATCACCGTATTGTCAAGACGAAGGAAGGTGCCACGAATACGGATTTTGGTCGTCTCGTCGTCGGATTTGTAGAGGCGAGCAGTGGCATAATTGTTCTTTCCCAAACTGACATCAGGAATAACGTAGATAGGACCCTCCACACCACGCACATCATCGAAGGTGAGATAGAGTTTCTTTCCCGCAGGAATGTCAGCTTCACGAGTAGGACGAATGAGATAATGTGTGGATGCTGCAATCACCACATCGTCAGCCTGCACATCCACGGTGTCGAATTCCAGAATCACTTCTTCGCCATTCGTCACGCCTTTCACCTTTGCCACCACGCAATCATCACCGAAAGCGTCACGCACTTGTTTTCCTGTCAAATCGAAAGGCACAATCAGAGAGTTCCATTTGCCCACGGCGAGTGAGCGACGGAAAGCCAACAATCCGTGTTCCACCGTGCGAGAGGTGAACACGGTGCTATCTTCATTCAGCATCACCTTAGGCACTTCTTTCAGTCGGATGCCCTTGATGTCTGCCTTGGCATAGCTATCGCCTGCAATGGTCATGGAGTCGGCACCGAGCACGAAAAGTTGCGCATTTTCCGAATCCACGAAATAGAAATAGCTCTTGCCTTTGGTCGTTGTCAGCACCAAGTTCTTGCCCGAATAGAGCGTGCGATAGCGGTCCACCAGTCGTGGACCCGTCTGTGCTTGCAACACGGACGACAGTGCCAGCAACATTGTTAATAAAAATGTTCGTATCATTGATTAAATTATTATTGAAGCCCCCCACCTGCTCCCCCGAGGGGGAGGAGAAAGAGAAAAGTGAAAAATGCCATCCGGATGGCTTTTCTCCTCCCCTCGGGGAGGACGGGAGGGGGCTTTGTAATTAAGTTTAATGTTTTAAAACTTTGAAGGCACGTCCATCGGAAGTCTTCAGAATCTGCACACCACGCTGTTGAGCAGGAATACGTGCACCACTCAAAGAGTAAGTAGTAACAGGACGTTCAGAAGCAGATTCAACAGCACTGATGCCCAACAGTTCAGGGTCAGCAATGGTGATATTGAAGCCATAGTTTCTGTTGTTGTAGGATGCAACCAACGTGGTTTGATAAATCTGTGTGTCGTCGATAGCCAAAGAACGGAAGCAGTTTTGTCCACAGTCGGAAATGCCCTTGTTGAAGAATGCCGCAAAGAAAGCAATGTCCGATTCCTTGCTCGTGGCGTTTCCGTCCTTATCGAAGCAGATGCCGAAGTCGTAGTCGATGTATTCGTCAGCCACTGGTGAGAATGCGCCATTCGTGCCACGTACCTTCCAAATCACATTGTCGATGAAATCCTGCTCGTCAACAATACCAAGCGCCTTGAAGCAAGCCGTCAAATCGACAGGAGTTTCGGCATAATCCATGCCATTCAATGGAGGCAGCACAAGGTCTTCCTCGCCATTCAAGGCAACATCATCTATACTTTCTACGAAGTTCAGCGTCACATTCAGTTTCACCTTCACGCCATCCCAAAGATTCACAATATAGAATGTGGCAAAGCTCTGGTCACCAATTTGACGGAAACCTGGCACAGCAAACCAAGTGAGCTCGCTATTGTAGTACCAAACAGCGAAAGCGCCTGTGCCTGAATAGCTTGCAGCGTATGCCCAATGGTTTTCATCCTCTGGCGACATCCAGAAACCGCCACCACCGTAAGTAGAAGCCTCACTCACTGAATATTGATTCGTTATCAAACCCTCAGCAGTCACGCCAAAGAAAGTGCCATTGGCTGTGCCCAACAGTTCTTCAACCTCCGTCATGCTTGTCTTACCTATTTCCCAAGAAGTTTCACTTGGCACCACATTGGCAATCAAATTGTACTCGATTTCCTCACAGGTATCGAAAGTGTAAGCAGGCGACATCACCGTCATGTCGATGATGAACTCATAGTAATGCGTACCTTCCACCACGAAATAGAGATGTCCCGTCAGCTTTTCACCACCCATGAAGTAGTCGGGTTTGTTACCCAGTTTCAACATGCTGTTTTCTGCCAGATAATCCACGAAATAGCAAGAGTTGGAGTAGCTGTTCACCGCACTCGCCTCGGTCAGCCAGAATCCTGGTGCATCGGCGGTGTATTGGTCTGTGAGTGAACCATATTCGTCAGTACCCATCAAGACGAAATCAGCTGCCGTCACTTCGTGTCCCAATTGATCGCTGAACAGTTTGGCAATGCCTTCCAAGTCGATTTCCATAGAATCTAACTCTGCCCAGTAGTTTCGAGGGTCACGAGTCAGTTCCCAAGTCTGTTCGCCCACCTTGGTGAGGTCGTCGATGGTCTTCACATTGCCAAGAGTCACGGTCAGATAGAAATGGATGATGTAAGCCTTTTCGCCATAAACGATATAGATATCGGCATTGCGCGTTTCGTCCATTTTCATACCGTTAGGATATTGTCCCATCGTGCAGTTGACAGCATCCGCTTCTGCATCGTATGCCAAGGATGCCACCCAGAACATATCGCCTTCGCCGTAAGGGCCCTGCGTACATTCCGACAATTCTTCGCCCGTTTCCTCATCATACACACCACGCATGAACCAGAAACCAGGGGAAGGAGTGGTCGTGAAATTATTGGTCAATTCCGCATCCCAAGTCTCGGTAGAAGCATTGAAGTGCTTGGCATAGAGCATGTACTTCAGTTTCTGTGCCATGTATTCAGGATTGATGCCCAATGCCTCGGCAATGCCCTCTGTGTCGATGGTGTAAGGTACATTCGTCCAACTCACATCGGGTTTCTGCTCAGCCTTGAAGGTCTTCTCACCCACAATCGTCAAGTCGGCAATCGTGGTGACAGGTGTCTTGTCGATGCCCTCGCTTGCAAGGATGGTGAGCGTGATAGCGAATGTGGCTTTGCGACCATTGAAGTTGATGGCAAGCAAGCAACTGCACACATCGCCTACGTTGAGCGGCTTCGTAGGATTCTGACCAATGCCAATGATAATCTCATCGGCCTCGGCATCCCAGTAGAGTTGGCAATACCAATAGCCTTCTGAACCCCACCACGACATCTGTCCGTTCTTGTCCATATAGTAGCCACCATCGTCGGCACTATGCGACAAGTCGGTCTGTCCATCGAGTGTGAAAATGTCTGTCATCGGATAACCCGACGACTTCCATTTGTCGAGTTCCTCAATCAACACGTCAGCAGTGGTGTTGAGGGTTGTAGCTACTTCTGCCAAACTGAACGAGATGTTCGTTGTGGCATAGTCATCTTTCAATTCCTCCGAAATGGATGCGGAGAATTGCGCCTGTGCCGACTGAGCGAAAAGCATCAACGTCAACAGCAGCATCATGGAGTAAAGACGTTTTTTCATGTTAGAAACAATTTAAAAGTTAATATCGTTAGTTAATCATTTCGTAAAACTTACTGTTTTCGGCATTACAAAGCAAAGATACAACAAATAATTGTAGCACAAATAGAAAAGACAAAAAATTTTTCATCAGCAAAGAAAGTGCAGCTTGGAATTCCATGAGAAACCGACAAGTGCAAAAGGGAAAAAGCACGTGTTTTTCCATGTATTCTTCCTCCATTTGGGGCATATTCCGTATTTTTGCAGACGAAGTGAAAGTTTTTTCAAAAAAATGAATGAGGACATGCAGTCTTTTTCCATGTTTCGGAACTATGAAGATAGAAACATGGAATTGAACATGGATGTTGCACAATTGATAGAACAATGCAAACAGGGCGACGAGCAGGCACTTGGCAAACTGTATGCGGCATACGCCCAGCAGATGAGGGGCGTATGTCGGCGTTATATCAATGACAGACAGACGGTGGATGATGTGCTACACGATGCATTCGTCATTATCTTTACCTCGTTCGACCGACTGCGAGACAAACAGCGTGCTGACGCATGGATGAGGGCGATAGTGAGAAACGTGGCGTTGAAATACAAAGAGCATCGCTCGACCTTGCCCATGGTATCGCTGGAGGAAACCAACGAAGCGGAGTTCATCAGCACGGAAGAGGAGGAGTTAGACGTAAGAGGTGTGCCTCTTGATGAAGTGCTGAGGATGGTGGACCGACTGCCCGATGGATATGGGAAAGTGTTCCGTCTGTCGGTGTTCGAAGGCATGACTCACAAAGAGATTGCAGAAGAATTGGGCATTGCATCTCATTCATCATCTTCGCAATTGGCGCGGGCAAAGAAAATGCTTCGAAAGATGATGACGCACTATTGGGGATGGCTGCTATTGCCTATTCTTTTGCCCGTTGCCCTGTTGCTGTTCAGATTATTTCCATCTGATTCAGAAGAGGGAAAGCCAAATGAACGAAAAACGATAACGAAAAACGAACAACTGCCAATGAATGAAACGGCGGATGAGGATGTTCACCAGTCGCAGAACATGCCTACGCCAATCTATGCTTCTTCACACAAAAGCAGAAGCGGCAGTACGGGCGGAACACAAACGACAGTCATTTATCGAGTGGATTCTGTGCCATCAGCTGACACATTATATAATATATATAAGGAGTCGATGGCTGTGCATCAGCAGGAAGAGAAAATAGATTCTACACCTATGGAGCAAAAGGACATTCTACCGCATATTGACATTGCTGACTTACTGAACGACAAGCCATTGCGCAAGAATCAAGAGCAGCGTTGGTCTTTGCAATTGGCATACGCAGGGGGATATGATGAGCAGAATCAATACAACCAAGCATACAGTTTTAGCATCCCACGATCGACAATTTCAAGCGATCCAACGCAACCTGCACCCGTCTTTCCAAGCTCCATCGACAACTGGACAGACTATGCCATCTATTTGTCGAATCATCCTGAAGTGGGAAGTGCCAAACTTCGTGGCATCATGATGCGAATTGCATTGAATAATGCCAACAAAATGGGTGGTGAGGACAAAATTCAACGTAGCAGCCACCATTTCATGCCGATTAGTTGGTCTTTGTCACTGAATTACAAAGTTCAGCATCGCTGGGCAGTGGAAACGGGTGTGCAGTATAATCGTCTGACATCGGAATTTGAAATAGGAACGGATGGAAATGCAATCCATGAGCGACAAGCCATCCACTATCTCGGCATTCCTGCGAAAGCCATTTATCAGTTCTACAATGGCAAACAATGGAACATTTACTCATCGGCAGGAATTATGCTTGAAATGCCTGTCCATGCAACACTGCACTCAGACTATTTCCTTGATGGTAAGCACGAGGCGGACGAGAAAACCACGTTCAAAGCTCCTTGGCAATTCTCCACACATCTGGGCGTCGGTTTACAGTTCAACATCACCCCAAGTATCGGTATCTTTGCGGAACCAAGCCTGCAATACTTCATCCCGACTGGCAGCAGCATAGAAACGTATCGCACAGAACATCCATTCGGCTTCAACCTACCATTAGGAATCCGATTCACGTGGAAATAATAGGAAAAAAGCCTCACCCCCGACCCCTCTCCAAAGGGCGAGGGGAGTAGAATGAAAAGTGTAAAATGACTAAATCCCAAGAATATGAAAAGAAATGTATTGACAATGGCTATTGCCACAGTATGCCTTGCAACAATGCTAACGGCATGCAGTCTTGACAATGAAGTGGAAGAACCATTCACTATCTGTCCTGTTTATGAAACTCGTCTTTTAGCAAGAGGTATCAGTTCTCAAGCAACAGAAACCGACACAGTGAATGCCAATGTGGTTTTCACAGAAGACGACATCGAATGGTTCGACGTCAACACGCGGGAACTCAAATTCAAAAAGACAAAGGAGGAACTCGACAAACTGCTGAAACCGTATGACGCCATTGAGTTTCAGTTGAGTGGCGCTGGTAACATCAACCTATTCAAAGTAAGCAATTATGTCAACCTCTTTATGAGTCAGATATTTGATGACCTTGTACTATGCTACGGAAAGGCAGATGACCCCATTGAGCTCAATGGTAGTTACTATCTCTACGACTGCTATCCCCCTCAGTTCATCAATACTGAAATCGTACAAGCAAACCGTGAGAAGAGAGCCCAGGAATGGGAATACTTCCTCGGCTATCTCGAATACAAAGGGAAATTAAGAAAATGAAGAATGACGGCGTTGCCGAAATGAAGAATGAAGAATGTATTTTACCACCATCCGAATGGCATTATTCTTCATTCTTTATTGGCTACGCCGAGCTAAAGGTTCTTCATTCTTCATTTTTCACACCTCCCTCGTGCAGTCATTCGTTGCGGTTTTGGACTTTATTCATAGAGAACAAAACTGCAACGATTTTTATGTATTCCATTTATGACTATGCCTACAATGGTTTTCTCTTTCTAAACAACATCTT
>Ga0247609_10005403_pt1 | contig 12557 bp, 11 predicted proteins | sample 172DNAGHGlowgp2_FD_193487 | JGI IMG/M metagenome (GOLD analysis project Ga0247609, IMG submission 193487) | Sheep rumen microbial communities from Palmerston North, Manawatu-Wanganui, New Zealand - 1728 DNA GHGlow gp2 | ecosystem: Host-associated > Mammals > Digestive system > Stomach > Rumen ... | reverse complement strand
ATATTTACGGCATAGCCGTATAAGAGAACTTATTGCCTTATTAACTTAATGCCTTAATGCCTTTAGCAAATATGAAAGGAAAACAAAAAATGACAGATTATAAATATATTTGCTCAACACTTGAATATTTAAAAATGGAAAGCGGGTTAATCCCTGTTCCTAGTGATAGTGTTGATACATACATTGTTAATCCCGCTGTTGAAGGGGATATTGGATTGGTCGAGTTCAATAAAGAATACAGGTTTAACGGCTCTGATTGGGAGTTTGTGAGAGAAATTGAGGACGAAGGGGTTAATGACTTTGTTTGGGTAAAAGGCAATAAGGCAATAGGGCAATAGGGCAATAAGAGAGGTTAAAATGACAAATAAAAGGTTAAATAATGTTCAATATTTACGGCGTAGCCGTATAAGAGAACTTATTGCCTTATTAACTTAATGCCTTAATGCCTTCAGCAAATATGAAAGGAAAACAAAATGACACTACGATATAACGCAAACCTCGTTTCAGAGGGTGCAATAAAAGACAGCGAAGGGAATAAGATAACAACGACCTACGCTAAATCATCAAGCTTGGCAACGGTGGCAACAAGCGGAAGTTATACAGATTTGACTGATACTCCGACAATACCTGCTGCACAGGTTCAGGCAAACTGGAACGAAACAGATACATCAAGCAACGCTTATATTCAGAATAAGCCTAATATTCCAAGTGGGGTTATTGTAGACCAAACCTATGACGGCACAAGTGCTAATGCTCAATCAGGTGTAGCTATTGAGGGGGAATTAGCTAATTATGCACTATCCTCATCTATTCCTGCTGATACAAGCGATTTAACAAACGGAGCAGGGTTTATAACAGGGATAAACAGTAGTGATGTAACAACGGCACTTGGGTATACACCTGCTAATACAACGCTTTCTAATTTAGGGGCTACGTCATCAACAAATTTTGACGGTCAATGGGTGCAAAGTATTCTTGTAATATCAACGGCTACTTCTACCGGCTCAAGAACGCACGATTTAACGAGTTATTTACCTGCTGATGCAACTACATATAAGTATGAGGTGATGTTTAGCGTTGAAGTAAGAACAGCAACAAATGACAGCCAATGTGACGTGGGAACAACGGCAAGCCCTGCTGATAATGAACAGAATTGCTTCCGTATGATTGCTAGGGTAAGTTCAAATAGCAAATTTTCTTATATTATCGGTATTTTACCTATCGAGAACGCAACAGTTTATTCTCAAATAACGAGAGGGGCTGCTAACACTGGATGTGGTATATTAGCTTTGGGCTATCGCAGAATAGGTACAAATAGTTGATATGATAAAAGGAAATAAGGCAATAGGGCACTTTGAAAAAGGCAATAAGGCAATGAGGCAATATGGCAATAAGAAAAATAATTAAAATATTATTTATATTCGTAGCCGAAGGCTACAAAGTGAACTTAATGCCTTAATGCCTTAGTATCCCAGTATCCTTAAAATATGAAAGGAAAACAAAATGACATATTATGCAGTAATAACAAACGGAAAAATAGACGGCAAAGGTCAATGCCCCTGTAGTGGTGATAACACCTTTTCTGTCGAGATAACAGAAGAAGTGTACGATAATATCGAACAGTATATATGGAATGGTTCAGAGGTTATATATAACCCTGACTATGACAATATTTTACTTGAACAAAAGAAAGCTGAAAAGATTGAACTAAACGACACATTAAGAGATACAGCCCTGTTATCGGGTGTAACCTATCAGAATGTGTTGTTTGACTCTGATACAGACCAAAAAGTAAATTTGCTTGCAACGGTCAATATGATGTCAGATGAGGACACTATAACTTGGTACGGTATGGATAATCAGGGGTTACTCTGTACAAAGGCTGATTTAATGGCAATAGGCGGACTTATAACAGAGTTGCACAGCTATTGTTGGAATATGAACGCTTATATAAAAGATCAGATACAAAACGCTCAAACAATAGCAGAAGTTGATGAGATAGAGATTAGTTATGATAGATAGGGCAATAGGGGAGATCGTAGGGTGCGTCGTTTTGACGCACCAAATCATAATACATAAAATATTGGAAATATATCATTATGGAAATCCATAAAATCAAATATTTATAATTATGATTAAAGTAATTAAAAAATGGATTGTTTTTATTGGAGTGGGCAAATAATTTATAGGTGCGTCAAACTACGCACCCTATGAATTAATCTCACACGATTAATTGCACCGTCTAAACAATTAATTATTTAATTTTAATATTTCTAGCAAATGAAAGGGAAAATCATGAACAAAAACATTCAAAAAACAGTAATTAATAATTTTGTAAATTATGTAAAAATCAATATTATTGATTTAGCAAAAAAAGAGCTTGATAATAGCGAGAAGAAGAAAAAATTGGATAAAGCAGTTTATGTTTATCTGGAAACTCTTGTTTCAGGGGTCAGAATTAATCTTTTTGTTAAATTTATTATCGAAAAATTTATTATACAAAATATCCCTGTAATAACACAGGCTATATATGATTTACTAAAAAGTAAAATAGAGTCTGATGATAACAATGCCAATAATTCTCAAGCATCTGTAGATAATAACTCTGATGAAGTATAAGTTACTGGACAAACAAAGGGAATTTATAGAAATACCTCATAAAAACCCACTTGATGTAGCGATATATCAAGGAGGATATGGGAGTGGAAAAACGTGGTGTGGTGCTTTGTTAGGATTAATTCTTGCAAGAAAATATCCGGGCTCTCGAGGTTTAGTCGGAGCAAAGGAATATGAACTTGTAAGGAAAACTACGCTTGTTACTTATCTTGAGCACTTGGAAACTTTAGGTTATAAAGAGGGCGTTCATTATAACTATAATAAAGTTGACAAGATAATAAAATTTAAAAATAATTCGGAAATCATGTTTTGCTCCTTTGAAGATCCGGAGAGGTTTAAATCATTAAACCTTCACTGGGCTGAAATAGAGGAGGCATCTCAAATAGAGGACTCCTCTTTTAAGCAATTATTGGGGCGATTAAGAAATACCTATCGGGGTAAAGATTGGATTGATTTTAGATATAGGCTGTTTGGACATACAAATCCTCAATCTGATAAAGGTTGGATTTGGAAAAGGTTTATAGAAAACAGGCATGATAATTACAGACTTATTATTGCTCCAACAACCAACAATATTTATTTGCCTCCTCATTTTATTCAGTCACTCAAAGATAATTTTGATGAAGAATATTACAAAATAAATGTTCTCGGAGAATTTGGGGATTATTCAAGCGGGCTTGTGGTTAAAGGCTTTTCAGAGGATAATCTTAAGCACTTTAAATATAGCCCTGACTTGCCCCTTCATATTACTTGTGATTTTAACGTAGATCCTATGTGCTGGGAATTAGCATATATTGATAAGGAAAATGTTTATTATTTTGATGAACTTGTTATAGAAAAAACGACAACGGAGCAGTGTATAAAAGAGGTGATAAGACGTTATCCAAAGCATAAGTCCCAAATAATAATAAACGGAGATGCTTCAGGCGATAACCGTTCAACCCAGAGTGAATATACAAACTATGCAATAATAAGAAATGCTTTGTATAATCACGGATATGATAAAAAACAGGTTAAATTTCATTTAAGAGATTATAACCCGCCAATCCTGAACAGAATAGCAGCCTTCAATGCGAAGGTAAAAAACTCTAAAGGAGAAAATCATTTATTTATAGATGAGAGAAAATGTAAATGGTTATTATACAATATTTATAATCTTTCTTTTAAGGAAGGGACAAGTATAGTCGATGTACCGACATTTTCTCAAATTAAAAATAATCGTGACAGCAAATTTCTTGAACATCCCTTTGATGCAGCAAGTTATTTAACAGAGTATTATTGGCGTATAAAATAGCAGATAAAAAGCCGTCCTTTATATTTTAAAGGGCGGCTTTTTTGAATAATCTTATGTGCGTATTATTAAATCTACATTCTAAATTTTAACATCATTTATTATTTACATATAATTTTAGATTTAAATTTAAAATATTTCGTCAGGATTTAATTGTGTTTATTTTATCTTAACTCTCAAAATTGAATTTGAGCCTTGGCAGGCAACAAAAAGAATACTTCCGTCAACGTGAACCCCATAGGGTTTTTGTATATCTTTCGCTACAACAGAGCAAGCACCTGAATGGGATAGTTTTAAAACGTTATTTGCATTATAATTTGCAACGTATATATTTCCGTTATCATCACTGGTCAATGATATAGGGCCGTTAAGCAAGGACGTTTTATAAAATAATGTCTTTTTCCCGTCAGGTTGTATCTTATATATAGCGTTATCGGTGAAGCTTGTAACATATAAATTCCCGAACTTGTCTGTCGTTACACCGGTAGGACTTGTTATATTCGGATAAATACCACTTGTCTGACTGACAGACTTTTCGGCAGTTTTATTTGCAGGTTTAATATTATATTTTGCAACAGCGTTAGCCGCTTTTGAATAATAGCCGCTAGATGACGGTATCATTGACATATATTTCCCTGCACTTACTTTATCTCCAAGTTGGGCACTCAATTTTGCTGCATTATAAAGTGCCTCATACTCCTTCGGATTACGTTCTATAATTTGTTCAAATACGGATAACGCTTCATCTGCCTGTTTTAGATAATCCAGAAGATTTCCTAAATTATAATATGCATCAATATAATCGGGAGCAAGTCTTATTGCAGTTCTGAAAGAGGCAATAGCTTCTTCATACTGTCCAAGTTTATAACAATCAATCCCGTGATTATATTCTAATTTTGCATCAGTGGGTATAACAGACGCTTGTTCTTCCGCTTTTACTCCAAACGGAAGAACAAACATCAATAATATTAAAATAATTTTTACAATTTTAGAATTCATTTATAAATATTTATTTTTCTAATTCTTCTAACAATTTACGGTTTTTCTTTGCAAAGTCAACTCCTCTTGCTCTTATTGCCATTGCAAGAATTTCTTTAAGATTAATCGGTTTTTTCTCTGCATAATTGTTAGGTAATCTTAACGACCAGTTTTCATCACCTGAAGTTCCCGGTTTATTATAAACATCATCTATTCCAAAAAAATCGGTAAAGAAAATCTGTATGTTTTTAGCTTTAGATGCAAACATTTCCGAAAGTTTTACTTTCTTTAAAAATTCTGCATCATGGGTTAAATCCCATACCAATTTATCTTTATTTTCTTCTTCAGAATATAAATCTTCCACCAAATTTTTGACATGGAGATAACCTTTTTCTGTTTCAACCATAGCCTTCGCCCAAAAAGAAATTGGTTCATTATCGTGAGTGCCTGCCATAGCCCATACATTTTCTTCAATATTTTTGCATCTGTAAGGGTGTTCAGGCTTTTCAGGTTTTACAAATTGTGTTAATCTCATACCTTGAAGTTTATATTCCTTCATTACCGCATCTACAGGATTTGTCAAAGTTCCTAAATCTTCGCAAACAATGGCATTTTTATTCAAACCGCATTCTTTTGCAGCTCCGATAACAATTTTTTCTATCAAACGGCCGTATTTTTTTATTTGGTCGTGATTTAAAGTCTTAATATATTTTTCCTTATCAGGTTCCAGTGTATCATCAACATCATTAACACCTGCAATAGAATATTTTGAAAGTTCCGGATGTTTAGGAGAAGAATACAATCTTCCTGCTCCCTGTTCAGGCATAGGTTTTTTGCCTGATTTATAAACCCAAGGGTCTATTAAACCTACAATGTGGTCAATTCTGACACCCCCCGGATTTTCTTTGAACATCTTTTTAAAGAGATTTTTCATCAAAAGTCCGCCTTCACCCAAAGAGCCATCTTCGTTAAATAATTTTTCAGGATCCATTACAGGAAATCCCCATGCCTGTCCGTCTTTAGAGAAGTAATCAGGCGGACAACCTAAGCACCAGCCCGGTAAGAATAGTGACTGATATGCCCAGGTATCTCTGTCAGAGAAGGCTACTTGTCTGTCTGCTATCATTTTGATTTTATGTTTTTTAGCATATTTCTTTGTTTCTTCAAGTTGTCTTTCGAGTACAAATTGACAGAACTTATAAAAATCTATTTCGTCACTGTATTTTTCTTTTATTTCTGAAATTCTTTGTTCTGATTTAGCCTTTTCTTCATCATTTTTAGGATTAAGTAAGTTTTTATCAAGTTGTGATTTCCATATAGGCCAATAATCATTATCGTTATCTATTGATAAAGCTTCATATAATGCGTCATTATCAAGCCAGAACGTATTTTGTTTTTTGAATTTTTCAAATTCTTTATGAAGTTTTTTACCGTTTTTAAAGTTATTCCAAGCTTCTTTAAGAGCTTCTGTTTGAGCTTTAAAAATATACGAATAAGCTGTTTTACCTTTGTTTTGATTTGGGTTATTATCCACAACTTTTTTAAAGGTTTCTTCTGATAATATTTTATTCCATTCTTTTGTTGTGAGCTGTTTTAAATCAATAAATAAAGGATTGCCTGAAAAAATAGTACCTGTATACGGGGAAGAATCAGAAGATTTTGTTTTCCCTGCAGGTCCGAGTTGAATTGCGTCAAATAATCCTTCCGAAAAATTAATAATATCTTTTGCCGCAGAAGAATTCATGTTTCCAAAACCGGTATCTTCACTGTTAAGAGAAGGAAAACTTCCGCCGTGCATTATTAAAACAAAATTATCTTTTCCTAAAACTTTTAAAGCTTTTTTAACTGTTTTTTTACATTTTTTGCAATCGCAACCCATATTTAAACTCCTTATTTTAAACTGATAATATTATAAATTTAATGTAACATTTAAATATACGGTTTTCAAGTAAAAGTTTATTATTTTTTATAATAAGGTTTCGTATTTTTTGTCTATGTTTTTGATATAAAACATTAATACAAGATTCATTATGTACAATTCAGGTGTGCGTAACAGAATAATTACGTTTAAAATTAAAGAGGAATATAATCCGAATATATTAAACTTGCCCAGGTATCAAAAAAGCTTATTTGACTCAAACTACCCGGCTTTATTAATATTTTAAACTGATCTTCCGGAGGGACTTTTAAAATTTGAGCAATAATAGATTGTACAATCATAGGATATGTGACAACAATAAGTCTTGAACCAATATTTTCTTTTACAAGTTTAATAATTTCGTTATATACACGTTCATTAAAATCAGATAATAATTCACACCCTTCAACATCAATATTTGCGATAGTAGGAAAATTACCACCATACTGCTTTAAAACAGTTTCAAAGGTTTTACCGTTAAGCGTACCGCACTTTCTTATATGTAAAGACTCTATAATTTCAAAATCTTTTTTGAAGAGTTTTGATATGTATTCCGACGACTGAATACATCTAGCAGCAGGACTTGAATAAATTTTATCACTTTTGACTCCGCGCTTTTTCAATAATTCACAAACTTTTATTATTTGTTCGTGCCCTCTTTCTGTGAGCTTTGGATAACTTTCTGAATCAGAAATCCTTCCTTCCTGCGTATTTACTGTTTCCCCATGAGTTACAAAAGTTATTTTACATCTGCGTTTTAACAATACGAACACCTCTTTTTCTATTAATTGAATTTTAACACGAAAATAATAATAAAACGACATTCTGACAGAATAAGATGAACTAAATAAAAATAATTAACAGTTTACCCCTGCCCCTTTTGCTATTATGATATGTTTCTGTTAGAATACTATATTAGAGATAAGAATGAGGAGAAATTTATGAAATATGAATTTTTATTTTCATTATTTGATAAAATAACAGAAAAAAACGGAACAAAAACGGCTTTAGGAATGCGTTCAAAATGGGGCTGGAGTGAATTTACCTATAAGGGTTTAAATCTGCTTGCTATGAGATTGGGTGCATATCTTATAAACGATTTAAAACTTGAAAAAGGTGAGAGATTAACTATATTGTCTGAATCAAAACCTGAATATGCAGCATGTGTATTTGGCTCTGTTTTGGCTGGGCTTACAACTGTTCCTCTTGATAATAAATTAACTATATATGAATTAGAATCAATTTTATCAAATTGTGAACCATCGATTATGCTGTGTTCAAGTGCAAATATTCAAAAAGCTTTAACCCTCAGGGAAAAAATTCCGTCCTTGAAACATATAATCTTGATGGACGCTGATTTACTGGATAATAACGAAATTCCAAGTATCTATTCAATTCCTGAAAATTATAAGGCAAAATGGAGAAGAAGCTCTTTAAATTCCACTGCTTTGATTATTTATACATCAGGCACGACGGGAGCACCTAAAGGGGTTCAGACAACTTATAAAAACGTTTTGACCCAAATGTATGATATTAAAGATGTTTTTAAAGAAATAATGCCAAAAAAAGATGTAAGACTGCTTTCAATCCTGCCTATGAATCACTTGTTTGAATTTACGGTAGGTTTCGTTGCAATGCTTAATCATGGTTATTCAATATATTACACAAAGAGTTTAAAACCTAAAGACATCATAGAAACAATGAAGGAAAAGAAAATCAGTTTCATGATTACTGTTCCTGCATTTTTAAAACTTATAAAAACATCTGTTGAAGCAGATTTAAGAAAAAGACCAAAATTTAATCAATTGTTATTTAAATTGAGATATGAATTTGCAAGATTTTTACCGTTAAAAGCAAGAAGAATTTGGTTCAAATCAGTACATAAAATGCTTGGCGGAAGATTTTACGGCTGTATATCAGGTGGGGCCCCATTAGATGAAGCTGTGGGAGAATTTTTTGAAAGAATTGGTATCGGAGTATATCAAGGGTATGGCCTTTCTGAAACAAGTCCGGTTATTTCACTTTGTATGAACGGAAAATATCACGACATTAAATCAGTCGGACCTATCTTAAAGTCATATGAAGCAAAAATAGATCCAAATACAGGAGAACTGTTGGTTAAAGGTCCTTCTGTTATGAAAGGATATTACAAACAGGAAGAATTAACAAAGACAGTTATAACGGAAGACGGGTGGCTTCATACAGGTGATATGGCTGAAATAAAAAATGATTTATTATATATTACAGGTCGTATCAAGAATATGATAGTATTATCCGGCGGAAAGAAAGTTTTTCCTGAAGAAGTTGAAAATGTTTTGGGTGACAGTCCTAATTTTGCAGAAGTATGCGTAATGGGTATGGCAAGAGAATTTGGAGAAAAAGATGGTTGTGAAGAGATTGTAACCGTTATTGTTCCAAATGAAGATTTCGCAAATAAATACAGTGATGATAAAGAACTTGAAAAGGCTGTAAGAGCTGAAGTCAAAGCTTTATCTGCAAGACTGGCAAGTTACAAACGACCTGTTAAGATAATTGTTCGCAGAGATTCATTACCAAAAACAACAACAAATAAGCTTAAAAGAAAAGAAATTAAAGAACTAATAAAATCATAGTTTAAACAGATAAAGTTAATGTTATAAAAAATCGGGGTTGATGATTTCATCAACCCCGATTTTTTTATTTTAGATTATTCACTAGGAATATCTTTAATGCTTAAAGCAATTCTGTGTTCCTGAGGAGTAAATCTCTTAATAAGAACTTTAACCTCATCTCCGACTTTGAATAAGTTAAACGGATTAACATTTTCATCGCTCATTTCCGCAACAGGTAACAGGGCTTCAACGCCAGGGAAAATATTTATAAAAGCACCAAAGGTAGTGATTTTATTAACTGTACCTGCTACAACTTGTCCTTCTTCAAATTGACCTTCTATTTGTTGCCAAGGATTTTCGCCCATTCTCTTTAATGATAAAGAAATTCTCTTTAATTCAGTATCAATTTTGATAATTTTAACTTCGATTGTATCCCCCAAAGTAAGGATATCAGAAGGGTGTTTAATTCTTTGCCAAGAAATTTCGGAAATAGGAAGAAGTCCGTCAATACCATTGATATCAACAAACGCACCAAAATCCGTAATTCTTACAACTGTACCTGAAACAACAGAATCTTCTTCTAAAGAAGAAAGTACGTTATCGACAACTTGATCTCGTTGTTCTGCAACAGCTTGTCTTTGAGATAAAATAAGTTTCGTTTTCTTCGGATCAGCTTCTAATACTTTAACTTCAATTTTAGTACCAACAAGTCCGTCAAACGGAACCCCTGTTCTTAATTGTGATGAAGGAATGAAACCTTTAAGATCAGCAACATCAACAACAACACCACCCTTAACTGTTTTCTCAACTTTAGCCAGGATAGTATCACCCTGAATTTTTGCATCATTTAATTGTGCCCAAGCTTGAGCGAATGCAATTCTGCTCAAAGATAATTGCATTGCAGTTTCATTATCTTCTTCCTTTAATACATAAAATTCTTTTATATCACCTATTTCAAGAGATTCATCTGAAGGAACTTCCTTTAAAGGTAAATATGCTTCCATTTTTGCACCCTTAACACTTACCAGAAAGCCTTCTGAATCTTTTTTCATTACAGTACCTTCAACAATATCTGCTACTGCATGTTGTTTTGCCAATGAATCTTCCAACAACTGTTCAAATTCATCTAATGTTTTTTCCATTGTAACCATAATTTATATTCCTCCTTCTATTTCTTTTAAAACTTTTTCTATAACTGATTGCGGGGTAGAAGCCCCTGCAGTTATTGCTATGTCGCCGGATTTTTGAATAATATCCTTATAATTCTTCAATTCGTTGTCATTTTCTATATGAATTGTTTGTGCATAATCTTTTAATATCTCTGCTAAATGAGTTGTATTTGCACTCTTTTTTGACCCGACCACAATCATTAAATCACTTTCTTTTGCTAACTCTCTCGCTTCTTTTTGACGCATAGAAGTACTCTGACAAATTGTGTTTTTTATCCTCAATTCTTTTGAGAGCGGAGTTAAATATCTGATTATTTCTTGTAAATTTTCCAATCTTTGAGTTGTTTGAACAACTACCCCGACTTTTTTATGTTTTTTTATCAGATCTTCATACGGCTTTAATTTATCCGAGGTACTTGCAACCACAACATTATCACTGTATAATTCAGCATTTGCTTTTATTGCGACAACTTCAGGGTGTTCGGATTTCCCGACTATTACAAGAAAATAGTCCTCTTTTGCAAGTTCAATTGCTTGTTGTTGAACCTTTTTAACGTCTAAACACGTTAAATCAACAATTTCAAAACCTGCCTTCTTTATATTTTCAAAGACCTCAGGAGATGCTCCATGACTTCTTATAACACAAATTCCATCACCTTTTTCGGGTAATTCATCTATTGTTTTTATGCCTAAAGAATCAAGTTCCTGAATAACCTGCGTATTATGTATCAATTCCCCTAATACATAAATATTCTTATCAGGATTGTCTGTTTTTAACTTCTTAACAGTGTCAACAGCACGTTTCACACCGTAACAAAATCCTGCATATTTAGCTAATTTTATATTTCGTTCTTTAATCAAAGTATTATTATATTATTAGTGTTTTACTAATATTTCGGAAAAATTAATTATCCGAAAACCTTTCTTTATACTAGAGTAATAACTCCGTATTGAAATTACACCATAAAAACACAATTATATCAAGCTTTTATTTAGAAAGGTTCTGATTCAAAATCATTTCTTGTTAAAGGTAATCTGCTTTGTAAATTTTCAAACGAATTATTTACAGGCACTTCCTGTGGAGCAGTTTCCTTATACATAGCTGTTGTTTTTTCTACATCTGATATATATTTATATGGTTCTTCCTTGCTGTTTCTTGTCATATACTGTGAAGATTGAACCTTATCTCGTCTTTCAGCCTGAGTTACAGGGAGCGAATTATTCTTATATTCGACTGTTTTTATAGGTTCCGGAATGGTTTTTTCCTCAAATTTAAGAGGTTCAACCGGTTTTATTACAGGTTGTGTATCGTTAGCTTTAACCGGTGCAACCTGTTGTGTTATTGTTTTTGGTTCAATTTTAATTGGCTTAAATTCAGTAGAAACTTTTTCGGTTGCTGCAGGTTTCTCCGTTCTGACTTTAGCAGTATTCACAGGAGCTAGCTCATAATGAAGATTTTCCCTTCCTTGAGCAATATGCATAACAACATCATTGACTGAATTTGCTTTTGTCTGTACAGATTTTTCTTTTGGCATTTTAACTTTCGGTTCGGTTACCTTAGCAACTTTAACAGGTTTAACCTTTTCTACCTTCGGTTCAGTTACTTTGGCAACTTTGATAGGTTTCTCTTTCACAACCTTTGGTGCTTTAGGTTCTTTTACCTTCGCTATTTTAACCTTTTCTTCTTTGATTGGTTTTATTTTTTCGACCTTTGGTTCAGTTATTTTGGCAACCTTAACAGGCTTAACCCTTTCTGCTTTAGGTTCAGCTACTTTAGCAACTTTTATAGGTTTTACCTTTTCTACTTTAGGTTCACTTACTTTTGAAACTTTGATAGGTTTTTCCTTAACGACCTTTGGAACTTTAGGTTCTTTAACCTTCGCTACTTTAACCTTTTCTTCTTTAATTGGTTTGATTTTTTCAGCCTTTGGTTTAGCTACTTTAGCAACCTTAACAGGTTTAACCTTTTCTACTTTTGGTTCAGCTACTTTTGC
>Ga0247609_10005402_pt1 | contig 12557 bp, 12 predicted proteins | sample 172DNAGHGlowgp2_FD_193487 | JGI IMG/M metagenome (GOLD analysis project Ga0247609, IMG submission 193487) | Sheep rumen microbial communities from Palmerston North, Manawatu-Wanganui, New Zealand - 1728 DNA GHGlow gp2 | ecosystem: Host-associated > Mammals > Digestive system > Stomach > Rumen ... | reverse complement strand
TCCCTCAAAGGAGCACAACTCAACGCCCAGAGCGTGGCAAAGGGACTGCGTGATTTAAACAGTCCTGTGGCATTCTTGCTGAGGAAGTGATTCGATACGGAAGGGGGATTGTGCCGATGGCGTCGAAGGAAACAAGATCTAAGTTCCGCAATAAACACTACCCCGCAATCTTACACATTACACATTGTCGCTAGGTTTTGTTTAAAATGAAGCCCTTTCTCTCGTACGCTGTTCGCTCGCCCGCAGATGTTGAGGTGTCTCACCCATACAGGTGTTGGTGTCTCACCCATACAGGTGTTAGTGTCTCACCCATACAGGTGTTAGTGTCTCACCCATACAGGTGTTAGTGTCTTACCAATACACCCAACTGTATCTCAAACATAATCCTCCCTTGACTCCTTTTACTCCTTCAAAAACATGCTTCTGAAAGTAGAGTGATGGAATAAAATGATGACAGAGGAATCTGTGGAAACAACAAAAGAGGGAGAGCGCATGCGTTCTCCCTCCTTGAATATGAATGTGTGTCGTCTTATTTGCGGGTCACGTAAGAACCGTCGCGAGTATCCACCTCAATCTGGTCGCCCTCATTGATGAAGAGAGGCACGCGGATTTCCACGCCAGTCTCAAGTGTGGCGGGCTTGGTGGCGTTTGTGGCAGTATTGCCAGCGAAACCAGGCTCAGTGTAGGTCACTGTCAGGATTACCTTGACGGGTGCTTCTGCTGTGAGGATGGTACCTGTGGACTCATCAATGGATGCCATGACCATCGTCTCACCTTCCTTAAGGAAGTCACCGCCAGTGATGAGGTCTTTGGAGATGTTGACTTGTTCGTAAGTGTCTGTGTTCATGAACACCATTTCCTCACCTTCCTTGTAAAGGTACTGGAACTGCTGGTGTGATACCTGCACGTCATCGAGCTTGGCAGATACAATCCAAGTGCGCTCAAGCACTCGACCATCTTCCACGTTGCGGAGCTTGGTGCGCATCACGGTGTTACCCTTGCCTGGCTTTACGTGCAAGAAATCAATTACTACATAAATTTTGCCATCGTCAAGACGGAGGCATACGCCTTTCTTAATGTCGCCTGCTAAAATAGCCATAGAATGATCTTATTTTTGTTTTACTTGTTGAAATCGGGTGCAAAGGTAGGGAAAAAATGTGAAAAGTGAAAGATGGAACGCAAAAAACCTACCTCCAACAAAGTCAAAAACGCAGAATTTCATCAAAATGACAAAAAAACTTTGTGTTTTTTGGTTTTTTCTTTTGCCGATTTACTGAAAATCACTAATTTTGCAGTCGCTTTCCGAAAATGTTGCGGCATTTGAGGCGGTAAGAATGAATGATTAACAATAAAAAAATAAGATAGCACAATGAAAAGAACTTTCCAACCTCACAACAGAAAGAGGATTAACAAACATGGCTTCCGTCTGCGTATGCAGACCGCCAATGGTCGCCGCGTTCTTTCTGCTCGTCGCAGAAAGGGACGTAAGTCTCTCACCGTATCAAGCGAACATCATGGTAAATAAGTAGTAAAAGCAGGAGGAAACTTCTGCTTTTTTTGTGCACTCAAAAGAGCGAAAAAGTGAGGAGTGAAAAGTGAAAAATCCAAGTAACAGACCATTCGAGTGGCAAGTAACTTAGATTTTTCACTTTTCACTCTTCACTTTTCACTTAAAATGACTAACTTTGTCGCCGTAAATAATTATTGTACGCGCGAAAATGGCTTTGAAGAATTTTTTTACAGGTAAATCTGGTGCAAAGTTTTGGGTGAACATCGTTGTGATGGTGCTCATCATTGTAGCTGTACCTATTGTGGCATTGTATTTGTTGGATTCGTTCACCCATCATGGCGAGAAGATTGAAGTCCCGAATGTGGTGGGTAAGTCGATGTATGATGCGGAGACAATGCTGAAAGACCGTGGCTTGATGGCGATGGTGGTTGACTCTGTGTATGACAAACATGCACCGAAAGGTTCTGTGTTGGAACAGACACCGAAGTCGGGTTATGAGGTGAAGAGTGGCCGTATGATTTATCTGACGGTGAACCTGAATGGGGAGCCAATGGCTCAGTTACCGGATGTGGTGGGACACGGCTCGCTGCGCGAGGCGGTGGCTCTTTTGCAGTCATTGGGCTTCAAGTTAACGGCTCACAAACCAGTGATGGGCAGACCTAAGGATTTGGTGATTGGTGTGAAGCAGGGTGTTCGTGACGTGTATGCTGGTGAAACAATTCCGCGTGATCGTGCTTTGACGCTGGTGATTGGCGGTGGCGAAATAGACTCGACGATGTACGAGGATGAAGAGGACTTCGATTTGGAAGGACTTGGTATGGATGGTGATTTGGACGAGGAAGACGGAGAAGATTTTGACATTGAGCTGTAAAGAATGGATGCTGACGCATTGGACATTGTCGTAGAGGACGAGGAACTGGAGGATGACGAGACCTCACAACTGTATGAACATCATCGTATCGTAGCTGACAAGGGACAGAAGTTGCTTCGTGTCGATAAGTTCCTGCTCACACAGTTGTCCGGTACCAGCCGTAACCGTGTTCAGAAGGCGGCAGATGCCGGTTTCATCATGGCGAACGGCAAGCCGGTGAAGCGTTCTTATAAGGTGAAACCTGACGATGTGATTCAGGTGATGCTGGACCGCCCGCATTATGAGAACAAAATCACGCCTGAGGATATCCCGTTGAACATTGTGTATGAGGATGGTGACTTGATGGTCATCAACAAACCTGCGGGTATGGTGGTGCATCCAGGGTTTGGCAATTGGAACGGTACGATGCTGAATGCCATTGCCTGGCACTTGAAGGATATGCCGCAATATGACATCAATGATCCGGAGATAGGATTGGTGCACCGCATCGATAAGGATACCAGTGGACTTTTGGTGGTGGCGAAGACGGCAACGGCGAAGACGAGTTTGGGCTTGCAGTTTTTCAACAAGACCACAAAACGTGAGTACAATGCATTGGTGTGGGGTAACTTCACGGAGAATGAAGGCAGAATTGAAGGTAATATAGGGAGAGACCCCAAAGACCGGATGCGCATGGCGGTGTTTCCTCCTGATTCGGAGATTGGGAAAAGTGCTGTGACACATTATCAGATATTGGAGAGATTTGGTTATACGACGTGGGTGAAATGTGTGCTGGAAACGGGAAGGACTCACCAAATCCGTGCCCACATGAAACACATCGGTCATCCGCTGTTCTGTGATGAGCGGTATGGAGGTGACCAAGTGCTGAAGGGGGCGAACACCGCGAAATACAGGCAGTTCATTGACAACTGCTTCAAACTCTGTCCTCGTCAGGTGCTGCATGCGAAGACATTGGGCTTTGTGCATCCCAGGACTGGAAAGGAGATGATGTTCGATTCCGAACTGCCCGAGGACATCCAAAAATTGTTGGAGAAATGGAGAGGATATATAATAGTCGATAATTGATCATTAAGAGTATATTACTCAAGTTTCTGAAGTAGTTAAGTAGTCAGTAGTTAAGTAGTTAAGCCGATACTTAGGCTTGTGGAAATCTCATTTGCAAGGTAAATGCTTAACTCCTAAGCGTAGCGATAACTCCTATAACTCCTTAACTCCAAGAAAGTTGAGCACTTGCGAAACTTAAATATATTATCATTGTTATCGTTAAGGTTATTGTTATCGTTAAAGTTAATAAATAGATGAAAAAGGTAATTGCAATCGTGGCTGGGGGTGACAGCTCTGAGCACGATGTGTCGCTGAGAAGTGCGGCAGGGATTGATTCTTGGATTGACAAGGACAAGTATGACGTTTACATCGTGGAGGTGAGCCGTCAGGGATGGGTGGCACATCTGCCAAATGGAAAAAAGTCAACGGTGTATCGTCATAATTTTTCATTCAAGGACGAATGGGGCAGGGACATCCGCCCCGACTATGCATATATCACCATTCACGGAACTCCGGGAGAAGATGGCATTTTGCAGGGCTATTTCGATTTGCTCAACATCCCTTACTCGACGAGTGGTGTGTTGGTGGAGGCAATGACTTTCAACAAGTTTGCGCTGAACCAATTTTTGAAGGGATTTGGCGTGAAGGTGGCGGAGGACGTGTTGGTGCGTCAGGGTCAGAAAGTGGATGCTCAACAGATTGTGGACAAAGTGGGACTGCCTTGTTTCATCAAGCCCAATGGTGGAGGCTCTAGTTTTGGCGTGACTCGCTGCAAGACCTTGGAAGGAGTGGTTCCTGCTATCGAGAAAGCAATGGAGGAATGCCCAGAAGTGTTGATTGAGAACGAATTGAAGGGCGTGGAAATCAGCAATGGAGTGTATAAGACAAAGGCAGGGGGTATGCATGTGCTTCCTATCACTGAAGTGGTGCCAAAGACGGATTTCTTTGATTACGATGCAAAGTACAATGGTTTGGTGGAGGAAATCACTCCTGCCCGTCTGTCGGAAGACACGACGAAGCGTGTGCAGGCTCTTACGGCTGCCATTTATGATATTCTGGGCGCATCGGGTATCATCCGTATTGACTATATCATCAGTAAGAATGAGGCGGGAAATGATGTCATCAATATGCTGGAAATCAATACGACACCAGGTATGACGGCAACAAGCTTCATCCCTCAGCAAGTGCGTGCGGACGGCAAGGATATGAAGGACGTGTTGAACGATATCATTGCGGATAAGTTGACTTCAGACCTCTAACCTCTTACATCTCACATCTTACATCATCCATCATACATCTAACATCCCATGACACTATCTGATTTTGATGATATTCGCCCTTTCTCCGAAGGTGAGATGAAAGACGCTTTCGAGAGCATGCTGGCTGACCGGCAGTTTGACAAGATTCTCGGGGGCATGATACCGTTGCCGAAAGGAATTAGGAACGGATTGCTGAGAATGATGTTCACAGGCATCAAGACACCGCTCGACTTCCAGAAGCGTTTCATGAAGCCGTTGGTGTATTACGTGTTGCACAAGGCGAGCACAGGGTATAGCTTCTTTTTCCCGAAGTCACTTGACCGGAACGGAAACTACACCTTCATGTCTAACCACCGTGACATCGTACTGGATTCAGCTTTTCTTGACACCTTCTTGTTGAAGGATGGCTTTTCTACCACGGTGGAGATAGCCATCGGGAACAACCTGCTTATCTATCCTTGGATCAAGACATTGGTGAAAATGAACAAGTCTTTTGTGGTGAATCGCGGCTTGACACCTAAGGAGATGCTCAAGTCGTCTATTCATATGAGCCAGTATATGCACTTTGCCATCAACGAGAAGAACGAGAACATCTGGATTGCACAGCGTGAAGGACGTGCGAAAGACTCTGACGACCGCACCCAGGATTCTGTGCTCAAGATGCTGAATATGGGAGGTCCCACTTCTGGCAGGACAACTGCTGACATCATAGAGAACCTGCGCCACATGAACATCGTTCCATTGGCAATCTCTTATGAGTATGACCCATGCGACTATCTGAAGGCAAAGGAGTTTCAGTGCAAGAGGGACATTCCGGGATGGAAGAAAGCCAAGCAGGATGACCTCGACAACATGAAAACGGGCATCTGGGGAAAGAAGGGGCATGTTCACTATCAGGCAGCTGATTGCATCAACACCTGGTTGGACACACTTGATCCCGACACAATTGAGAAGGCTGATATCTTCCGCATCGTGGCAGAACATATTGACCACGAGATACATAAGAACTATCGCATTTACGACATTAATCGTGATGCCTTGGCAGGAACAGAGAATGCTTACATCGAGGAACGCATCAAAATGGTGGATGTGGAGAATCCTGATGTGCCGTTCCTCCGCGAGAAACTGACTGCCATGTACGCCAACCCCCTACGTAATTATGAGAAAGCTGTTGGCTGACATCATCTGTGTGGCGATCGTGCTGTGTATGGTGGCATGTTCTGAGGGTGACGATGATGGAGGCGTGTACATCCCTCCTTATGTCACAGACCTTGTGGTGGCATCGACCGATGCCAACGGAAAGGTGCTGAAGGTCTGTTTAGACGATGGTGCTACCTACAATGTCGCTTCTCAGCAACTGGATTTGGAACGGAAAGACACCTTACTCCGTTGCATGGCGGTCTATACGTACGACGACGCTAAGAATATCCAATTGTTCAGCCTCCGCCCCATCTTTTCCTCTAAATCCTATCCTGCTTCCTCCATCTATGTGATTATTGATGGTAAAGCTTATAAGGATGTGTCCCTTCTGCCACGCGACCCGATGAAGGTGATTAGTATGTGGAAGAGTGGGGGCTATCTCAATATGCATTTGGGACTGATGACCACTGACAATGGTGCTCATCAATTTGCCTTTTGCGAAGATAGTACAGGGCACTTCTCGCTGTTGCATCAGCGTCCTGCCAGCGATGGTAGTGCCTATACAGAAAACGTCTATATGTCCATGCCGTTACCTCAGGGACTGGATCAGTTTACCTTCACGGTCAAGACTTATGACGGCAATTACACACGGACATTTTAATATTCAAAATTGTCAATAAGAAATGGTCTAATAGTAAATAACTCAACTTTTACTAGTTGAGCGAAAGGGAAACGAAAGGAATGGAAAGGGAGTTAAAAGGAATGGAAAGGACGATACTCATCAGTAATGACATTTGTCCCTTTAACTTCCAAGCGGTCAAAGACCGCGATAACTTCCCTTCAAATCCCTTTAACTTCCAAAGAAGTTGAGCATGCGAAACTTTATAAAAAAAATAAAATGACAAGAGCAATTATAACTGTAGTGGGCAAGGATACCGTTGGTATCATTGCTAAGGTATGCACCTATTTAGCAGATAATCAAATCAATATACTTGATATATCGCAGACCATTGTGCAGGAGTTCTTCAACATGATGATGATTGTTGACTTGACAAAATCCGTTAAGCCTTTCGACCAACTGAATGACGAGCTGGTGAAGATTGGTAAGGATACAGGGGTTCAAGTCAAATGCCAATTGGAGGACATCTTCGACAAGATGCACCGAATCTAACATCAAAGTGTACTCCTTTAACTCCAACGCATTCAAACATAAATCAAAGAATCGATGATTAACTTGCAGGAGGTCATTGAGACCAATAAGATGATTGAGCAGGAAAATCTTGATGTCCGCACCATCACGATGGGCATCAGCTTGCTCGATTGTGCCGACCACGACCTGAACATCACTTGTGAGAAAATATATAAGAAGATAACAACGCTGGCATGCAACCTTGTCCAGACAGGGGAGGACATTGCCCGAGAATTTGGCATCCCGATTGTCAATAAGCGTATCAGTATCACGCCTATCTCGCTTGTGGGCAGTTCCTGTTGCCGCATCCCAGGTGACTATGTGCAGATAGCCAAGACACTGGATCGTGCTGCCAAAGATGTCGGTGTGAATATTCTTGGCGGCTTTTCCGCTATTGTGTCCAAGGGCATGACACAGAGCGATGAACTGCTCATCCGTAGCATCCCTATGGCATTGGCATGCACCGAACGCATCTGCTCCAGCGTCAATGTCGGTTCCACCAAGACGGGCATCAATATGGATGCGGTGCGTTTGATGGGTGATATCATCCGACAGACTGCTGAGGCGACGCAAGAACGGGATTCCGTTGGATGCACCAAACTCGTGGTGCTCTGCAATGCTCCTGATGATAACCCCTTCATGGCAGGTGCATTTCATGGGGTCAGTGAGGCGGATGCCATCATCAACGTGGGAGTCAGTGGGCCGGGTGTGGTGAAGTATGCTCTGGAACAAATTCCTAATGCGGACTTCGAACTTTTGTGTGAGACCATTAAGCGCACGGCTTTCAAAATCACCCGTGTGGGACAGCTCGTCGCACAAGAGGCAAGTAGCCGTCTGGGAGTGCCCTTTGGCATCATAGACCTCAGCCTTGCGCCTACTCCTGCTATTGGAGATTCTGTGGCAGACATTCTGAAGTGCATCGGTGTGGAACACCCGGGCGCACCTGGCACCACAGCTGCACTTGCCCTGCTCAATGACCAAGTGAAGAAGGGGGGAGTGATGGCGTCTTCTTATGTGGGTGGACTCTCTGGAGCCTTCATTCCTGTGAGTGAAGACCAAGGCATGATTGATGCGGTGGAGGCTGGAGCCCTTACCATCGAGAAACTCGAAGCCATGACTTGTGTTTGTTCCGTAGGACTTGACATGATAGCTATCCCAGGGGATACGCCTGCCACCACCATTGCAGGCATCATTGCTGATGAGAGTGCCATTGGCATGGTCAATCAGAAGACAACAGCTGTCCGTATCATCCCTGTGATAGGAAAGACAGTGGGTGATACAGTTGAATATGGTGGACTTTTCGGACATGCTCCAATCATGCCAGTCAACACTTTCTCCTCTCAACGTTTTGTGGACAGAGGGGGACGCATCCCAGCACCAATCCATAGTTTCAAGAACTGATATGAAGAAAATAACAATCTTTACCCTGTTCAGCCTTTTCCTGCTCCCTGTCGTGGCGCAGCGTAAGGCCAGCCTCGACATCGGTTGGAAGTTCCATCGTGGCGATGTCGTCAATGCCGAAGTGGCAGAATATGATGATTCGAAATGGCGCACCCTCACCGTGCCCCATGACTTCAGTATGGAACCAGCCTTTGACCTTTCTGACGAGCGTCAGCGCACGGGCGGTTGGGCAGATGTACTGGTGGGTCCCTTCTCTCGACTCAGCATCGGTAATTGGGACACGGGGCAGACAGTGGGTGGTACTGGATGGTATCGCAAGACCTTCATGCTGCCCATTCAAGGCAATGCCACGCTCGACACCTATCTTTCGCAGACGAATGTGAATATCCGTTTCGATGGTGTCTATCATCAGGCAGAAGTGTGGGTGAACGGAGTCAAGGCTGCTGTCAATGTATATGGTTATATGCCTTTCGTCATCAATCTCAACAAGATACTTGCTGATGCCAAGAACCGCAGACATGACAACGAACCGGTGGTGACCGTGGCGGTCAAGGCGGTGAACGAGGGACTTAATTCCCGATGGTATGCCGGTAGTGGTATCTTCCGTCATGTGTGGCTCGAAACTACTGAGAAGTTGCACCTTGATGAGTGGGATGCTTATGTGGATGGTTCAGAACTCATCAACAAGGGTAAGGATGCGAACGTGAAGGTCTTTGCCAAGGTGTTTAACGAAGATGCGCATTCCGCGGTTACCCAGTTCTGTGTGGACATCTTGGATGCAGCGGGTAATCCTGTCGCTCATCATGAAAAGGAATTGACTGTCGGTGCGTCCAACACTACAGGGACTGATGTGGCAATTGAACTGCCAGTTAAGACTCCTCGCCTCTGGTCACTTGAAGACCCTTACAGATACACCGCCAAAGTCTATGTTTCTAAGTCGGGCGAAGAGAAAGATGCACTTTACATCCCCTTCGGTATCCGTACCCTCCATTTCTCTGCTGAAGAGGGCTTTCTGCTGAATGGCAAACCCACTAAACTTTATGGAGGCTGTGTGCATCATGACAACGGACTCTTGGGCGCGGCGGGCATCGACAGGGCGGAGATACATAAGGTGGAGCTGCTGAAAGCACAGGGCTACAATGCTGTGCGGTGCAGCCACAACCTGCCCACAGAGGCTTTCCTCAATGCTTGTGACAGTCTTGGCATGCTTGTCATCGATGAGGTGTTCGACCAGTGGGAGGAACCGAAACGCAGCAATGACTACAGCCAGTATTTTGCCCGTGACTACATGAAGGACATGGCTCTTATGGTGCGTCGCGACCGCAACCACCCCAGCATCATCATGTGGAGCATCGGTAATGAAATAGCACAACGGGCTGACATCCCTCGTGGTAAGGAAATAGCGCTTAACCTCAATCTTGCTGTCAATGAAAATGACCACACGCGTCCCACAACAATGGCAATCAATTCCTTCTGGGACAGACCCCAGTTCACTTGGGAAAAGGACAGCCACCGTGCATTCGACTACATTGAGGTGGGAGGCTATAACTATGAGTGGAAGCATTACGAGGCGGATCATGATTCATTCCCGGATCGCATTATGTATGGTTCGGAGTCCTTCCCTAAGGAGATGGCACAAAACTGGAATTTGGTGGACAAGCATCCCTACATTCTTGGTGACTTTGTCTGGACTGCCATTGACTACGTGGGCGAAGCGGGACTGGGTCACACTTACGAGCGCTCTGACAACCGTTGGATTCAATTCCTCTCTTGGCCTTGGTTCAATGCGTGGTGTGGCGACCTTGACCTTATTGGCGACAAGAAACCACAAAGTTACTACCGTGATGTGCTTTGGAACCGCAGTAAACTCGCCATGGCGGTACGTCCTTCAGTGCCGGATGGTGAGTATGAGGATGTGAATGGCTGGGGATGGACTGCTGAAGAGAATCACTGGAACTTCGGGAAAGCATATCTTCCCATAGAACTTCGTCCCGAAAACTATCAGACATCTAATGTGGTGGGGAACCTGAAACACAATGTGAATGGACATCGCAGCGATTCCTTGCGTGTCAATGTCTATAGTCGTGAACCTCGAGTGCGACTGCTCATCAACGATTCCATCATGGGTGAGAAGGATACGGATCCGGAAACTTATACAGCCACCTTTACTGTGGCTTACGAACCCGGGTCGTTGAAAGCCATAACCATTCCGCAGGCAAAGAAGGCAAAGCCTGATTCACTTGAGTTTATCACGGCATTGCCACCTGCTCGACTGACATTAAAGGCTGACCGTGTCTCCATCTCCTCTTCACATAATGATCTTGCCTATATAACAATATGTGTGGAGGACGAGGAGGGACACTTATGTCCTACGGCAGAGATTCCTGTCGAAATCACTGTGTCGGGACCGGCTGCAGTTGTGGCTGGCACAGGACATCCTTACGATATGCATTCCTTCCGTTCACTTCGTCCCACGACCTTCCGAGGAAAGGCACTCGCCATTGTGCAGCCACAAGACCAGTCGGGTGAGGTGACACTGACTGTCAGGGCGGAAGGATTGGAAGAGGCTCAGATAACAATAGAAATGAAATAACTAATCTGCCGGAAGTGACGAAGTTAAATTGGCAGTTAAAATGGGAGTTAAGCGCTACGCACAGGACGAATGTGAGGTCAATGGACCAACACGCCGCATGGCTATAATTCTCAATTGTCAACTGTCAATTGTCAACTGTCAACTGTCAATTGTCAATTCTCAACTGTCACCTCTCGAATTATAATGAAATAAATAATAGACTCTTGATTTACAACTAAAAACCTAATGAAAAAGACTGCTAAATTCATGATTGCATCCATCCTCGCTCTGTGGGGACAAGGGTGCTTAGCGCAAGACAAACCTACCATGGGCTGGAGTTCATGGAATACTTTCGCACTCAATATCAGCGAAGAAATCATCAAAGGTCAAGCCACGGCCATGCGCACACAGGGATTTTATAAGGTTGGCTATAACCATATCAATATTGACGATGGTTATTTTGGAGGGCGTGATCCAGAAACGGGAAAACTGCTCATCCATCCCACACGCTTCCCGAATGGTTTGAAACCTGTGGTTGATTATATCCACACCCTCAAGATGAAGGCGGGCATTTATTCCGATGGTGGTAAGAATACCTGTGGAAACTATCATGGCGGTGACAAGATTGCAGAGGGTGTGGGATTCTACGGACATGATCAGCAAGATGCTGACCTCTTTTTCAAGGAATTGAACTTCGATTTCATCAAGGTGGATTTCTGCGGTGGTGTAGGTTATCATAACAGCGAAAACCTCTATCTTGACGAGCAGGAACGCTACACCGCCATTGCCAAGGCGATTGCAAACACTGGACGTACCGATGTGCGCATGAACGTGTGTCGATGGGACTACCCGGGCAATTGGGTACACGATGTGGCTGCTTCATGGCGCACTACAGGCGACATCAACGCTTCATGGGGTTCTGTGAAAAGCATCCTCAAGGAGAACCTCTACCTCTCTGCTTATTGTTATGATGGTCACTACAACGACATGGATATGCTCGAGGTGGGCAAGGGACTCAACACAGAAGAAGATCGCACCCATTTTGGCATGTGGTGCATCATGTCCAGCCCGCTTCTCATTGGTTGTGACCTACGCAATGTCAAGCCTGCAGCTAAGTTGCTGCTCCAAAACAAAGACTTGATTGCCCTCAATCAGGATGACCTTTGTATCCAAGCATACGTGGTGCAACATGTGGGCGACACATACGTGCTGGTGAAAGACTTGGAGCAGCTCTACGGAAAGACGCGTGCAGTTGCTCTTTACAACCCATCCGACAAGAAAGTGGACATGAGCATTCAGTTTACCGACCTCGACCTTGATGGCGCCGTCAAGGTGCGCGACCTCTATGAGAACGAAGACCTTGGTGAGATGACTGGTCAAATCTCCGTCACGGTGCCAGCACATGGTACACGCATCTATCGTCTTGATGCAGAAACTCGCTTGGAGCGCAACCTCTACGAAGCAGAAACTGCCTATCTTGGCAAGTATCAGGAAATCGCCAACAACCAGGCTGTCCACTCCGCTGTATATGAAAGCAGCGATGCCTGCTCGGGGAAAGAATATGTTGGATG
>Ga0247609_10005401_pt1 | contig 12557 bp, 9 predicted proteins | sample 172DNAGHGlowgp2_FD_193487 | JGI IMG/M metagenome (GOLD analysis project Ga0247609, IMG submission 193487) | Sheep rumen microbial communities from Palmerston North, Manawatu-Wanganui, New Zealand - 1728 DNA GHGlow gp2 | ecosystem: Host-associated > Mammals > Digestive system > Stomach > Rumen ... | reverse complement strand
CTGACCCTAACAGCAAGGCAAAATTCAATGGCTCCAGCATCCACGATTGGACTTGGATTGATGCCATTCAGATGGGACTTCCTGTGCTCACCACCCTCGAGGCCATGGCAGATACGAAAGAGGAGGCAGAAGCCTATAGCAAGCAAGCTTATCGCATGTATATATGGACTCGCGACACTTTGGCAGGTGGACTTTTCAACGAGGCAGAAGGGCTTTGGTGGCGTGACAAGGATTTCGTTCCACCTTACAAGGAGCCAAATGGAAAGAACTGCTATTGGAGCCGCGGAAACGGTTGGGTATATGCAGCGCTTGTTCGCGCCATGGAGGATGCGATGGAATCGAAGAACAAAGGCAACCACAACGACCATTTCAGCACCTACAAGGCAGACTTCCTCAGCATGACCAAAGCACTGGTGAAATGCCAGCGCAAGGATTATTTCTGGAATTGCAGTCTGCACGACGACACCCACTTCGGGGGCAAGGAACTCACGGGCACTTCCCTCTTCATCTATGGCATGGCTTGGGGAGTTCGCAACAATATGCTCGACAAAGAGACCTATCTGCCAATCATCGCAAAAACATGGAAGGCGATGGTGAAGAAGTGCTTGCACAAGAATGGTTTCTTGGGCTATGTGCAAGGAACGGGTAAGGAACCAAAAGACTCTCAGCCAGTGGGTTACAACACAGAGCCCGACTTCGACGACTACGGACTGGGGTGCTTCCTTTTGGCAGGTAGCGAGGTATATAAATTGGCGAAGTAAAGAAAGCAAAGTAAAGCAAAAACCATAAAATCTATGAAATTGAAACACTTATTCTTGATGTTGCCCTTGCTGCTTCTCTGTTCCTGCAATGGAGACAAAGCTGAAAAGAAAGGCGGCTCGAAGGTGAGAGGTGCATCGACTTCCGCACCTTACGAATTGCTTGTGGTGTGCAACAAAGACTGGTTAGGAACCACCAATGGCGAGGCTTTTCGTCAAATCGTGAATGCCACGATTCCTTGTCTGCCTCAAGAAGAGCAGTATTTCCGCACGACGACTATCGACCCATCGAATTTCACGAAGTCGTTCATGTTTTACGCGAACATTATTTCAGCTGAAATCAGCAGGAAATACAAGAAACCAGAGTGCCGAATCGCACGCGATGTGTATGCTCGTCCACAAATCATCGTTTCGCTCACGGCACCCGACAATGCCTCCTTCAATGAACTCTGTGAACAGAACCGAGAGCAGATTCTAACAGTTTTCACGGATGCTGAATTGTTGCGCGAGCAGGCAAAACTGAAGAAGAAATCGAGCCTCACCGTCATGAACCAAGCAAAAAAACAGTTTGGTTGCGAAATTCGTACGCCTGATGACATCAATTTCATCAAGAAAAAAGCGGACAATTTCTTCTGGGCTTCCACGGAAATCGATGGAGAATACAACAACCTGCTGAACTTCTGCATGTATGCCTATCCTTACACATCGACCGACGCCTTCCAAATCGACAATTTCCTCCAAAAACGCGAGGAATTCATGAAGAAAAACGTACAAGGACTCGAGGAAGGACAATACATGACGTACAATCCTCAAAGCATCGAGGCGAAAAATCTGGAAATTGACGGTCACTTCGTACTCGAAGTTCGTGGACTTTGGGAAATGGAGAAAGTGGCGCTCGGAGGTCCTTTCATCAGCTATGCACAAGTGGATACCACCAACAGCCGCGTCATCGTGACCGAGGGCTTCGTCATGGCGCCAGGCAAGAACAAACGCGAATACATCCGCCAGCTTGAAGCCAGTCTCCGCACACTCAAAATGCCGTAAGTTTTCAATTTCCCCCATCGTCCCCATTAATCCCATTATCCCCATCATCCCCATTCCCAATAACAATGAAAAAAGCACTCTTCTTCCTCATACTCCTTTCCTCTGCTTTTGCAGCTCAAGCACAGCAGTGGATAGACATACCTCAAGAAGCCAAGCCTTACACACGCTGGTGGTGGTTAGGTTCTGCTGTCGATGAAAAAGGGCTCGACTACACGCTTTCGGAATATGCCAAAGCGGGCATCGGCGGCGTGGAAATCACGCCTATCTATGGCGTGAATGGCAACGAAAAGAACGAACTGAAATACCTCAGCCCTGAATGGATGAAAATTCTGAAATACACCGAAGAGAAAGGTGGAAAGCTCGGCGTGGAAACCAACATGGCAACAGGTACTGGATGGCCTTTCGGTGGCCCGAATGTTCCACTGAGCCAAGCAGCATGCAAAGCAATCTTCCAAGAATATCCCTTGGCAAACATCGGAAAGGCAAAAGTGCTGGACATTTCTTGCACCGACACAAAGCAGAAGCAAGCACCTACCCTCTCCCGCGTGATGCTTTTCTCGCCTGACCACGTGACCGACGACATCACCGAACTTGCCCGCAGGACGAAAGATGGAAAGGGATATGAACTGCCACTGAAAGATTTGAGAATCGCAGCACACGATAAAATCATCGTCCTCTACGTGGGTAGAACGCAGCAGATGGTGAAGCGTGCCGCTCCTGGCGGAGAGGGTTTCGTCATCGACCACTTCGACAAAGAAGCTGTTCGAAGCTATCTTGCTACGTTTGATACGGCTTTCAACTCGTCGCGCACCCCTCGTCCTCACACCTTCTTCAACGACTCCTACGAAGTGTATGGTGCAGATTGGACGCCATCGCTCCTCGAAGAATTCAACAAGCGTCGTGGCTACTGTTTGGAAGATGTGTTCGACCTCTTCCTCATGCCTGATGCTGAGCGAACAGACCAAGCCAAGCGCGTCCTCAGCGATTATCGAGAGACAATGGGAGAACTACTTTTGGAGAACTTCACGACGCAGTGGACGGAATGGGCACACAAAGGTGGAGCCATCACACGCAATCAGGCGCATGGTTCACCTGCCAACCTCATCGACCTCTACGCCGAAGTGGATATTCCTGAATGCGAAGGCTTCGGACTCTCCGACTTCAAAATCAAAGGTCTCCGCACCGATCCAGGTTTCACAAAGCCTAATTACTCCGACATTTCGATGTTGAAATATGCTTCCTCGGGAGCACACATCGCAGGAAAGAAATACACAAGTTCCGAGACTTTCACTTGGCTCACCGAGCATTTCCGTACTTCGCTCTCGCAATGCAAACCCGACATCGACTTGATGTTCGTGGCAGGAGTGAACCATGTGTTCTTCCACGGTTCTTGCTACTCTCCACAGGATGCCGAATGGCCAGGTTGGCGATTCTACGCTTCGGTCGATATGACTCCAAACAACCCTCAGTGGAAGGATTTACCTGCATTCAGCCAGTACATCCAGCGCTGCCAGTCGTTCCTGCAATGGGGACAGCCCGACAACGACTTCCTCGTTTATCTGCCATTCTATGACATGATATATGAACAGCCAAATCGCATCGCTTTGTTCGACATTCATTCCATGGATAAACGTGCTCCGAAGTTTATTAAAACCATCCAAAGCATCATCCAGCATGGCTACGACGTGGATTACATTTCCGACCGCTACCTCTTCAATGCGGAACCATCGAGCAATGGTCTGAAAATGAAGAATGCAGGTAATTACTCTGCCATCATCATCCCAGACGTTCAGTTTATGCCGCTTGAATCCGTAGAACAACTGCTGAAGTTGGCACAAAACAACGCGAAGATTATCTTCGTGTCGAACTATCCTTCTTCGATGCCAGGATTTGGACGAGTGTTCGGCATGGATGTGGAAATAGAAAACACAGCATTCAAGAACACCCTCAATGCACTGAAGAGCAAAGCCATCCTCGTCAAAACCTACGAGGAAGCACTCCAAGCAGCAGGCGGCAGACGAGAATCGATGCGTAACAACGAAGGACTCTCATGTATTCGTCGCAGCAACGAGGGAGGATATCACTATTTCATCTCGAACTTGCAAGGAAAGGATGTGGATAGTTTCGTGGAACTGGGTGTGAACTTCACAGATGCTGTTCTTTACAATCCTATGACAGGGGAAATCGGAAAAGCACAAGTGCAAGGAAAGAAAGTGCGAATCCAACTTGCCAGCGGCGAAAGCGTCATCCTCCGTACCTTCAATCAGAGCAGCGCAGAGAAATTTGCAGACTATACCTATTATAATAAGAAGCAGATGGATGGTCAGAACGCCATTGCCCTCAATCATTGGACACTCACCTTCCCTCAAGCAGCTCCTCAAGCCATTACGGAGACTTTCACGATGACTCAACCTACATCGTGGACTTCGCTCAATAACGAGGCTCTGAACAACACGATGGCTACGGGTCGCTATGCCACAACTTTCAAGCTTAAGGACATCACTAAAGCCAACAAGCAACTGCTGAAAGAATACGGAAAAGACCTTCACTACATCCTCGACCTCGGAGATGTTCGTGAGTCCGCCCGCGTTGTTCTCAATGGACAAGAAGTGGCAACACTCTTCGCCGTTCCTTTCCGTTGTGACGTTACCAAATATCTGAAGAAAGGAACAAACACACTCGAGGTCTTTGTTACGAATCTCCCTGCTAACCGCATTTCAAAGTTGGATCGCGACGGTGTGGTTTGGAGAAAATTCAAGGAAATCAATGTGGTTGACCTCAACTACAAGAAAAACTTGTACGACACTTGGACTCCTATGCCTTCGGGGTTGAACTCTGAAGTGAAATTGATAGCAGTTCCAACCAAATAGCTTTTGTATCACATAAGTAGCTTCAACTCGACAAATTCAGCTGAAGCCATCGGAAGAAATGTTACAAATCAAAGCTTTTCCAAGAGGAAAGTTTTTGGATTTGTAACATTTTCTATTTTCTAAAATGTTACAAATTAGAAAATCAAGTGCGTTTTCCATCCACAATCTTTGCTTGTCATAATCAAACAAAGTGTTGACACAAACAATCTATAGTTTTTATAGTAAGAAAGAAAAAAAACGAATATCTTTGCAATGAAATAAGTGTTCGGACATGACGTGAGTCAGTGAACAATACAGATCTCAATTTGATTATTTATATATATTTTCGTAAAATTAATTTCAGAAAGGAAAATTCGTTTTCTGTTGGTTGAGCTGCTTGAGAAAGTAGTTCAACTTTTTTTATGAGTAACACAAAAAAATCATAGACTCCCCAAAATAAAGGAGCCTATGATTTTTTCAAACTTATATGCTATCAGGAATTTACTTCAATCTTGCGAGTGTCTCTTTGATTCTGCGGATAGCCTCAACGATATTCTCATCGCTGGTAGCATAGCTCATGCGGAAACATTCAGGAGAGCCAAAAGCATCACCGCCTACCGTTGCCACATGTCCAACTTCAAGAAGGTACATAGCAAGGTCTGTTGAGTTGTTGATGACACGGTCACCATCTTTCTTGCCAAAGTACGAAGAGCACTTAGGGAAAAGATAGAAAGCACCTTGAGGGTCGTTCACCTCAAGTCCAGGCACTTCCTTGGTCAATTTCACGATGAGGTTCTTGCGACGCTCAAATGCCTGACGCATTTTCTCGACACAATCCTGAGGACCATTCCAAGCAGCCTCAGCAGCCTTCTGGCTCACTGAACAAGGGCCACTGGTGTATTGTCCCTGAAGCTTGTTGCTACCTTTCACAATCCATTCTGGAGCAGCCACGAAACCGATACGCCAACCCGTCATTGCGTAAGCCTTGCTCACACCATTGATGATTACGACGCGATCCTTAATGTCGTCAAACTGAGCCATCGAAGCATGCTTTCCGACATAGTTGATGTGCTCGTAGATTTCGTCAGCAATCACGATGACACGCTCATGCTTGAGCAAGACGTTCTTCAACGCCTCCAATTCCTCCTTAGAATAAACAGAACCAGTTGGATTCGATGGAGAACAAAGGATGATGGCACGAGTCTTAGGCGTGATGGCTGCCTCTAACTGCTCAGGAGTTATCTTGAAATCAGCCTCAATCTTTGCTTCCACAAACACAGGAGTTCCTTCTGCGAGGAGCACCATCTGAGGATAGCTCACCCAGTAAGGTGCAGGAATAATCACTTCGTCGCCAGCATTGACGAGTGCCATAATCGTGTTGCACACCGACTGCTTGGCACCGTTCGAAACGATAATCTGAGAAGGCTTGTAATCCAATCCGTTCTCATTCTTGAGCTTGTTGACGATAGCTTCCTTCAAACTTGGATAACCAGGAACAGGACTGTAGCGAGTCCAGTTCTCTTCGATTGCCCTCACGGCAGCTGCCTTGATGTGGTCGGGGGTGTTGAAATCGGGTTCACCCACACTCATGTTAATGACATCGACACCCTGAGCCTTCAGCTCGCTACTCTTCTGCGACATAGCAAGCGTAGCAGAAGGAGCCAGTCGATTCAAACGATCAGAAAGATTTTGCATAAGATTTTATAGTGTTTACTTAAATTTTTATCGATGAATTCGCCCTTTTTAGCTGCGTTGCTTGCCCAAGAAGCGGAGCAAATAGAGGAAGAGGTTGATGAAGTCGAGGTAGAGAGAAAGAGCACCAAACACGGCTAACTTCTGCGTGAAGTCGTTCACCTCTGTACCACAATCCAACATCATTTCCTTGATTTTTTGAGCATCGTAAGCAGTGAGACCTACGAAAATCAGCACACCGATAGCAGAAATCACAATGTCCATCATAGAATTCTTCAAGAAGATATTCACAACAGAGGCAATAATCAAACCAATTAAAGCCATCAGCAAGATACCGCCAATCTTCGTCAAGTCTTTCTTAGTGGTGTAACCGATGAACGCCATTGCAGCAAAGGTTCCTGCCGTTACAAAGAACGTAGTCGCTATCGACGACATGGTATAAACCACAAAGATTGCCGAAAGGGTAACACCATTCAAAATGGAAAACAACAAGAACATGCAGGCAGCTACAGGGAATGACAATTTTTTGATAGCTGCTGTAAGACCTATCACAAGACCTAATTCAGCGATAGCAAGCACCCAGAAAGTAATTTGATTGCCAAAAATTGCCATCAGCATTTGCTCGCTTCCTGCCACATAATAAGCGGTAAGTCCTGAAACGACCAATGCCAAAGCCATCCAAACATATACCTTGCGCATCAGAATGGCGAAAGTGGATTGTTCAACCACCTTCTCTGAAGAAATTTGCCTTTCTTCGTAATCACGAATGTAATTGTCCATATTTTAAGTTTTTAAGTTTGTGAGTTTTTATTTTTTTTAGTTCTATTGAGAGTTTTCAGAAGATTTCGATTACATTGAAGCCTTGGATTATAAAGAGACTCCAAGGAATATATTCTATCATTGGCTGAGTATCTACTTTCCTCTCAAAAAGATAGTGGGAGTTGGGCATTACTTATTAAAGTGGAGAACATGTCCCATTCGCGACTGCTTCGTGTGGAGATAGCGCTCGTTGTATTCATTAGGTTGGATTTCGATAGGCACATTCTCCACGATTTCGAGTCCGTAACCTTCGAGACCAACACGCTTCACAGGATTGTTGGTGATAAGACGTATCTTGCCAACGCCGAGGTCACGCAGAATCTGAGCTCCTACTCCATAATCTCGCAAGTCGGGGTCGAAACCCAAATGGATGTTGGCATCTACGGTGTCGAGTCCTTGCTCTTGAAGTACGTATGCAGCAATCTTGTTCATCAGTCCGATACCTCGTCCTTCCTGCATGAGATAAACGATCAGTCCTTTTCCTTCCTTTTCAATCATCTGCATGGAACGATGCAACTGCTCACCACAATCGCAACGCTTCGAACCGAAAATATCACCTGTAGCACAACTGGAGTGCATGCGCACAAGGATTGGTTCGTCCTTCGTCCATTCGCCCTTCAAAAGAGCCACATGCTCCAAACCGTTGCTTTTCTGACGGAAAGGAATGATATGGAAGTGTCCGTAGTCCGTAGGGAGATCAGCTTCCTGACCTTTTTCCACGAGGCTTTCCTTTTCCAGACGGAACGCAATCAAATCTTTAATCTGAATGATTTTTAAGCCGAATTCATCGGCTATTTTCAGCAATTCTGGCATGCGTGCCATCGTGCCGTCGGGATTCAGGATTTCGATGAGGGCAGCGGCAGGACGAAGTCCCGAAAGACGTGCCAAATCGATGGCTGCCTCCGTATGGCCAGCACGACGCAACACACCGTTATCTTGAGCATAAAGTGGGTTGATATGTCCTGGGCGACCAAAGTCGGATGGTTTGGAATTTGGGTCTGCCAACGCACGGATGGTTTCAGCGCGGTCGTGAGCAGAAACACCCGTCGTGCAACCCTCCAATTTGTCAACAGTTACGGTGAAAGGAGTACCCAGCATCGATGTGTTTTCCTCCACCTGATGCTGCAATTCCAATTCACGAGCACGGGAAATGGTGATAGGCGCACAAAGCACACCCCTACCCTCACGCAGCATGAAGTTCACCTTCTCTGGCGTAATCATTTCAGCGGCAGTGATGAAATCGCCTTCGTTCTCGCGGTCTTCATCATCCACCACGATGACGAACTTGCCTTGCTTGAAGTCTTCAAGCGCTGCTTCTATCGTTGCAAACTTAACTTTATCCATTCTGTTAAATTAATTATCTTAAATAATTTAGGATTGTAGTTCTCGGCATCTTACAGCCATCTTTTCGCCCGACTTGATGATTTGTTTCAAATCCTTGCTCAAGCGGCGACGGAATCGTGCCATACGAAAAATCAGAAAGACACCGACAGGGAATAAAACACCTGCCACAATGTTCCAATTCTTCCGTTGGAATGGGGCTGTATGCGAATGCGTGTCGAGTACAGGAAAGGCATTCAAGTCGCGCAACACGATGCGGTCCTTACTATTGGAAAGAGCATCTACGCAGTATTCCAATCGGTCGCTGATTTCCTGAATCGACTCGTCGCGCTCTTGTCGGAAATATACATGCATATAGTTCGGGAATCGTCCCAGATGCTTCGTCTTTCGATATACCTTGCAGTCTTCCACGATGCGGTCGAGCAATGTAGCCATCTCCCCATAGTTAGGGTCGTTGATAATCACTTCTTTACGCGTAATATGGCGCTTGGTACGGATTCCCCACAACTTGCGGAAGAAATTGCGATAAGCGTCCATATTGAACACCACCGAGTCGTTGTTGGACTTTACCGTCAGGAAAGCGCCAATTGGTGCCAGCACCAAGGTACTCACCCACATGCCCACCACCGGCGGAATGGTTCCAGCGTATGCCAAGTTGTAGCCCAAGGTGTTGATGATGTAGTAGAAGATGAAGATAATCACAGCCACCACCACTGGCATTCCCAAACCTCCCTTGCGGATGATGGCACCAAGCGGTGCACCGATAAAGAAGAAAACAAGGCATGCCAAGGCAAGCGTGATTTTCTGCCATATCTGAATCTTGTGCATTCGTTGCTCGCGCCCATATTGATACATCACCTCCACCTTGAATTCCATGTCGAGATTCGCCAAATTCACCTTCTGCAAGGCACGCTGCACCACATTCATGCGCTGCATATTCGTAAGATGGGAGAAAAGCGTGTCGATATTCACCACCTCTTTCTTCGCATCTTCTTCCTTCTTCAACGCCTTCTCTTTAGCAGCCTTCGCCGCCTCTTGCTTGTGCAACTCGTTCTGCACGTTAGGAGCAGGCGAGTAGTTTGGCACATAGAGCGTGCCGCGCTGCATATCATTGGCAAAAGCATGCGAAGTGCTATCAATCAACTGGTTAAGCGAGTCGATACCCGTTTCCAGTTTGTCAATACTCTTCGTACGAGCTGAATTGGAGAAATCGGCATCACTCATCTCGAAGTTCTGGTCGAAATCGATGATAAAATGCTTCTCCACAAAAGTCTCGCGACGATACGGCACATTGTTCGTCTGCAAGGCATTGTTTCGCAGATTCTCAAACTGTTCACCGTTATAGAGGTGCAAGAGCAAATGCTGCTTGTCGGCACTCGTCTCCAATTTTCCCGAATCGGAAAGAATGATGTGGGCATTGTTCACACCATCGCGCATATTGTAGATGATGCAATTGTAGAGCATACCCGTCTCCTTGTTCTTGTGGTTCACATAGAGATTCATGCCCTGCACCCCATCGTAGAACACACCTTCGGGAATATCCAACTCGGGCGACTTCTGACGAATGGAGAAAAGCAACGACATCAACTGCTTCTGTGCATTCGGTGCCACCACATTCTGCACATGGTAGCTCCACACTGTGAGAATCACCATCAAAATCGCCAGAGGGCGCATGGTGCGTACCAGCGAAATGCCTGCCGCCTTGATAGCCAACAGCTCCAGACGCTCACCCATGTTTCCAAACGAAATGAGGGATGCCAGCAGGATGGCAATAGGCAGTGCCAGCGAAATGAGTGTTTCGGAGGCATAGAAGAAGAACTGGGCAAGGACAGTCAGTTCCAAGCCCTTTCCCACCAGATCGTCCACATATTTCCAAAGGAACTGCATCATTACGACGAACAAACTGATCACGAAGGTGCCCAGCAACATCGGAATGAAGTTCTTCAGAACATATATGTCAAGTTTTTTGATGAGACCCATCTTTTATTCTTACCTCAACCTGCTTTATCAACAGTCAGTCGTTAGACTGCACACTAATTCAACCTGCAAAGTTACAACAAAAAACTTGTATTTCAGCCGTTTTTGCGATTTTTAGTTTCCCAAAACGGAAAAATCAAGGCAATCTGTCGAGAAACGCTGCGAAAAGCACAACGCATTATAAGAAAAACGTCGAACATCTGCTCCAAATAAAGAAGTGCTTTAGGGGATTGACTGAAGTTCTTTTGGGGATTATCTAAAGCAAATTTGCGGACTGACTGAAGGGCTCCTTTGAATTCAACTAGTTGCCGAGGGCTCGTTATCGAAACGGCGAGCGCTCGGCGTTACGATAACGAGGGCTCGCCATAACAACGTTGAGGGCTCAGCTTTTCAGTAAAATCAAAGGATCGATTCAGTTTAATCGAAGGAACGATTCTGCACAATCAAAGAAATCGCTGAGATGTTTTGAAGGGATGTGCGAGGGAGTTTGCTTGAAAAAAGTAGATAGACTTGGAAATCTTCGATTATTTCAGAAATAAATAGTAAATTTGTAGCCAATTAGAAATTGTGTTAAAAACAGCAACTATGGCAAATACGACTCAAATACCTGCGCAAGGACAGATTTTGGTAACCATCGAAGACATGTCGATGCTAAAGGACATTAAACGTGCCATTTCCCTGATTCGCGGTGTGGGCAAAATCACAGTTCCCCGTCGTCAGCGATTATCCTCATACGAACGTTCACTTCGTGACCTTGACGAAGGGCGAGTATGTGAATACGACAGCCTTGATGACCTCATCAAAGAGATAGAAGGATGAGTACAAAACACAAACTTGCTCAGTCAAATCATCGTTGACTGAGCAAGTTTTTTATTAGATGATATAGTTAGTTTCCAAGAATCATGTTGAATAACATGACGACATCGGAAATATCGACAAAGCCATCGTGGTTGATGTCACCTTCCACACCTCCTGTAGAGAAAATCACGAACATCTTGGAATGAGGATTGAACTGTGTTGTTAATTGGTTGTCAACAACTGATTTTGTGACATCCACTCCGTCAATAATCACTTGTTTCAAACTGCATTCTGCATTTGGCGTGAAAACGATGGTGTTGTCTGCTCCATCAAAAGCTCGAACCTGACCCAAGTCATTCGTGAACGCAGTGTTGTCGTTCACCTGTACTTTTCCCATATCATTACATGCTAAAGCAACAGAAAACACATTTGGAATTTCCTCTATTGCTTTGATTCTGCTCCAGTCGGAGGTTGACCTATAAGATTCCGCCAGTCCTTGAGGAACATAAAGAGTTGCCTTGGTGCATCCATTGAAAGCAAATCCTCCCGTTTTAAACACCTTTGTAATGTAGGAAGTAATGGAAATCAAACCCGTGCACTCCATGAATGTCCACTCACCAATCGAGGTGACAGAACTTGGTATCACGAGGGAGGTCAGATTAGGACATTTATAAACCGCATGATTGCCAATTGTCCTGATGGATTCGGGGAAATTGAGGGAGGACAAGTTTTGACAACAGTAAAAAGCATTGTTTGCAATATTGGTTACAGAATATGGAATTGTGACAGAAGTCAGCCCACCACAACAAGCAAACGCAAAACGTCCGATTTGAGTAACTCTATACCCATTGACTATGGAAGGAATAACGACATCGCCAACATAATCATCAAAGTTGTCTCCAGTAGAATAGACGGTTCGCATTTCCTTTGCCGTCACCTCACAAGTTTTATCCGATTCATTGAGAATGTTGTAGTAGATAGTTACGCCATCAGCATTTTCAGCGTTGAAATCGTAGGCCAAGAGATTTGTTGCTACAGAGATTGTAACAAGAATAAAAATTGACTTAAGGTAGGTTCTAAAAATTCTGTTTTTTAGTTCACTACCAATTTGTTTTATTTCATTTCGGTTGCTTTTTGTTTGATTTGATTGGATTTTTGCCACTTTTCTCGGTTACATAGCTCGCTATGCGCCCTCAAAAACTGACAAAAATCCAATCAAATCAATTCAAAAATCAATCCGACATAATTTTTAGAACCTACCTTAAGCAAATTTGCGTTC
>Ga0247609_10005398_pt1 | contig 12560 bp, 7 predicted proteins | sample 172DNAGHGlowgp2_FD_193487 | JGI IMG/M metagenome (GOLD analysis project Ga0247609, IMG submission 193487) | Sheep rumen microbial communities from Palmerston North, Manawatu-Wanganui, New Zealand - 1728 DNA GHGlow gp2 | ecosystem: Host-associated > Mammals > Digestive system > Stomach > Rumen ... | reverse complement strand
TCAAGTACGCAAATAACCACAACAAGATTACCGAATGGGATGCCCCCAAGTGGGACAAACTCAACAAGTATATCGCGCTGAACGTGTCGATGAACCTGTTCAACGGCATGAAGACCCGCGAAGGCGTGGCACAGGCCAAGTCCAGCCTCCGCAGCACGCAGATCCAGAAGGAAACCGCCGAACGTGGGTTCCGCCTGCAGATTGAATCTTGCGCGAATACCCTAGAAGACGCGAACGCCCAGATCGAAATCGCGAAGAGTCAGGTTGACCTCGCGCAGAAGAACTACGACCTTACGAACGAGGCCTACAAGCTCGGCCGCGAGACGCAATTGAACCTGCTCAGCGCAGAAAACAGCCTGCGTACTGCAAAGCTCGACTACATGTCGGCTATCGTCGAATGGAACAAGGCGTACAACGCCCTTATGCAGGCCACCGGAGAATATTAATAGGAAGAAGATATGAACCAGTTCACCAAAGTAATCATTACCGTTTCCGCAGCCTCGCTTCTTCTTGTCGGTTGCGACCTCAAGAAAGAAGAGAACACCGAAGCAAAGCCCACCACAATCGAAGAAATCCAGAAGGAAAAGGGCAAGCCCGCGCGCGTGGTGAAGGCGACCGCCGCCAAGCTCAACGATATCCGCAAGTTCAGCGGTTCCATCGAAGGCATGCAGCAGTCCTATGCCATCTCCAAGATGAGCGACCCGCTCGCAAAGATCAATGTGCAGGTCGGTTCTTCCGTGAAGAAAGACCAGGTGCTCGCCGAATTCATCTTTACAGGCGATAACACCCAGTACCAGCAGGCTCAAGAACAGGTGGCCCTCCTCGAGAAGGCGACCGAACGCATGCGCGAACTCCATGCCAAGGGCGGCATCAGCCAGCAGGACATGGACACGCAAGAGATGCAGCTCAAGATTGCGAAGATGAACCTGGAGACCGCCCGCCGCGCGACGAAGATTCTCGCTCCGGCCGCAGGCGTGGTTACCGAGCTCAACTACAAGGTCGGCCAGACTCCCGGTCTCGGCGGCGTGCTGTGCACCATCGCGAAACTCGACCAGGTCATCCTCAAGCTGAACGTCACGAGTAACGACATCGGCTACTTCAAGAAGGGGGCTACAGCTACGGTCACCATCGCTGGCGAAAAGATCAGGGGCAAGGTGACGCTCATTCCGCTCGCAGCCAACCCGCAGACCCGATTCTTCCCGGTGGAAGTCACGTTCGACAACAAGAAAAAGAAACTCCTCCCCGGCATGTACGTGACCGCCGAACTCGACGCCCGCGAAGTGAGCGGCATCGTGGTGCCGACCGAAGCCATTGTCTACCGCAACGGCGTGAACGCCGTATGGACCGTCGACAACGAAGGCAAGGCCCGCCGCAAGATAGTGACACTCGGCGTGCAGACCAAGGACGACATCCAGATTACGGAAGGCCTGGAAGACAACGAGACCGTCATCGTGGAAGGCCAGAACCGCATGAGCGACGGCGACAAGGTATTGGTTGTCGAATAAGGGAGTTTTGCTGAATGATTAAGGCGAGTATCTATAAACCGATTACCATGCTCATGGTCATCTTGACCGTGGTGGTTTTCGGTCTCTATACCTACAGCATGATGGTGGTCGACCTGATGCCGAAATTCGACGTCCCCGTGGTCACCGCAACCATCATCTACCAGGGCGCAAACCCCGAAGAAATCGAATCCACCATCATCAAGCCCATCGAAGACCAGGTGGAACTTGTTGACGGTATCGACTACGTGCAGTCCATATGCCTTGAGAACTACGGCATTCTCGTTGCCATGTTCAACATGGGCATCAACGTGGACGTGGCCGCAAACGACGTGCGTTCCAAGATTGACCTAGCGTCGATCAACTTCCCCGATGCCGTGCAGGCTCCGATTATCGCGAAGGTCGATATCAACGGCGCCGCCATCATGTCTATCTCGTTTACCGGACCGCTCAACTCCACGGAACTCCGCCAGAAGGTGGAAGACGATATCGAACCGCTCTTTACCGCCGTCTCCGGCGTGGCAAGCGTCGATATCTTCGGTGGTACAACGCGCCAGATTTCTATCGAGCTCGACAAGGACAAGATGCTCGACCGCAACGTGGACATCGCGACCATCATGGGACTCTTCGGGCAATCGAACATCAACTTCCCTATCGGTGAAGTTATCGGCAAGCGCAAGAACACGAGCGTACGTACTTCGGGCAAGTTCAGGACCCTCGACGAAATCCGCAACATGGATATCCCGACGGCGAAGGGCGTAATCAAGCTTTCCGAAATCGCGGTCGTCAAGGACACCGTCGAGACCATCACGTCTGCCTCCCGCTTTAACGGCGTGAACTCCGTCTCGCTCGATATCAAGAAGCGTTCTGATGCAAACGTGGTGAAGGTTTCCGAAGGCGTCATCAAGCGCATGAACGAAATCCAGAAGACGCTGCCCAAGGGTTTCGAGCTCCACCTGGTGTACGACAAGTCCGAAGCGGTCAGCGAATCTATCAACAACGTTATCCAGAACATCCTTCTCGCTATCGGACTTACCGCGGGCCTTTTGCTCCTGTTCCTCGGCAAGTTCTCGACAATGCTTATTGCGGCCCTCACGATGCCTATTTCCGTGATCGGTGCGTTTACGCTCATGTACTTCGCGGGCTTCGGCATCAACATGATGTCGTTGATGGCCCTCTCTTCATCGGTGGGCTTGCTTGTCACGAACTCCATCGTAGTGCTCGAGAACATTAGCGAAAAACTGAAGCTCGGGCTCGACCCGAAAGAAGCCGCCTACAAGGGCACAAGTGAAATCATGGTCGCCATCATGGCATCGACGCTCACCAACGTGTGCGTGTTCGTGCCTATCGCCTTCATGAAGTCCATCGCCGGTATCTTCTTCCGCACGTTCGGCCTTACCATGGTGTTTGCCACGTTCGTGTCGCTCCTCGTGACCTTCACGCTGACCCCGCTCATGGCCGCCTACCTGTTCAAGGGCAAGAAAAAGGATGAATTCGGCAATATCATCGAGGAAAAGCCCGGTATTATCGCAACCGTGCTGGGTATCTTCCCGAAAATCCTGAACGGCATCCGCTTTGTCTACCTCAAGACGCTTTCGTTCTGCCTCTCCGTTCCGGGCGTTATCTTCCAGGTGCTCGCACTCGTGTGCACAATCGCCCTGGTCGGGTTCTTGGCCAAGCACGCCCTTACGGTTGAAATCATGCCGAAGCAGGACCAGGGCATGATCAGCGTCAAGCTCGAAATGCCCGTGGGTACCAACATCGAGACGACCGACAGCGTCGCCCGCATTATCGAATCCAGAATCAAGGGTGTTCCCGAAATTGTGCACTACAGCATGAACGTGGGTGGTTCGAACGGCTTTACGACCGTGAACCAGGCCACCATGCGTATAAAACTCCTGAAGGACCGTGAAAAGAAGAAAATGAATTGGCCGGGCCGTTTGCGCAGCACAGATGAAATCGTCGACTCCCTGCGCCCCTACCTCGCCGACATTCCCGACGCCTTCATCTCTATCAAGTCGGCATCCGCCTCCGAAATGAGCAACAACTCCTCGGGCGACGTGGTGCTCGAAGTGAACGGCCTGCACGCAGACTCCGTCATCAAGGCCTCGAACATGATCATGGACCGCATCAAGGACAAGATTGACGGTATCGTGGACCTCAAGACAAGTTACGAAGCGGGCAAGCCCGAAATTCGCCTTGTCCCGGACCGCCAGGCACTCGCCGACTACGGCGTTACGCTCCAGACTGTCGCTACCTACAACTACATTGCGGTTAGCGGCTACGAAGCGGGCCAGTACACCGAAGACGGCGAAGAATACGACGTGTACGTGCGCATGATGGAAAAGGACCGCCAGAGCCATACCGATATCGAGAACCTGCCGATTATGACCCCGAAGGGTTACGTGAACGCCACGGAGCTATTCCACATCGAAGATGGTGCAGGCCCGACACGTATCGACCGCAAGCGCAAGCGCACCCGTGTCGACGTTTCTATGAACCTTCTGCCCGGACACACTACCGGTGAAATCATGGGCAAGGTCGGCGCCCTAGCCGAAAGCATGAAGGACGAACTTCCCGAAGGCATCACCTTCAGTTTCGGTGGCCAGGCAGACATGCAGAACGACATGGTGGACGAATTCAAGGTGGCCATCATCATGGCAATCCTCCTCACCTACATCCTGCTTATTGCGCTTCTCGAAAGTTTCGCGCAGCCGTTCATCATCATGATGACCATCCCGATGGGTGCTATCGGCGTGTTGCTGGCCCTTGTCGTTACCGGCCAGGCACTCTCGATGATTGCCCTAATGGCCATAGTGATGCTTATCGGTGTGGTGGTGAACAACGCTATTCTATTGCTTGACGAATCGAACAGGCTGCTCCGAAGCGGTGCGATGGGCCGGCGTTCGGCCATGCTTACCGCAGCCAAGAACAAGTTCCAGCCCATTGTGCTTGCAACGTTCGCCTCTATCGTGGCCCAGCTCCCGCTTGCATTCGCCATCGGTGGTGACGTGGCTACAATGACCCAGCCCATGGGTATTGCCTCCGTGGGTGGCCTCCTCGTATCGGCTATCCTTACGATGTACCTCGTGCCTACGTTCTTCTGGCTCCCGAACGCTCTCTTCCACAAGGCGAAGAAGGGCGCAAGCAAGATCAGGAAAAAGATGAACAAGCACCAGAGAACGTAAGTTTCTAATCTCCTTGTTAGAATCCCCTGCCTACGGGCGGGGGATTTTTGATTGTCCCGGTATTGGTCTGCGGCAGGGTAGATTTGTAGTTTATTCTGCATGGAAAATTTTATCTACAGCACCATCGCACATGAAGGCAACACGCTCCGCGTGGCCGTGACGGACATTTACGACGAACTGTCGTTGGAACGCATCCGGCTGGAAACTGGCTGCAAGATCGTTCCCGAGGAGCGTTCCGAAAAAGAAATCCGGCAGATAATCCGCGAGCGCACGCAGAAGTTTGCAGGCAACGACATCGCCGCCCTCGACGCCACAAGAAGTGCCGAGAACAAGGCTAATTCTTGGGAATCCGAGCCCGTGATAAACCTAGTTGACGCTCTCATCGACGAAGCGCTTGAAAAGGGAGCAACGGATATACACCTGGAACCGTCGGGCAGCAATTTTACGGTGCGGTTCCGCATAGACGGAATACTTGAGACCTACCGCGAACTCCCCGGATGGCTTTCCGAGCCCGTCATTGTACGCCTTAAGCTCCTTGCGCAGGCAGACATTACAGAACGGCGCCTCCCCCACGACGGGAGTTTCGCCTTCCAGGGGTTACGGGGAAACGCCAACATTCGCCTGAGCACACTCCCCATACAGGGAGGCGAAAAATGCGTACTGCGCCTGCTCCCCACGGAAGACCGCGAGCAGACGTTGGATTCGCTTGAATTCACGCCAGCGATACTGCAGGAATTCCGCCGCATCTTCAGCAAGCCGCAGGGATTGTTCCTGATTACCGGGCCCACAGGAAGCGGGAAGACCACCACGCTCTATGCGGGACTGCGAGAGATTCTGCAGAAGAAAATCAACGTGACCACCATCGAAGACCCGGTGGAATACCCCCTGAAAGGAGCGAACCAGGTGCAAGTGAACGAGAAATGCGGGCTCACGTTCGCAGCCGCCATGCGTTCCATACTGCGCCAAGACCCAGACGTGATTCTCGTCGGGGAAATCCGTGACGAGGAGACCGCGCGAATCGCCATTCAGGCGGCACAGACAGGCCACCTGGTACTTTCGACCCTGCATACGAACAGCGCGAAGGCTGCTACCGAAAGGCTACAGGACCTCGGAATCTCGCCCGCTGTCCTAAAGGATTGCTTGCTCGGGGTGGCGGCACAGAGGCTCCTGCGGAAAGTTGCTGGCAGCACGAACCGAGGCAATGGAACCGACGGCTACGCGACCACCGCCAACGAAACATATTCCGGCAGGATTGCGGCTGTAGAAATCTACACGCCCGAAGGCGGTTACGTTCAGGGAACCCTCAGGGAATACGCCTGCGGGCTCGTAAATGCGGGCATTACCGACATGCGCGAAGTCGAGCGCGTTCTCGGGTAAATGGACTATGGCAGGATTGTGCCATCCTTCATGTTCTGCTCGATGACAGCACGCCTGCGCTGCATCAAATCAGATTCTTCATCTGGCTCACTGTTACCGGGGCTCGACAGCATCGCCGCAAGGTTCACCGCCTGCTTAAGCGAAAGTTCCGAACAGTGCACCTTGTAGTAAATCTGGCTCGCAGCCTCGCATCCAAAAACATTCCTGCCCCACTGTGCGTAATTCAGGTAAAGTTCCAGAATGCGGTCCTTCCCGAGGTTACGCTCCATGACGACTGCATAGATAAGTTCTTTCAGCTTACGTTCCCATGTGCGCTCGCCCGTCAGGAACAGGTTCTTTGCAAGCTGCTGCGTGATGGTGGAACCTCCATAGCGAAGTTCACCCTTGGTTACGTTCGCGTCCATCGCCTTCGCCATGCTGCGCACGTCGAAACCGGGGTGCATGTAGAATGCGGGATCCTCGACCGCGATGACGGCCTTGCGCAGGTTCGTGCTTATGGAATCAAGCGGGACAAATCGGTGTTGAATGTTGACCTTCGGGTTCGAATCCACGAGGTCGAGCATAAAACGGCTCATTGCAGGCGGAGTGTCGCGCATGGCCTGGATTTCGTCTAGTTGCCCGAACACGTACGAGTGTGCCTTGATGAGGAATATTGTCCCTACCAAAGTAAAAAGCACTGAATAGATAAACAGGACAATGACAAAAATTCGAGCGACAATCTGGATCTTCTGCAACATAGCTATGGAAAGATACAAATTATTTGCGGCCGCCGAACCATTCGTTCACATCTTGACCGTCCTTCATGCCCGAAGGAAGGTTTTCAAGGCCGTCACCCAGGATAATTGTACGGATTCCAGCATTGCCGAACACCTCCTGCAGGTATTCCATGCCCTTACGGCCCGCTTCATCGTGGTCTAGACAAAGTACAACGTTCTTGTTCTTGAAAAGCTGGACCCATTCCGCCTTGAAACTGCGCACGCCGGGAATGCCTACAGCATCAATATTCTGCTGCAACATGGTAAGCGTATCTACAACGCCTTCGCAAAGGTATATCCAGCCCATCTTCTGGTTCAGGGCCGATACGTTGTATGGGAACGGGACCGTGCCGCGCAGGTGGAGTTCCTTCGGCTCGGTAGAGCGCTCGAGCGCTCTTGCCTGAAAATGCGAAGCGCGCATCTGTGAATCTAGATACGGGAATATCAGCGGGTGCTTGTAGTAGCGCAGGTTTCCCTTGTCGTTGAAGAGGCCCACATATTGCAGCACTTCCATGCTGTAGGTCTCTTTCAGCCTACGGTTCAGACCGTCGTAATCGGTGATGGTGCGCAGGAGCATCTTGTCCCATATGGGCTTGAATATGCGGCGGCGCGCAAGGTAGGCGGCGGCAGGCGTCCCGTCTACGGGCGAGAGCATCTTGAGGAAAGAGAGGACGACCTTCTTGCGCTCGTCTTCGGAAATGAGTTCCTTGGCGGGCTTGGGTTCGGCAAGCCTTTCCACAAATTTATCTTCGAGGGCGGCCGCCATGGATTCCGATATCGGGCGATTCACCTTCCCGGGGACAAGAAACGGGTAAGTATCCTTGAGCCAGTTGAGGGCTTCCACAAAACTGCACCCGTTGCATAGCTGTACTAGGCTAATTACGTCGCCGCGGACATCGTCGCAGACCCAGCAGCGGAACATTCCGCGTTCTTCGGAAATCGAGACAGACGGAGTGCGGTCACCGTGTACATGGCGCTGCGGGTAGAAGCACTTGCACTTCCCGCGCTCGACATCGATACCGAGAGCCTGGGCCACGGCGGTTATCGAAAGCGATGCCTTGAATTGTTTGAGTTCTTCGTCTGTCATTTGCGAGAATTATAGAATTTTTAATATTTTTGGGGTATGCAGATTCTAGAAAACGAGCCGATGAGCAAGCACACCTCCTTCAGGGTCGGTGGACCGGCGCGTTTTTTTGTAAAAGCCGAAACCATCGACGAGCTAAAGCAGGCGATTACGCTTGCAGCCGAGAAGAGCCTCCCCTACTTTACCCTCGGGAACGGCACCAACCTGCTCGTCGCCGACAAGGGTTTCGAAGGCGTAGTCATCACACTCGCCGGTGAGTTTTCAAAAATCAGCGACATGGGCACAGGCTCGTTCAAAGTAGGTGCGGCAGTCCCGCTCGGAAGATTCGCCCGCATGGCACTCAAGCAGGGCTATGCAGGCATCCACAAACTCGCTGGAATCCCGGGAACCCTCGGAGGCGCCATCTACATGAACGCAGGCGCGTACGGGCAAGAAATCGGCACACACTGCACGCAGGTTGCCGCCCTGGATGCAAACGGGAACATCCGCGAATATTCAAACAACGACTGCGCCTTCGGGTACAGACGAAGCGCTTTCCAGAAGGCTGGTGCCGCACATCCCGCAGGCAGAGCGTTCAATGAGGACATCGCGCAAGTCGAGACAATTCTTTCCGCGACGTTCCTGCTGGAAAGCGCGAATACCGCAGGCGAATCGCAAGAGCAAACTGTCGCACGCCTAGAAGCAGAACTTGCCGAATGCATGGCGAAACGCAAGGCGACACAACCCCTGAACATGCCGAATGCAGGCTCTACCTTCAAACGCCTGGAACGCGGTTCCGCCGACATGCCGCAGCAGATTGCCCCCGGCTACTACATCGAGCAGGCTGGCCTCAAAGGCTACCGCATCGGCGGCGCCGAAGTCAGCACATTGCACGCGAACTTCATTGTGAATGCGGGCGGCGCGACGGCAAAGGACATCCTCAACCTGAGCGATTACGTGAAGGCCACTGTCACCGAAAAATTCGGTGTAGAGCTCCAGCGTGAAATCGTCATGCTCGGGGAATTTTAGAGCACAAAAAACAGCCGGGAAAAATTTCCCGGCCGCTTGGAATATGACGTATTCCTAAAAACTTATCTGTTCTGACGATATTCAGAGGAAGTCATGTTGAAGCCAAGGACAATTTCACCCTTGTTTTCGCTACGACTGTCCTCGGTCTTAAGGAGAATTTTGAACACCAAGAACTCGTAATTCGAGGCAATACGGACCTTTTCAAATGAATTGGTCGTGCTATAAGATCCACCGATAAACACACCCGGGCTATTGAAGTTAATGCTCAGCGGTCCAACCGACGAATTCGGCGTGTAGGGCACGCTCAGATCCACATGCGGGTTGTCCAGATATGTGTAATTCGAATTATTAACGCCCCAAACTTCAAGGTCAAAGTTCTGCGGAATCTTACCAATGTTTGCAATATCATTACCGCTACTCAGCCATGCAATTGCGGCTGTAGCAGGGTTACTTGCGCTTCCCGGGTTGCGAACAACGAACCAAATCTCAGACTGACCGTTGTTATTCACGCGAGTTCTCAATCTATCAATGCTACCATTCCAAAAACGAGAATCGTAGTCGTAATCAGGCCTGTTGCCCACATCATCAAATACGAGGTACTTGTAGGTTGGAGCCTTTTTCGTCGATGAAGTAAAGGCAAGCGGGTTAGAGGTCAAGAGCAAAGCCTTGACAACTTCCGGATGCCAACGATAGAACGGGTTGATAGACAGAAGGTTAGAAACCATACCAGCGGTGTATGCAGCAGCCATTTCGGTACCATCATAGAATGGCTGGTAACTAAACTGCCTGCCATTCGTCTGCACATAAGTTCTGGCAAGGTCGTCCATCATCACATGACTGTAGTTATAGACTTCCGGCTTCTTAGAGCAATTAGAGCACACATTCGTAGATGTGTAGGGGGTAACAGCGCCGTTGACCGACTCAAGAGCACCCACCGTAATTGCGTTAGCGGCATAGCCCTTTGTATTCAAGTAGCCAGGATTCGAATTATCTTGCCCATAGTTACCGGCAGGAACGAATTCGATTGTACGGTTCTGGTAGATGAAGTTATCCAAATCCTTGGCGTTAGCAGAATAACCCGTAGATTTGGAGATGCCGTTGTTACGCACGCCAATGTAAACCTGCGGAGTCTTGCCAGCCGGATTAACAGGATTACCAGACCTACCCACATAAATTACAGGATGGTTAGAAGCATGTTTCAGCAGAGCGTAAGTTTTGGAGTCTCTCGTTTCATAACCCGGAGCGACAGCGAACGATTCCGAAGAATTATTCCTGATATAACCCACAAATCTGTTAAGGCCAAGTTGAACAGGAAGGGCATCGGCACCCATATAAATACCGACATCATAAGCCTTGCTATCATACCAGTTAGGCACCACGGAGGCCTTAGAAAGGGTGCTCTTTACATAGTCAAACTGTCTATAAGAAATTGTCTGATTAGAATTATACGGCGATGTTTGGGAAGTACTGCCATTTGCATAATTGAAATAAACCGTATACCCATGGCCATCAGCATTCGTCCAACCAGGTACGTTCGGGCTGGTCGTTGGCTCACTGCTTGAATACATAAAGCCAGCGTAGTTAGCGGGATCATTCTGACGAACGGTGTTTATAGGAATAAACACCTGATTCAGACGAGACTTATAATAATTCCAATTGTAAAAGCAATTATCGATTTGACATGCATCAGTATTCGAAGCATTCACACGGTGACGTTTCAAGTAGTAATGCGCATCACTAACGTGGCCACCATCCAAAATAAAATTGCTGCTAGAACGAAGCGAACTAAAAACGCCTGTAATAGCCTTCACATCGCTCGGCATACCCGTTTTCTGCAAAGAATGGGTTTCCACCGGAGCACCAATTTCCTGTTGTTGCTGTTGATTTTTCGTCTTCAAATAATCCACATTCTTGTAGACCATCGGGGAATTCATCTGACTTCCACGGCGGCCGAGAAGGTCGTAATTATTTGCTGTCGCACTTGCTCCTATGCAGCAAAGCGAAATGAATAATGGTAATGTTTTTTTCATTTTTCCTTCCTTTTTTTAAAAAGAGATGCTTCAAATGTATACAAACTAATTTAAGAAGTCAACGTATTTAATTTATACAAAATTATGTCACGTACAAATTAAAAAGAAGTAAAAGAAACACAAGCAACACACGTTGTAATTCAATAATTGAAAATTTATTTTGTTTGTAATACATTTGCATCCACGCAAAAAAAAGCCCAGTTGTACTACAATCATCTTTATTACGACGTCCATATTTTTTAAGAGGTAATTTTTCCCTTTTCTGAACCTTTTCACATCAAAAATTACTCTCCCTGCAAAAAAGCAAAATTCCCGCACCAACAGCGATTGTACAGCCGATTGTATCCGTTTTGCATTCTATGGACGCAGGCAACCCCCATCAAAATTTCTATCTTTTGCTAAAAAGATTCCCGTTTTCACGGGGATAACAGAATGAATATGAAGAACGTTGATACTATTGCCGTTTTAGACTTCGGCGGGCAGTACGCCCACCTGATTGCTAACCGCGTGCGCCGCTTGGGCGTATTTACCGAAATCCACTCCCCTGCCGCTCCTGTCAGCGAGCTCGAAGGCGTGAAGGGAATCATCTACAGCGGCGGCCCCAGCAGCGTGTATGCGGCAGACGCCCCGGAATACAATCCCGAAATCTTGAACCTCCCGGTGCCGAAACTCGGCATCTGCTACGGTCACCAGCTCATCGCCCAGCAGTTGGGCGGTCACGTGGAACCGGGCAAGGTGAAGGAATACGGCATCGCCGACCTCATCGTGGGCGACGAAAAGTGTCCGCTTTTGAAGGGCCTCCCGAAGGCATCCCCGATGTGGATGAGCCACGGCGACCAGGTGACCAAGCTCCCCGAAGGCTACAAGATTGTGGCCAGCACCAAGGACTGCGAAATCGCCGCCGTCGCTTTTGACAGCGACAAGCCCGAACGCCAGATTTTCGGTATCCAGTTCCACCCCGAAGTCACGCACAGCAAGTTCGGCATGAAGTTGCTCGAAAACTTTGTGGACTTTACCGGTGCAAAGAAGACTTGGAACATGAAGAGCTACCTGCCGCTCATCACGGAGCGCATCAAGGAACAGGTCAAGGACCGCAAGGTGTTCTTGCTCGTGTCTGGCGGCGTAGACTCCACCGTTGCCTTCGTGCTTTTGAACCGCGTGCTCGGACCGGAAAAGGTCTTGGGCCTGCACGTGGATAACGGCATGATGCGCCTCGGTGAATCGCAGAAGATTATGGACTTCCTCACGAAGGAAGGCATGAACAACTTGAAGGTGCGCGACGCAAGCGAACACTTCCTCGCGAAGCTCAAGGGCGTAACCGCTCCGGAAACCAAGCGCGGCATCATCGGTAAGGAATTCCTGACGGTGAAGGACGAGGAAATGGCTAAGCTCAACCTTGACCCGAACCAGTGGATGATGGCTCAGGGGACCATCTACCCCGACACCATCGAAAGCGGCGGCACCAAGAACGCCGACAAGATCAAGACGCACCACAACCGCGTGCAAGAAGTTCTGGACCTTATGGAAAAGGGCCTCGTGCTCGAACCGCTAGCCGACCTGTACAAGGACGAAGTCCGCGCCCTCGGCGAAGAACTCGGCATCCCGCACAACCTCGT
>Ga0247609_10005397_pt1 | contig 12561 bp, 6 predicted proteins | sample 172DNAGHGlowgp2_FD_193487 | JGI IMG/M metagenome (GOLD analysis project Ga0247609, IMG submission 193487) | Sheep rumen microbial communities from Palmerston North, Manawatu-Wanganui, New Zealand - 1728 DNA GHGlow gp2 | ecosystem: Host-associated > Mammals > Digestive system > Stomach > Rumen ... | reverse complement strand
GGCGGCGCTCAGTCTGCCCCCCCGGCAGCCCCCACGATCAGCGGTAAAACCTCGTTCTCGGATTCGACCACGGTGAGCTTGAGCGGTCCTGACGGCGCAGATATCTACTACACCCTCGACGGCAGCACGCCTACGGATGAGAGTACGATGTATACTGAGGAGTTCGGCCTGAGCGAGACCACGACTGTGAAGGCTGTAGCCATCAAGGACGGTCAGAGCAGCCAGGTGGTCAGCAAGATCTTCACCAAGGGCTGATAATCAGTAAGCGGAGATTAGGGGAAAGGGGTGGGGAACCTACGGAAACCAAAGTATTTAATCATTAAAACCTAGAAGATTATGACTAAGAAAGAAACTTTTAAGTGGATTGTGCAGATTATTGCTTCAGTGGCTACTGCCATCCTAACTGCCCTAGGCGCTACGTCCTGCATAGGATGTTAAACAGCAGAATCCCTTGCCCACAACGGCAGGGGATTCTTGTTTTATTCAGTCATCTCATCGTTCGCATCGAGTTTTCTGAGCAGTTTGCGGTTGGCTTGGGCAAGGCGATTGTCGTCTATTTCGCTGATGTAGATTTGAGTAGTACGAGGGTTGGCATGGCCAAGCCCTTTCGAGATAACCGCGAGTTCAGCATCCTCGGCATACATCATACTGGCCCAGGACTTGCGCCGTTTGTTGGCATCGGACAGTGTACTGCGACATATCATGTGGTCGATACCCAGATGATTCATGCGCGTAGCATTGGCCGCAAAACCAAGGCAGGTCTCACGCAGGGAGCGCAGATTGCTTAGCACGGCATAGAGCATCACAACCAGATGTGAGTACCCATCGAGATGCTTCGTGTAGTAGTTTGCACCCGATTTTGACGCTAAAGTGTTAATTTTTGACCTGTCCATCAATTTTATTAGCTGACTTAGTACCGGCTGTCCGGAGAAATTTGTACCTTTGCCCATAGATTTGAAATTTGAGTTGTAGCAAACGCAAAATTACAAATCTTTGGGGACTTGCCGAAAGGTTTGTCCCCTTTTCTGTCGACTCAGCTCAATTTTTTATCGGACACCAATACTTATTAATATATATTAGCACGCTGAGGGGCTTTTGGCGGGCTAAAATGTGGCATTTTTCTTGATTTATGTCAAGTGGAGTTAACAAAATGACACAAAATCGGGGCTAAAATGTGATTTTTATACAAAATTATTCGTTTTTAACAACATTATGCTTTAACTTTGCACGCAAGACTGTTTTTAACAACAATTATTAATCAATAAAAAAAGAGAGAGATTTTATGGAAAAAAGACTAGCATTGTTTTTTGTTGGCATCTTCCTCTGCTTAGGAAGTGCGCTGGCACAAACAAAAATCTCCGGTACTGTTTATTCACAGGAAGACGGTCAGCCGATTATCGGTGCTGCCGTTAAAGTGGTAGGTACCAGTACTGGTATGTTGACAGATGTGAATGGTCGTTTTAATGTTGTTGTTCCTGAGGGAAAGAAGCAACTCGAGATTACTTACCTCGGTTTTGAGGGTAAGACCGTTACAGCAAAGAATGGCATGCGCATCTTCTTGAAGGCTGATGCCAAGATGGTCGACGAGGTTGTAGTTGTAGCTTATGGTACAGCAAAGAAGTCTTCATTTACGGGTTCTGCCCAGAGCATTAATGCTGATGATATCGACTTGCGTCCTGTTGCTACAGCCACAAAGGCACTTGAGGGTCATGTTACTGGTGTACAGATGACTAACTCTTCTGGTCAGCCTGGTTCTGCACCTAACATCCGCATTCGTGGATTCGGTTCAATTAACGCTTCTAGCGCACCTCTTTATGTAGTAGACGGTATTCCTTACGATGGTGACCTGTCATCTATCAACCCTTCTGATATCGAGTCGATGTCAGTATTGAAGGATGCTTCTGCAGGTGCTCTCTATGGTGCACGTGGTGCGAACGGTGTTGTCATGATTACAACTAAGCAGGGTAAGGAAGGTCGTGTAAATGTGACATGGCGTTCAAACGTAGGTTGGTCAAACCGTGCCACCAAGCGTTACGACAACGTAAACCAGAAGGAGTTTGTTCAGCTGGTTTATGAGGGACTCCGCAACGACGAATGGGCTTCTGGTACATCTTGGGCCGAGGCCGAGGCTATTGCCCGTCAGAGTCTGGGTGCTGAATTAGGTGGTGAATACTACAATCCTTTCAAGAATTATACTTGGGATAACATAATCGACCCCACAACTGGTCAGGTTCGTGCTGATGCACAGTCTGCATGGAATGAGGACTGGCTCGATGCCGTTACCCGTAAGAATGCTTTCCGTCATGAGCATCAGTTCTCTATCGACGGTGGTAATGAAAAGACGAAGTACGCTCTGTCATTGGGTTACCTGAATGAGGATGGTACCCTGAAAACGACAGCTTTTCAGCGTTACAGTGCACGTGTAAACGTAGATACTAAGATTAACGACTGGTTTAAGGCTAATGTAGGTATCAATGTAGCTCACTCTATCTCTAACTTCAGTGATTACGATGGCACTAGCTATTCAAACGTTTGGTTCACCGCTCAGTTTATCAACCCTCTGTTCCCAGTTTATCTGAAGGATGCTCAGGGTCAGACTATCTATAAGGAAGGTAATATCGAGTACGACTGGGGTGAGATTCGCGATAATGGCGACCAGCGTCCTGGTTCATTGAACGACTTCAACTCAATGGGTATGTTGATGCTGGATCAGGCCGAAACACGTCGCGACGTAGCTGGTCTGCGTTCAGGCTTGGTATTCGGTAGCGATAAGGATAGCTTCGGTTGGGCCAAGGGTATTAAGTTGGCACTGAATTTCGGTTTCGACTATGATAACGCCAACTATATGAGCTTTATGAATATGGAGCATGGTAACATGGCATCTTCTGGTGGTTATCTCGAGAAGCAGAATGGCCGTACACAGAGCTATACCTTCAACCAGCTGCTCACATGGAACCGTGAGTTTGGCAAGCACTCTATCGATGTATTGGCCGGTCACGAGTTCTATGCTTATAAGTACAACTTCCTGATGGGTGCACGTAGTGGTTTGATGAGTGGTCTGCTGGAGCTCCGTCCAGGTGCTACGCTGAAGGGTGCTGACTCTTATAGCCAGGATTATCGTATCAACTCTTGGTTGAGCCGTGTAAACTATAGCTTTGATGACAAGTACTACCTGTCAGCTTCATTCCGTTCTGACGCTTCTTCACGCTTTAAGAGAGGTAACCGTACTGGTAGCTTCTGGTCAGTAGGTGGTAACTGGCGTATCTCTAAGGAGAACTTCATGAAGAATGCTACTTGGATTGACAATCTGTCATTTAAGGTAAGCTACGGTCAGCAGGGTAACGATGATATCCTTTCAGGCAGTTCTTCTAACTACTATGTATGGCAGGGACTGTCGGACGTATCTTATCCTAATGCCAACACCGTAGGTGCAATTCTTTCTACCCTGAAGAACGAGGAGGTATCTTGGGAGAAGAACGGTAACTTCAATATCGGTCTCGAGGGTGCACTGTTTGATCGCCGTTTGCGTTTCAGCGCTGAGTACTACAGCCGTAAGACCAGCGACATGCTGCTGAGTTACCCAATGGCCGTATCTACTGGTTTCTCTGGCTATTCAGCCAACGTAGGTAGCATGACCAACAAGGGATTCGAGTTCGAGCTGTCTGGTACACCTCTTCGCTTTAAGGACTTTGAGTGGAACCTCACTTGGATGGGCTCTACTATTAAGAATGAGGTTACAAAGCTGACTGCCGAGTCGCCTGAGATTCTGAGTGGTAACTATATCATCAAGGAGGGTCTGCCTCTGAACACCTTCTATCTGCGTAAGAGTGCCGGTGTAGATCCTGCAACTGGTGAGCAGCTCTACTGGATATATGACAAGGACGAGAATGGTAATATTACCAACGAGCGCATCTCTGCTAGCTACAGCGAGGCTGGTGCTTGCCGCTACGAGATGGGTTCACGTATTCCTAACCTCTATGGTAGCATCAGCACCGACCTGAGCTGGAAGGGCTTCAACCTGTCAGTACTCACTACTTACTCTATCGGTGGTAAGATTCTCGATGGTAGCTACTATAGCACCATGAACGTCACTTATCTGAGTGGCACTTGGAACCGCAACGTACTCCGCCGCTGGCAGAAGCCAGGCGACGTAACCGACGTTCCTCGTATGGCTGTTGGTAAGACGGATATCTACATTACCGACCGCTATTTGATTGATGCCTCTTATTTCGCTATCAAGAACATTACGCTGTCATACACATTCCCCAAGGCACTCATTACCAGAGCCGGTCTTGCTGGTCTGAAGGTTTATGGTTCTTATGATAACGTTGCGCTGTTCAGCCATCTCGACGGTATGGATCCCCAGTACAACTTCTCTGGTGGTACATCTTACGTATATTCACCAAACAAGACGCTCACCATTGGTCTTGAGGTTAATTTCTAATGTTTAAAGAAAGAAAAAGATATGAAAGCAATATTTAAATATACACTTGCGAGTCTTCTGGGTGTAGGTATGTTTTCTTCCTGCTCACAAGACCTGCTTGATACCAATCCATCCACAGCTGTGGCTACTGAGCAGATGACTGCCTCTACCGGTAGTGCTATCGCTGCTATCGATGGTATGTATCGTTGGTTCTATGTTACTGGTATGACGACAGGATGGCAGGCTGAGGAGTTTGGTATCAATGCGCTCATCCTGGCCGCTGACGAAATGGGTGAAGACCACATTCAGGCAAAGTCTGGTAGTGGTTGGTTCTACTACGATTATCTCTATATGGTGAAGGGTGACTATACGAATACTGCAGGTCGTCCGTACGGTGTATGGAACTTCTTCTATACGCTGATTGCCAATGCCAACTATGTTATTGCTGCCGAGAACACCATGGAGGGTCCCACTTCGGATAAGCAGTATGTCGTAGGTCAGGCATATGCTTTGCGTGCTTATAGCTACTTTATGCTGGCTCAGTGGTATGCCCGTACACTCGTAGGACATGAGAACGAGCCTTGCGTACCTATTTATACAGAGCCTACCGATAAGAATACACAGGGTAAGCCACGTGAGACCGTTGCCACTGTTTACAAGCAGATTGACAGCGATATTGCCAAGGCTGAGGAGATGCTGGCTGCTACAGCGCACAAACGTAACAGCCGTTCACACATCACGGCATGTGTAGCTTATGGTATCCACGCCCGTATCGCCCTCGTAGAGGAGAAGTGGGCTGATGCCAAGAAGTATGCTGAGTTGGCTATTGCTGCCGCTAAAGAAGAGGGTATTGCAATCGCTGAGGTCAGTGAATTCAAGGGCTGTAACAAGGCTGATGCCCGCAACGTTATGTGGGGCTTTAATATCATCGCCGACCAGGTAACATACCACTCTAGCTTCTTTGCTCACTTGGATGCTGACCAGGGTACTTATGGTGCCAGCGCTCCACAGCAGATTACACGCGACCTCTATGCTAAGATGGGTGAGAAGGATGCGCGCCTTATCTGGTGGGATCCAACAAATCCTAAGAACGGTGCTAATGGTTACCAGCAGGAGAAGTTCAAGTTTGTGAACAAATCAACTTGGGAGGGTGACTACATCCAGATGCGTATTGAGGAGATGTATCTGACACTGGCCGAGGCTGAGTGTATGCTTGGCAACGATGCTGCAGCACAGGAAGTTCTGAATGGGTTTATGGCATATCGTGATCCTGACTACAACTGCGCGAAGACTGGTAAGGACCTCGGTGTAACTACCGATATCCTGACAGGTTCTCTGCGTGAGGAAATCCTGATTCAGCGTCGTATTGAGTTGTGGAGTGAGTTTGGCCGTCTGTACGACATCCGCCGTACACACCAGGGCTTTGTCCGCTCGACTGAGCAGGGACATCCTTCTGCAGCCGTACGCTACTCAGCAGGTTGTGAAGATCCAGAGAACTACAGATGGGTAATGGTTATTCCTCAGTCTGAGTTTGATGGTAACTCCAGCTTGGATCCTTCTAAGGACCAGAATCCTTTTGATTAATAACAACGATTAAAAAGATAGTGAATATGAAGAAATATATATTTGGTTTGGCTTTACTCGCAGGAGGTCTTTTCACCTCTTGCGATAAGGACAACATCGGAACCATTTACGAGACGACTGCCCAGAATATTTCGTTCTTGGAGAGCAAAGCCTCTGTTGTTACAAAGGCAAATTCTGCGTCTGTTACGATTACGCTGACCCGCTCAAAGACTACAAGTGAATACGCTGCTCACTATACACTGACAACCAGTGATGGTGGTATCTTTACAGATAAGAACAGCGGTACAGCTACTTTCGCTGCAGGTGAATGGTCAACGACTATCACCATTGATGCTGCAAATATGCAGGGCGGTACGCTCTATACCTGCCAGTTGCAACTCAGCAGTGAGGATGCAGCTACAGCTGATATCGAGCTTGGTACAGAGACCATTACCACTTTTGACGTTTCTGTCATGTGCGACTACAACTGGGTTGCCTTTGGAACTGGTTTCTTCAGCTCGCCTGAGGTATTGGAAGCTGAATATGATGTAGTGATTGAGAAGGCTGAAGGAACCAATCGTTATAAGGCTTTGAGCCTTTATGAACCAGGTTACGACGTTCAGTTTATCATTGAGAGCGATAACTCAGTCATTGTTGAGCCTCAGCCAGGATGGTACTATTCTGGTTATGGCGACGTTTACGTGAATGGCGCTCTGAGCGATGACGGTAGCAATGTAGCTGGTTATTACGATCCAGCAACGAAAACTATTTCGTTGACGATGGAACACATTCTCCCTGCAGCTGGTGATTATTCATTCGGTATATTCACCGATACACTGGTAATGCCATAACGCATTGAGACTAGGATAAAATAATCCCTCGCTGATTTTGTTCGGCGAGGGATATTTTTTACTATTTCTTTTCTATCAGTATGCGGGCATCGACCGCCACGACTTCGTTTTCGTCGGCAAGCAGGGGGTTGATGTCCATCTCCTTGATTTCAGTGGCAAAGCGGAGCAGGGTAGAGAGGCGTACGATAATCTCAGCATATTTCTGCTCGTTGATACCCTTTTGCCCTCGCGTACCTTTTATTATTTTATAGCCTCGCAACGAGTGGATCATGGAGAAGGCCTCACCATAGCTCAGAGGCGCCAGACCAGAAGATACATCTTTCAGCACCTCGACAAAGATACCGCCCAGACCGCAGAGCAAGACATGACCGAAGCGCGTTTCGTACTTCGCACCGATAAAGAGTTCGGTACCTTTCAGCATCTTCTGAACCATCACACCTGTGGCATCCTTGATTTTCATCATACGGTCGAACTCCAGCGCCAGGTGTTCCGGGGTGCGGATATTCAGTGCCACACCACCTACGTCGCTCTTGTGTACAGGACCTACGACCTTTGCTACAACCGGGAAGCCCACACGTTCGGCAAAGGCTGCAAGTTCTTCCTTCGATGTGCTTACCATCTCGGGAACGAGGGGAATGCCTGCGCAAGACAGAATGTCGCGTACGGTTTGAGGCGGTACGTAACCGTCTTGGTCAATGCCTGAGATAATCTTGTGGAGACGGGGGATGTCGATACCATAGAGCTGCACTTCAGGAGGTGCAGGCTTTGGGGTGCGCATGATTTGGCTCAAAGCGGTGGCCAATGTGACCTCGTCGCTGAAGTTGACATGTCCGCGCTTCAGGAATTCTTCAACCTCTGGGCCTGCGGTATGCAAGCTGGGCAGAATGGGGAAGATAGGCTTTTTACATTCCTTGATTTTCTTATCGAGCACATCGTAAGCCTCATAGAGTTGGGTAAGGCCCGGGGTTCCGTAAATCACGGCAATGGCATCGATATCGTCGAACTTGTTTTCACAATAGTCAATCACCAATCCCAGTTGTTCGGCTGTACCCGTAGCCAGGAAGTCAATCGGGTTGGCCACCGAAGAGCCAGGGAAAAGTTGGCTTTTCAGCTCATCGGCTAACGGGCCTTCGAGATGGGGCACGTTCAGTCCGCCTTTTGAGAGGGCATCGGTGAGCATGACACCAGGGCCTCCGGCATGGGTGACGATGGCGAAGTTTTTACCCTTCAGTTCTGGCAGCGTAAAGATACAACCTACGGTGGTGAGTTCCTCGCGCGAGAAACAGCGTACGATACCAGCCTTACGGAAAAGGGCCTCTACGGCCGAGTCGCTGGAGGCAATGGCACCTGTATGCGACGAGGCGGCACGACTACCACTCTCGGAAGAACCTGCCTTGATAGCAGCTATGCGACAACCCTTACGAATCAGGTTGCTGGCATGGTATAACAGCTTATCGGGGTCGGAGATGTTTTCGATATAGAGCAGTTTCACCTTCGAATCGGTTTCGGGGTTGAAACGGTCGTCCATATACTGCAACACATCCTCGATACCTATTTGCTTACCGTTGCCGATGCTCCATACGCTGTTAAACTGCAAGCCCTTGACAACGGCACTCTCAAGAATGAAGACCGCTGTGGCGCCAGAGCCTGAAACAAAGTCGACACCCTGAGGATTGAGACTGGGGATAGGCAGTGTAAACACACTATGGTGATTGCGATTGAGGAGTCCGATACAGTTAGGACCAATCAGGGCCGCCCCGTATTTCTCGCAAGTATCGAGAATCCTCTGTTCTAATTCTGCACCGGCTTTGGTCTCTTCGCCAAAACCTGCCGAGATAATGACAAAGGCGCGAACGCCTTTTTCGGCACACAGATAGTCGACATAATCGGGACAGTACTTGGCGGCTACAACCATCACGGCGAGGTCGGTCTGCGGTATGTCTTTTACATCGTGTACGGCCTTGATTCCCTGCACTTCATCTTCCTTGGGGTTTACGATGTGCAGCGGACCATCGAAACCACCATTCTTAATATTGCGTACAATAGCACCACCGGGCTTGTGTACGTTGTTAGAGCCGCCAACGACGACGATGCTCTTAGGATTTAATAGTTGTTGGTTAATCATGGATGCAAAGATAATATAATAATTCATAATTTCCAAAGGTTATTTAAAATAAATAGCTATCTTTGCATAGTTAAACCAATTAATTGGGCAATGATGAAGAAATGTTTCACCTTATTAATAGCATTGATGATGCCATTGTGGATATTTGGAGACAACTACTCTCAGCTTTGGAAACGCGTATCGGAGGCCAACGACAAGGACCTGCCGAAGACGGCGTATGAGCTGTTGCAGACGATCGCCCAGAAAGCCACAAAGGAGAAAGCTTACGGTCAGCTGTTGAAGGCAGAACTGCAGGCAGCACAGACCATGGCCGATATTTCGCCTGACTCGCTGAAGCCAGAATTGCTGCGTATGAAGCAGCATGGCGAAGCAGCTAAGGACGAGGTTTTAAAGTTGGTGTACCAGACGGTGCTCTATCGGGTATCGGGCAGTAACTCTGATTTTAAGCTTGATATCAAGAAGCCAGACTTGTCTGCTGCGATGTGTGAGAAACTGGCGATGACGAAGGATGACAGCTATACGCCGCTGGTGATAAAGGGTGTAGATGCTGCCATCTTTAACCACGACCTGCTACACGTAATCGGTTTTGAATTGGATGATTATCAAGCCCTATACGACTATTATAATAAGGTGGGCAATCGCCGGGCGGCCTGTATCGTAGCGGCTTCGCTCTATCGCTATGCAGACACGGCTAAAATCGAGGCGATGATCCAGACTTACAAAGATTTACCGGAGGCTGGAGAGTTGGCCATCGTGCGTTACGACAGAATAGGCTATGGTATCGAGCATGCGGCCGAGCGTTATAACTATATCCATCAGGCCTTGAACCAATGGGGAAAGTGGCCCAGAATGAATTATCTGCGTAATGAGGAGACGAAAATCACCAATCCGCAGTATCGCGTGGCCTACGATCATCAAAGGGTTCGTCCGCAACAGGCTCAGAAAGTGGAACTGAAAGAGTTGCGTAATCTGAAGACACTTTCGATGACCGTTTACAAGGTAGATGCCAATGGCGATATAGAGCATCGACCAGATTACGAGGGTGGCTACAAGAAGATAAAGCCGCTGTTACGTGAGGTGGTGTGCCAAGAGGAACGTACTTTCAATGAGCACCAGCCGTATGAATTCTTTGAGGATTCGCTGACTCTTAAGGGTCTGCCTGTGGGTGTGTATATGATAGAATTCAAGTCGGAACCTTCGACGACCGTTCTTCGACAACTCTATTTTGTATCGGATGTATATACCATCGCCGAAACGCAACCTTCTGACGAGGGTGTACGCTATGTGGTGGTCAATGCGACGACGGGACAGCCCATTGCCGGGGCTCATCTGCGTATCAAACAGAGCATCAGTTATAACAATTGGAAAACGTACCATGGCGTCACCGATGCGAAGGGCGAATATATTTTCAAGGAGAAAGTGATGAACCGTCGTCGGGAGGTGTTTGCTTATACGGATACCGACAAAGCCTCGCCTGGACTGAATGGTAACAGCCGCTATGAATATTACGATAGCCAGCAGGAGGTGACCCAAACCTGCCTGTATACCGATCGCGCCATCTACCGACCCGGACAAACAGTGCATGCATCGGCCTTGGTGTACAAGGTGAAAAACGGTATCGAACAGCAGGTAAAGGAGCATGCGATCGTAAAGTTCGTCTTACGCGATGCCAACTACAAGGTCGTAGCCGAGCAACAGGTCTTGACCGATGCCTACGGCGTATGTGCAGCAGACTTTACCTTGCCGGCCAAGGGACTGACGGGTAGATTTACCATCCAAGCCAATCAGCAGAGTCATAGCATCAGGGTAGAGGAATACAAGCGACCTACATTCCACGTAGACTTCCCGGAGGTGAAAGAAACCTATGCTGCAGGCGATACCTTGAAGGTAAAGGGTGTGGCAATGAGCCATGCCGGTGTACCTGTTCAGAGCGCCAAGGTAAGTTATACGGTAAAGCGTCGTACGGCCTTCTGGTGGTGGTCGTATAGCAGATACTGGAATACAGCCATATTGGGCTACAACAACGATGGGACGGAGGTGTTTAGCGGTACAGCCGAAACCCAGAGCGACGGCTCGTTTGAAGTAGAAATGCCTTTGGAGATGCCTGAGACCAGTCATCCGATGTTCTATACGTTTGTGGTAACAGCCGATGTGACTGATACGGCGGGTGAGACACATAGCGGACAATTATCGTTGCCATTGGGTAATCGCAAGCAGACCCTGCAGGTGGATATGCCAGAAAAAGTATTGTTGGAGGAAAAACCTACTGCTACCTTCCATCTCTACAACGCAGCCGGAAAGGATGTGGAGGCCAAGGTAAGCTATCGCATAGATGGCGGCTCTTGGCAAAAGGCTAAGACCAATTCTCAACTCTCAATTTTCAACTCTCAATTGAAGAGTGGCAAGCATACACTGGAGGCTATCTGTGAGGGTGATACCATTCAGCGCGACTTCGTCTTGTTCTCGCTTGATGACGAGCGACCTGCCACCGAGACGAAAGACTGGTTCTATCAGTCGACGACGCAGTTTACCAATGATGGTAAGCCCGTGACCATTCAGGTAGGATCGTCGGATAAGGATGTACATATCGTGTATAGTATCTTCTCGGGCGAGCAGGTGATAGAGCGTGGGGCAGTGGACAGAAGCAACCAGCTTCTGAACCTGAAACTATCGTATAAAGAGGCGTATGGCAACGGCTTGTTGCTGACCTTTGCCTGGGTAAAGGAGGGGGTATGCTATAGTCATACGGCGAAGATTCAGCGCCCCTTGCCCAACAAGCAACTGACTTTGCAGTGGAGCACTTTCCGTGATCGTCTGAAGCCCGGACAAGAGGAAACGTGGACACTGAACATAAAGGATGCCAATGGCAAACCAGTGGATGCGCAGATGATGGCAACGCTCTACGACAAGAGTCTCGACCAGCTGCAATCACATCAGTGGAGTCTGGTGCCCTATCTCTGGTTACCACTCCCCAGTACCTCTTGGTTGCATCTGTCAGACTTAAGCTATTCATCGATAGCCAGCAAGGGGTGGAGAGCTGTTGACGTGAACGAACTCAGATTAAGCCAGTTTGATGAAAGTATCTTCCCTGAATACATCGTTCGCGGGTACGGACGGTTTGCTAGTGGTATGCGCTTATCGAGAAGTGCGAACGCGGTGATGGATGACGGTATGGTGATGATGGCTAAGGAGGCTGCACCCATGGCCGAGGAAAAGGCAGTGGCTGCTGACGTGGAGTCAGAGGAAGAACAGCCAGCAGAAACGCAACAGACTGAACAGGTCCAGATGCGCGAGAATCTGGATGAGACCGCTTTCTTCTATCCCCAACTGACGACAGATGAAAAGGGTAATTTAGCTTTGAAGTTTACGTTGCCGGAGAGCTTGACCACTTGGCGCTTTATGGGTATCGCCCATACCAAAGATATGTATTATGGTAAGATAGAGGGTGAGGCAGTCGCACAAAAGGATGTGATGATACAGCCTAACGTACCTCGCTTCTTGCGCGATGGCGATCAGGGAACCATCTCTGCACGTATATATAATATAGGTGAGAAAGACCTTTCGGGCAAGGCCGTTTTGAAGTTGATGGATGCTGAGAC
>Ga0247609_10005396_pt1 | contig 12562 bp, 8 predicted proteins | sample 172DNAGHGlowgp2_FD_193487 | JGI IMG/M metagenome (GOLD analysis project Ga0247609, IMG submission 193487) | Sheep rumen microbial communities from Palmerston North, Manawatu-Wanganui, New Zealand - 1728 DNA GHGlow gp2 | ecosystem: Host-associated > Mammals > Digestive system > Stomach > Rumen ... | reverse complement strand
GCTCCCACAGCATCTGCGCTCGGCACTCGGAATTCCTCACTCTTCCGTTGCCGCTTGACACTACCTTGAGGCGGCTTTCCCAGATTTCATGCGGCTTTGCAGCCACTTTTTATGTGGGAAGTTTTAAATTTTAACATATTCGGTTTGAACCGTCTTATTCAGTTTAACACGCTGAACAGCATTGACATCGGAAAATTCATATGTAGTAAATGACCCATCTGAAAACGAAAACTCCATCATTCTTGGCCTATTGTTTTTTTCATATCGGTCAGCATAGCCCAACCGCAGTGAAAGGGCATCTATATTCTGCTCTTTCTCAAAATGCAGCGTTAGGGATTCTCCAATTCCATCCCCTTCAACACCTTCTGACCAAGGTCGTGTTATCTTATCGTTGATGGTGTTTTCTGGGGCAAAACTAATCTCTCCTTCCTGAAGGAACGAGGACGCTTTTGCAGAAGAAAACGGAACAGTTCTGTATTCTGACAAGTCACCGGAAAACGGCTCTATTGTCAGCTTCACATATTCAATCGGTTCAAATGAAAGCATATGTGGTGAATCAGACTTTGCTTTACTTGAAATCGTATCGAGGCTCGTTGGAGAATTCCACGCAGCTACATCACATTGCCCGCGGTTATTGGATCCGATTGCGACAATAGTACCGTCTGTTTTAAGCGCAGCAAAAACGAACTCCTCTTCACTTTTTCCATAGCCTACAGAGTAATCTGATATCTGCTCCAGCCCGTTTATCTGCGGAATAAATTCCTGTCCGTGAGCGTAATCGGATGCAGACCATACATATATCTCACCGGATGAAGTTTTGCATATACAATTTCCCCAGAAATAATAGATATCCTCGATATTATTCAAATTATGGACGAAACGTCCTCTTCCGGCAACTTCACCTGAGCCTGAACATATTTCTATGTCCCCACTATCCATCAGTGCAACAATACTTCCACCCTCGCTATATTGACCGCGCAGATATATTTTTTTGACCCCACTCCATTGGTTGACGATTGGGCGAAGGCTGACAATATTGGTCAAAACTCTTCTGTCAGTCGTCTGCGCGGCAACCGCGCCCTCATGACAAAGCAGTGTCTGAACCGGCTGGGTAAAATACTCTCCATAGTAACCGAGAATCTCTCCGCTGTTCGTAACGCCATGGATACCGACACCTCTGGCTCCGGCGATGGAGCTGACATTTCTCCAGGATTCGTAGTCCTTATCGAATATCTCTTCACTGTTGTCGAGCTTTGACAGGAGATGAACTGTACCATCCTTTCGCAGTCCAAACAGTCGTCCTGTATTCCACAGTTCCTCCTTCCAGCCACGACCAGTGTCTTTATAATCGACAGTTGAAAAAGCCAGTGCTGTGATACCGTCAATCTCCTCCAACTCCCGTCCGGGTGAGAGGCACCGCCCATCCTCTGTAATCCCAACCAAGCCGAACTGGGGATCATACCAGATTCGGCTGATATGATCCCATCGTGCAGCTTCTTTCTCCGGCCCGTCCGCACCTGCATACAATACTGTACCGTCTTCCCGTAATCCGACCGTAAAATCTCCGCTGGTAATGACCTGGACGAGGGGCAATGTTGCTGCGTTCTGTGAAACTGCATGAGTCAATGCAGGGGATGCTGATGATACCGCACGGGTCAGCTTACAATCAGCCAATCTGAGATATTCATCCCCAAAGATGATAATACGGATATATTTTGCGCCGCTGATATCATATTCAAAATGTTTGGGCATAACGCCGCATTCTATAATACCGGAATCATAATGATCACGAATCTCCCGTCCATCCGCATCCAGACAGTAAATACTTAGTTTAACCAGGCTACCGTAGTCATTCCGATTCCTGTAATTCAGAAAGACCGTTCCACTGATGGAGGTATAATTACCGTCCAGTTCAAAATCCTGCCAGTTATCAGTACTGGGAATCGCGCCGCCGAACGCCTGGTCATATGTGTTGCCCATATTGTCCCGAAGCCGAAAAGAAGTTGCGCCCTCATAATAATAATCGTATTGATCGTTCTTCTCATAGGAGAAGAAGCCGCCGTTGGGCGAGGTATTGATTGGCATAAGTTCTCCGAGAGCGATGATTGGATCGGACGTGGGAACCGGCGTTGGTTCGGCGGTGGGAGTTGGTGTCGGTGCAGGTGTAGGAACCGGAGTCGGGACAGGTGTAGAAACAGGTGTGGGTTCAGCGGTGGAATTCGGAGTTCGTACAGGTATAGGCGTCGGGGTCGATGCAGCAGCAGGAGACGAGGTCGGAACAGCGGTGGAAAACGGTTCTGGTACAGGAGTCGAAACTTGCGTGGATTCTTCTGCCGGATCTGTTTTTCCTCCGCGAACGGCAAAATAATAGTAGCCACCAGCACACACAATCAGCACCAAAAGAACAGCAACAAGCCAGACCGCAAGATGGAGTTTCTTTTTTCTCTGGCAACGCTTGCACAAGAGCTCGCTCGCCGAGCAAGGCTCTCCGCATTTTACGCAGAAAGCAGTCTTCAATGGGGAGCAGTTTTCGCAGTACTTTTCTCCGGGCAAGCATGGATGTCCGCACTTGATACAGAATTTTCTTTCACGGCGATCGGGAGAGTCTTGCCTTTCCTTCGGCTTTTCCGCATTCGAATCCACTGGAAAAACCGACAGGATATCTTCTGAAATGCGAGTTCCGTCCTTTGGGCAGAATTTTACCGGTTTTTCAAGCAGCATACCGCAAGTCGGGCAGCGCGGGATCTTTTTCCCGCAGCGTCCGCAAAAAGTCGAGCCGTTTTTGATCTCATTATGGCAAAGTGGACATATCATTTCGCTGATCTCCTCACATTGCACGAATTCTTTTCGTTTTACTTCTGCGTTATAGGGACTATATCAAATGGCTTACTGCCCACATTGTTGACAACGTCGTAAATAATTCTTCCGCCATCAACTACAGCAATAACATCATCAGAAAATTCATCATACATTAAGATTATCACGACTTTCAAATTTGGATCGTCCTCTGGCAGTGCAGTCCTCAAATCGGCATCCAGATTATCCTCTAATTCAGGAAGCGATTCTATAATCTGATTATAGATACGAAGATGCTCAGCATTTCCCTCTCTTGCGTGTTTGATGCTGTCCCGCAGGCTGGGGATAGTAACCTTGTAGTTGATCGTATGGCCAGTGCTTCCAAGCTCAAAAATACCTATAGATGCATCGTTTTCAGTGCGTTGGGCAGCATTCTCAGTGTTAAGGGAGTCAACCAGATTCTGAAGTACATTCGTCTCCAGAAAAGAATTTTGAGGGACAGGCGTTGGTGTGAAAAGGGAACTGTCTGTTGGCTCAGGCGCAGGTTCGAATGTCAACACCGGTGTCGGAGCCAGAGTTGACACGGGTGTGGGAACTGAAGTCTGTACAGGCGTAGGAGCCGGAGTAGATACAGATGTAGAAACTGGAGCGGGCATATCTGTTGGGCTGGGAGTTGGTCTGGGAAAATAAATATAATAGTATCCCACAGCACTTACCAAGAGCAGCAACAAAATACCTATAATCCATATTTTTATATGCGTCTTCTTTTTTCTCTGGCAACGCTTGCACAAGAGCTCGCTCGCCGAGCAAGGCTCTCCGCATTTTACGCAGAAAGCAGTTTTCGGCGAAGCACAGTTTTCGCAGTACTTTTCTCCAGGCAAGCATGGACGTCCGCACTTGATACAGAATTGTCTCTCACGGCGATCGGGGGAGTTTTGCCTATCCTTGTACAAATCTGCTGGAAAAACCGACAGGATATCTTCTGGAATGCGAGTTCCATCTTCTGGGCAAAATTGCTCTGGCTCTTCAAGCAGCGCTCCGCAAGTCGGGCAACGCGGGATTTTTTTCCCGCATCGCCCACAAAAAACCGAGCCGTCCTTGATCTCATTATGGCAAAGTGGGCATATCATGTTTCAGTTCTCCTCAAGTGCAATGTTTTCTATGTTTTATTTTTCACTATAATTTTTAAGTATTAATGTTTTACCAAGATTAAGCTTGATTTCATGTGAGGTGTGATAAGGAAACTCAGCTTCGGGTTACAAGTCCGTATATGTATTAAATTGGCAGACTTACCTGATTCTCGCAATGTATGTGTATTCGTGAGTCTCATAAGGAATATCCTCATTCCACGAGTAATCATATTTTTTCTCAGAGATAACATTACCATAGCTGTCATACTCATATCGATCAACTCGCGTACCCGAGGCTCTGCTGCCATTTACTCGTTCGATAACATTTCCGTTTTCATCATATGTTGTCTCACGCCAACTGTTTGTGTTTCCATTCATATCAACAAACTCAAGAGAGATTTCTTTGCCCGCAGGGTCAAAATGTACAATTCGCCTTGAAATCAGCTCTGAATTACGATAGCAATAACCTGTCTGAACAGAACCATCTGACGTGTTCTCGTAACTAAAGATAAGCTCGAAATCAAAGGCTGGATTCATACTGATACTTTGAGAGCGCACACATTTTCCTGAGGAATTATATTCGGATTGAAAGACAGAATTTATTGGAAACGAATATATCAGAATTTCCTTATCCAAGAAAGATACTGTATCTTCAAAAGCATACTGCTTAAATATCTCTCCCCGCTCTCTTTCTTGTTCAGGCAGCCCTTCCCAGTACTCACTTTCAAATTGCTTAAGCAATTCCTTATTGTCTGATGTGACGGCGGTCTCTGAGCCCATGGTGATTGCCTGGATATTGTTATTGGAATCATCATACGTGAAGAGTTCGCCCGAACCACCCCGAGCTAAATTGTCAGAAATTTCTATTGTATCTTCCCAGATTTGATTGCCATGAGCATCGTATTTGTGGCGCGTAAATTTGAATTTGCTGTCGTTATCTTGAGCCACAGCATAATCCAAAGCAATGCGGCCTTCTGAATCAAGCTCGCATGCATGCTGCCAGCGCGTAAGTTCTCCTGTTTTAACATCCAACTCCGTTTCGGTGTCTTTTACCCAAACGATTTCATCTGAATTAGCCGGGACGTTCTCCGCAAATGCGTGAGCGCAGCAAGCAATCTGCAAAGCAATGATCAATAGGACGCTAATCGTTTTGAACAAATGTTTATTCATTACTATTCTCCCCCTAATATTATGAGATTGCGTTTAAAAGTGAAGCCAAAGAGTAGCGGTTATCCTTTCTATCTATCAGCTGAACAATTTGAATCTGCGAATTCCACATATCGTATTCCTCTTTGCTGACTTCCTTTCCGTTAAGTGTACAGTTCACTTTTGTTATATTCACCGCTCCAGAATCATACTCATTGAATGCCTTTGATTCAAACTCTGCAACCGGATTCCCTGCCCTCGGGTCAAAAAGCCTTGTCCGAGCCACATCCCAGGCATCCGGACCTGAATAGCCGCTGTTGTAATAACTGCACAGATATTTTTCTCCGCCGTATTCAACTACGCCGAAGGCTCCGTGTTCACCACCGAGGTCGTAATTGAGTTTCGTTGTCTCCACGACAGGAACCGGCTCTCCGTTTCTGATCGAATAGACCTCTGTGTACACCTTTGGGCCATTCTTTTCCAAGTACAGAACTGCCAGCTCATTGACAGAATCGCCGTCAACATCATACAGCATCCCCCAGCACGAGCTTTTTGACGACAATTCCATGATTCTTTCGATAACCGGGAGATACACCTTATCCTCTGACGTGATCTTTTGTGTGAAGGGCGGCTGCACGGTACCGGAATGCAGATCGTTCAAATAGGCTTGGATCACATCCGTCGCTTTTTCTACATTCTGCACCTCGGGAAGATCCTTATGGAGCGGAATGTCGAAATCAGAGCCATCCAGATACATATGCATTACATTGTTTTCAAACGCGCCATGGGCATCCATATCTTTCGACCTGAAAAAGATCATATCATTACAGATACAAATATCACTGCACTCGCGTTTGTTCGTCAGAATGCGATCATCTGTTCCATCAATACCGATGCGGTGAATGGTTTGACCATCTTCATAACAAGTATAGTAAAGATATCCTTTCCAGACATTCAAGTTTCCTGCCTGACCATCTCTAATTTTTGTATTCTCACTTCCGTCCAAACGCATCTTATAGATTTTTCCAACTGGAATCTCATTTTTGAAGTGGCTGTCCAAGATCTGATGGGTTGTATCCGTCAGATAATAGATCCAGTCATCCTCTATAACAATGGATACACCGCCCTGTGTGCTCAGCTTCTCGATATTGCTCCCATCCAAATCCATTCTGTAAATTAAATAATCATCCTCTGAATTGCTGAAATACAGTTTCCCTTTATAGATATTGAAGCAATAAGCGTCCCCCTCATAAATGCATTCCTCCGCACTATTGTCCGTCCTGACTCTCCAGATCGGTCCGCTGAACGAAATGCCGCTGTCCGGATGGCGGATATAATAGAGCCATTCTTTTTCCAGCATCAGGTTATCGCAGTGGGGGCTATCAAACGGGATTTTTTCATAATTACCGTATTGATCGGTTTTCGTTGTATCATATTTATTGATGCCGGCGGAAATAAAGTAGATGTAGTGCCCGTCCGTACTTATAGTACTCCCGTTTGTGATCCCGATTTCCTCTGCTTCACTTAAGTCGCTGTTCCCAGTCCAAAGCATATCGTGGAAAAAGTACAGTCTTTCACCTGCGGAGGCAACCAAGGAATTGTTAACAACATTGTTATGGGCAGCGTTAGCGGTAGTTCTGGTTTCATCCAGGGCAGTTTCAAATTCAGGACCGCCAAAAACAGTGTGGAAGTGACGAACATAGGCCTCAGCAGTGTCCCATTCGCAGATGAACATTCTCTTGTTAGGGCCAGACACATCGTCAAAATTACCGCTACGCCACTTACCGTCATTGTCCTTATCAGTATTATCGTAAAACATTGCATAGCAATCCCGGCTGTTGTTGGTCGGGGAGCCGTATGCCCAGTTCAGATAGTTGGTCGTCTCGCCAGTAATCCATATCCATTCTCCATTTCCGCCCCTGTTGGTAAGCCCAATATAAACATCCGATCCATACTCCTTTGCAAGCTTATAAACATAGGCGTTTTCCTCCGGGGAGGTAATCGTGGCCAAATGGCCGCCAATAGATTCACAGTATCGCTCCGCATCCTCCCAGGTGTCCGCGACATTGCTGAAAACCCGGTATTCGTGTTTATCCCATTTTAAATCCGAGTGGTATTGCGGTTCGGGAGAAACAGCCACCAGTTCCATTTTCTTGGGAGTCTCTTTGGGAGTTTCCTTCTTTTCCTCCGAAGCAGCAATGGCCTTTTCGACAGCCGCTCTGGCGTTGACCAACTTATAGCCTTCCTCGCCATAGCTCCCGGTCGCGGTTTCACAGATGATCTTCTTTACCTCTGCTCCGTCCATAGTCGGATCAATTCCGAAAACCAATGCAGCGACACCCGAGACATGGGGTGTTGCCATGGATGTGCCACTGTCATTTCCATAAGTTGAAATTACAGGTATAACCTTCCAAATTTCCCCTGTTACTGTAGTACTGTAAATATCTTCTCCTGGTGCGACAACATCTACGCGACTTCCATCATTGCTAAAACTCGATAAATAACACCCATCCCAAACCGGTTTACCACCTATAAAGCCAAGAAAAGTGTTCTCTGTATGTGACCCCTTATTTCCTACTGAGCCAACAACAATTATGTGCTTTATCACCTCAGGATCGTCAATCGCAGAAATAAAATCATATTTAGCTTCAACATTTCCTCTGACTAGATCCTGCTTTTTTATTTTGTTCAGATATTGCGTATACGAATCTTTATATGTTACCGAATCACTTTCTCCATTTTGGCATGCCAGAAGGTCGACATATGAGTAAAAGAGATACGGATAATCACTGTCATCATCATTCGCTCGCTGAAAATAAGCATATTTCACATTATCTGTATACGCATCATTCTGATTACCAGCTGATTTACATATAACAAATGATTTGTAATCTGATAGTATCAAATCTCGTAGTATTTCACATATTCCCTTGGCTAGATATTTAATATAATTATTCGCCGTCTCATCACCATGTGCTGCATTAAAAGACATTTCGTCAAAGCCCATGCTGATATTGATAATCTGGCATTGTTTTTCGACTATGAGATAAAATAAAGCTGTGTTCCATCCCTGTATATCCCAATATCGACCGGCTAGGGTCACCCCATTTGTGCTTACGCCATACAATCTGTTTTTAGGTGAAATACCTGCTATGCCGTTTTCGTTGTTGAATGAAGCTGCGATTGTTCCTGCCACATGTGTCCCGTGGTTATTCCATGCATCAGGTTTTTCTTTTATTTTTTGGGCTTCATGCGCCATACCTAGAGGGATTTCTGTAAAAAACAAGTCTGAATGATTAAGCGCAAACATGCAATCAATTACGCCAATATTAACTGGTTGCAACCTATTGTTATATTCCCATGCGCTTGGAGCATTGATCGCTTCCATTCCCCAGTTGATACCATTAGGAATGTTTCCCCACTCATTTCTCCATTTAGCATCATTTGGTGTATATGAAGATGGGGAGATCTCCATAACTAGATTTTCCGATGCATGTTTTACCCAGCAAAATCCATTTAGTTCATCTACCAATGCTTTCAATGTCTCAAATGTATATCTATTGGCAAGTAAAATCTGATAATCCGCCAGCAACGGGATTTCTCCCACGATCTCGCCGCCGACAGTTTCGAGATACTGTTCCAGTTGCGGCTTTTCTTCGTTGGAGGTCAGCGTGATCAGCAGCTCATTATTGACAAACATCATGCCGGTCTCGCTGTCAGTCACAATGTTTTCTACGGGAGAAGCATAATAAGTAAATCCGCTTGTGTCCGTCTCAGGGATATTCCTGGGATGAGTTCTTCTGCTGAGTAGGAATAGACCTGCCATGGTTCCGCACATTATGATGAGCGCAGCCACAAGAACGATTGCCAAGATTTTCTTTTTTCGTTTACTTCCCACTTTGGTGATGTTGTTCTCAGCCCCGCAGTATCGGCAATGTTTCCACTCCGGCTTGATTTCTTTTCCGCAGCGACTACAGTACATGTTTTGGTCCCTCGTTTCTTTTGAATCAGTCCAAACAGGATAAAGCTTAACGGAGCTTACGGGCAGTTTTTTTCTCCAAAAGGATGTTTACTATTGCGGTGAAGATCAGTAATCCCAAGAGAGTCCAGAATCCCCACCCAAAATCAGAGAGTAAAAAGTCAATATTTCCGCCCAGCCGAAACAGGTCAAGTCCTACAATGAACAGTAGGTTAAACGCGGATATAAGTGCATAATCGCTAGAAGCTCTTCGCTTGTGAAAGAATGCAGCAAAGAGGCCTGCGATAATACCCAAAAGATACAGCATCTCCAGCCAAAAAGCGAATGAACGTATACAGGCAGTTAGCTCCTTGTTGAGGTTTTCCAGTAAAAACAGTCCTGACGGGTGTGGGGCTGTTTTTATGAATTTTATTTTTGCAAGCGGCGTACAGAACCACACTATGGCGCAGGCAATGATTAACAATAGACAAAAAGCATTCATTCCTGGCAGTTTCCCCTTGCCTACTATTGTCTTGTCTATGTGCTTCTCTTCGATTTCTTCACCGCACAATTTTGCTCCGCACTTAGCGCAGAACTTTTGAGCAGGCTTTACCGGGTTTCCACATTTCCAGCAGTAATTCATAATCAATGTCTTTTGCTCCTATCGTATTATTCCAAGTGGTACGAATCAATACCGGACATCCCGCGATCCGAAGATTTGATTTCCTGAGGAATTCAAGCTGTTTTGTTATGATGAAGTATCGGTGTTGCGCCTCAGCTTCAGGGCCAGAATAAAAACGACAAGCATGATGCCGGTTATTATCCATGAGCCGGAGCCAATCATATCAGAAGCATCAACAAAATAGTCTAAGAAATCACTATCGCCAAGATTGACAGCCAGTAATAAATAAAAGAGCGGGGTAACTATGCCGGCTGCAAAAGAAAAAAACCTTGTTCCACCCGGAGCTTTGGAGACAAGCGCGATCATACAAAAAACCATCCCGGCAAGTACGCCCAATGCCGGCCATAGCATATTTGATTCCAATAGAATATCGGATGTATACTCATCAAACGCCAAATTGAGCAGCTTGGCTCCTTTCAGCGGGCTTCCGGGTATAATGGCAACAAGTGGCGTGCAAAACCACAGAACGATCCCAATGCAGACAAGGACAACGCATATAACGTAATAATTTGTCGCCACATTTTCCGACACTCCTTGCTGCTCCGGTTTTGCATCTCCCCTAATAGAACTCTCATGTTCTACTTCCGTTGAGATTTCATTCAGTTTTGCACCGCATTTTCCGCAAAAATTTTGTCCGGGCTTGACCGGGTTTCCGCAATTGCTGCAGTAGTTAGGCATCTCTTTTGTTTCTCCCCTTCATTGGCTTTCTGTAGGATTCTATCGTTTCCGAAATACCAGCTTATCACCGTCTGCGTTGATTGTGAGCGTATTCCCGCTAAGACTGTATTTTGCATGACAGGATGTTCCAAATACTCCACTGAAATAAAGTGTTCCGCCGGAACTCTCCCATGTGTTAAGCGTATATTCGTCATTTAGGAAATAAGCTATGATATTCTCATTATCATATAGGTTTCCGCTGCTGGTCATAGTTAGGTTTTTCCCGACCTTATTTCTGTCGGTTTCACCGTTTACGCTCTGGAGAGTCCACGTTCCGACTAAAGCGTTTCCGCTGCCTCCCAACCCGTGTGCGATGACAAGCGCAATCACAAGTCCTACTACCAGAAAGGCAACGAGGATTGCACCCCAGCGCGTTCCAGTGGTCCGGTTATGGTCTTCAGCACCTGTTTGTGGGCCGTCATTCCTGACTCCAACGCGCTCATTTTTCGCTTTGTCTGTCAGGGAGTGTCCGCATTTTCCGCAAAACTTTGCGTTTTCTTCATCAATTCTTGCGCCGCAATGACTGCAATAGCTCCGCATAAGATTGTCCTCTCTTTCTGCATTTCTTCATTATACTGGATTAGCCATTATTCTGTTCCAATGCCACTGTTCCTCTGGATATCTCTTCATGGGAATCATCTTCTATCAACTTATATCCGCAATTTGTGCAGAAAAGAGAACCTTCTTCGATTTCTGTGCCGCAGCTTGGACAGTGCTTTTCATCCTGTTTCGGCTCAGGCAAGCCAGCCGGTGTTTTTTCAAGACGTTCTCCACACATGATGCAGAACATATTGTCGCTGTTTATCAATGCCCCACAATGACTGCACTTGATTTTTCCTTCCAGGAGTTTTTCCGGAATCTTTGGTACAGGAGCGCCACAATTGCTGCAGAATAATGCTCCCTTTTCAAGCTCTCCACCGCATCTTTCACAGCGCCGTATTCCTTTCAGATCATCAATCTGCTTTTCCATAGCAGCTATTTCTTGCTTAGAACCCGAAATCGCTTCAAACATAGGCTTGAAGCTATCCTCATAATCGTCGGCGTGAAGCTCATAGTATAACTGACCGATTTTGAAGTAACTGTCACTGATTTTGTTTCTTTCACTGTCAATCTGAGCTTTCAGCCGTGTAATATCGGAGAAGTCTTTTGTCTTCTGAATTGCTTTTGAGCTTGCTGCAGAAGCCTTCTTGCTGAGATTATTGAACAGAGCCATGATTATTCCTCCCTGTTTAGTAAACGACTATTATGAGTAAAGTCGTTAATAATTGGTAAAATAACCCTATAATACATAATAATACTACTGGCTTCAAAATTCAATTTCTTTTTCCATTATTTTACGATCACGCTCTTGATGTATATAGACACCCTTAAAACCGCCCCTGGACACCTTTCTTCTGAGAGGTGGCTAAATAGGAGTCTTTGTTTTACAGATCAGGTTGCCTGGCGTGGGCTGCACCAACGCCATCATAATTTCCCGGATGTGCTTCGGCGTGTGGAACTGGCCGTTCTGGCCTGCGGAATTGAGTTCGTCCAGCATATACTCATACAGGTCGCCCCATACGCCTGAATCGGAAAGGTCATGCTCATAGAGATCATCCAGCCTGGTGATGAACTTTATTCGTACACAAAAGCTATCTTTCCTGTTGTACCGCATGGGAGCGCCTTTGCTTCAGCTCAGAAGTTTTACGGCTGTCGCTTTGAACATCATCCCCCAGCAGATTATCCGTGTCCTTTATGCTACGTTCCAAGTCCCGGCGGATGAGATTCCGTTTTGGAAACTCCTTACGTATTTCCTCAAGGGCCTCGCGCTCCATCTGTGAACGGATCGCAAGTCGGGCAGCAGCTAAACTGTTGTGGTCAAGGGTAACGGCTTGTTCTCTCAGGGCAGTGTATTTTTCTCTCTCGTTTTTTATCAAGGAAGTCAAATCCGCCGTCTTCTCATCCAACTCTGCAGCACTTATCTGTGCCTGCTTCACAGCTTCCTTTACTCCCTCGATCCCGACGGTGTTCTCTTTGCTCAATTTGCGGAGCATGATGGTGCCTCTGGACTGCAAATCGCTGATCTCTTCGGTCAGCTCGGCAATCGTGGCCTTCATCTCCCTGCGCTCTCTGACGGCAAATAAAGGAGCCACG
>Ga0247609_10005394_pt1 | contig 12566 bp, 10 predicted proteins | sample 172DNAGHGlowgp2_FD_193487 | JGI IMG/M metagenome (GOLD analysis project Ga0247609, IMG submission 193487) | Sheep rumen microbial communities from Palmerston North, Manawatu-Wanganui, New Zealand - 1728 DNA GHGlow gp2 | ecosystem: Host-associated > Mammals > Digestive system > Stomach > Rumen ... | reverse complement strand
CGAAATAACTATTAAAACACTTGACGGAGAACAAAAAATTCAAATCCATGCCGGCATACAAAATGGTAACACCGTAAGGATAAAAGATGCGGGGATTCCGATACTATCAAGACCTTCTCAAAGAGGAGATCATATCGTTGTTGTGTCGGTAAAAATACCAAAACAACTTAGTGATGAGGCGAAAGAATTATATAAGAAATTATATGAACTAAACAACGGTAAAAAATATGCGGAAGCATCTTTATTATCAAAAGTAAAGGGAGTATTTCAATAATGAAAAAGTTATTAATAGGACTTGCAATGTTATTAGCCGTATCAAGTTCGGCAAATGCAACTAAATTACCTAATAATGTACAAGATTTTGTTAAAAATACTTATTCTGAAGCAATTTTTAGATTTGACGGGGTTGTACAGCTACCTGACGGTAATGTATACTTGCCACTAATGCCTTCTAAATTCAACACAAACGCACCTGCTGAAATTAAATATACTATACCGGCAAATAAAACATTAGCTCAACTCCCTGATGCTATAGTTTTAACTAATGATTATGTCCTATTAAAACTTATAAAAAATGATAAAGGGAAAAATACAGTTATAGGAATGGCAAAACCCCCAGTTGAATTAATAACAGGCTTGTTTCCTCAGGATATGCTTGTCCCAAAAAATTTCGTAGTTCCTTCATCAATGAAAAATATTATAGGGAACCTAGATGTTAGAACAGAGGTTGAACAAGGACTTGTTATCCCTGTTACTCCACCAAGGAATGCCATTTATAGGAATTCACTTGACAGCATACCGGCATTAAAGAATAAAATGCTGTATATTGCATCTAATCTGTCAAAGAATATTCAGGTGGTTGATCCGGCTAACAGCTACGCTAGTTATGCACTTTCAAGAGAAGAAATCCCCATAACCGTTAAAGGATTTGATGTATTTCTTCTGGTTACATCATTCGGGAAAAAATCGCTGGATGTAATCTCGTTAACTGATGATAAAGTTATCAAAGAAATAGATTTCAGAACTCAACCGGATGAAATAGTTATTGATAACAAAAATAAACTCGCATATATTTCCAGCGGAGAAGATGCCTGCCTTTATGTCGTTAGTCTTGAAACAATGACAATAAAAAAACAAATTCGCTTAAACGGAATGTGTGAAAAAATAATTTTGAGTGATGACGGTACAAAATTATTCTACAATGACAAACAAACAAGAGAAATTTGGGCAATTGAACTTGATAATGACTATCTGTTAAAAGAAATCGGAAGATTTCCTAATGTTTCAAAAATTGCATATGTTAACGGCAAAGTATATTTAACAAGCAGAACAAAAAACAGATTAGCAATTATAGACTATGAAACGCTCGGATTAATGTCCGAAAACGGAATCGGAGAAAAACCGGTCGATATGATCTCAAATGAGGATACCTTATTTATTCTAAGTGCAGGAAGCAAAGCTATTGACGTATTGAATGCCGATACAGATCAACTTGTTAAACACATAGAACTACCAAAAAATGAGTTCCCCACTAAATTCACAAGAATTGACGGAACCAATACTGTTCTTGTTACTGACGCAAAAGCAAATGTTTATACTATTTTTGATATGGATAAACAGGATGTTATTAAAACGAATCAGCTTGATATACCGGTTAATGCAATATACGTAACAAACAAACTTAAAAAAATAGGCGAAAAATAATGCTGAAAGATTTTGACCCCGTAACACAAGCAACATTATTAAAACTGGAAAAAACTCAAAAACAGTTTTGGAATGTTTATCGACCGACTGCAGAATTTTTGCATAACCTAATCAGCACAGAAAAATTTATATCAGGATTAGAAGTCGGAACTTCCAACGGATACAGCGGAATTTGGCTTGGTAAAGCTTTTAAGGCCAATGGAGGACATCTTACAACAATAGAGTTTTACGAAAAAAGGTATACTGTTGCTAAAGAAAATTTTGAAAAATGCTCAGTCGCAGATGTAATCACTATAAGACCCGGAAGTGCAAAAAAAGTTTTGGAATATTTACCTGACGATTTAATGTTTGACTTTGTGTTTGTTGATGCAAATAAAAGTGAATCTATAGACTATTTCAAATTAATACACCCACACTTAAAAATCGGCGGGATATATACAACAGATAATGTACTGTCACATAAAGAAAAAGTCCGCCCATATATTGATGAAATTAACTCTAACAAAAATTACAGACATACTATATTGGATTTGCCGGCAGGATTATCTTTTGCAAGAAAAATCCGATAAGATTGACGTACATTAATAAAACTTGCACCATTGCTATGTTTATCATACAATCGACAAAGAGGGAAGTCTTAAAAGGAGAAAACATGAACGAGCTTTTAAAAAAGACGGCGGCAGAACAATCTAAAGCCTTGAAAAATAAAGAAATTTCAGCCGTTGAACTAACTAAGGCTGCTTTTGAAAGAATTGATGAGTTAGACGAAAAACTTGGAACATTTAATTCTTTAACTAAAGAAACAGCATTAAATACAGCAAAAAAAGTTGATGAGAAAATAGCGAATGGGGAAGAGTTACCGCTATTGGCAGGTATTCCCTTAGCATTAAAAGATAACATGAATCTTGTTGGTTCAAAAACAACTGCGTCAAGCAAGATTTTAGAAAATTTTGTATCCCCGTTTAATGCGACAATTACTCAAAAATTATTGGATAATCTCGTTCCGATTGTGGGGAAAGCTAATTTGGACGAATTTGCAATGGGTTCTTCAAATGAAAACTCAGCATTCAGAAAAGTTCGTAACCCTTGGGATTTGAATAAAGTTCCGGGCGGTTCCTCAGGCGGGTCTGCTGCAAGTGTTGCAGCTTGTGAAGCGACATTAGCATTAGGTTCTGATACCGGCGGTTCAATTAGACTTCCGGCATCATTTTGCGGTATTGTTGGTATGAAACCGACTTATGGAAGAGTTTCAAGGTACGGTTTAATTGCATTTGCATCATCTTTGGATCAAATCGGACCCTTCACACGTTCTGTTGAGGATGCGGCAAACTTGTTAGAAGTAATTTCAGGTCATGACCCTAAAGATTCTACTTCATTGAACTTACCTGTAGAACATTATGCAAGTTATTTGGGCAACGATATCAAAGGTAAAAAAGTCGGAGTTATTAAGGAATTAATTTCCGAAGGTTTGAGTGATGATGTGGCTGAGGCTATGAAAAAAGCCATAGAAACGTACAAAAATCTGGGATGTGAAGTTGTTGAAATTTCATTACCGAGATTGAAATATTCTATCGGAATATACTATATTCTTGCAACAGCAGAATGCAGTTCAAATCTTGCAAGATTTGACGGAGTTAAATACGGTTACAGAACTCCTGATGCTAAGAATTTAATGGAAATGTATACAAAAACAAGAGCAGAAGGATTTGGTCCTGAGGTTAAGCGTCGTATAATGCTTGGAACCTATGCTTTGAGTTCAGGCTATTATGACGCATATTACAAAAAAGCTCAGCAGATGAGAGCTTTGGTTACCGAAGATTTCAAAAAAGCATTTGAACAGGTTGATGTGCTTATTTCTCCGACTTGTCCGAATACAGCATTCGAACTTGGGGCAAAAGCATCAGATCCGTTATCAATGTATTTAACTGATATTGCAACAATTTCAGCTAACTTGGCAGGTATTCCGGGAATTAGTATTCCGGCGGGATTTGATAAAGACGGTATGCCTATCGGATTACAAATTCTGGCTCCTCAATTACAGGAAGGTAAATTATTCAATATGTCATATCAGTTTGAACAAGCGCATGACTATTGGAAACAGTTGGCTGCAGTGTAATATCAAATATAATAATTCAAATAAAAAGACTTCATTAAAATAATGAAGTCTTTTTTCGTGTTATAGGATTTAGACCTTACAAACTTTCAAAACCCGGAGAAGTTTGCGGTAACCCTTGGTAACCTTTATTGCCCCTAACTTCTTTTTTTATATACTTGTCAGAATAATTACCTTTTTCAAACATTTTCTTTAAGTTATTTTCTCTGTTGACAAGCGGACTAAGTTTATCGTCAGCACTTTCGGGGAAAATTCTTAAAATTTCGCACCAGACAGAAGCTTCCATAGTCCAAGCATATGTTTCTTCTGCAATGGAGTTATACTCATCCTGATGAAGTGCTTCGTGAGATAATAAAGCTGCCAGAGCTCCGGGAGGGGCTGTTCTGTGTTTTGCATTAACATATATTGTTAACTCCTTACCCTTCTTCCACCCCAAAGCATCAAAATTAGCATAATCTTCTTTTATCTCACTTAAGTTTTTAAATTCAACTTTCATTGGTCTGTTGCTCAGGTTATTACCCAAAATAGCATTACGTGAAAACTCTCCGTTTGTGCCGACTAACATATCTAAAGCAACCATTACAACAGGTTCTTTACTTACTGACTTATAAACCGGAACAATAGCTTCCACATAATTTTTATCATATTTTTTTGGAAAATTTTCCGGAATAGTTATATCAGATTTTTTAGCATAGGCACTAAGCGGAAGCATTATTGCTATTGCTAACGTCAGCATAACCTTTTTAAACTTCATACAGTATTCGCCTCCTCTTAATTCTCAATATTAATATTATACTGATATTTATTTATCCGTCAAATGATACTGCAATCAATTTTACAATTGTAAAATATTACTTGTATAAATTAATTATAAAAAGTGAGAAATAAAATTATTTCTCACTTTTTATTTTAATAAATCTATCTATTCATTTTTATAAGCACTAATAATTTGTTTTGATAATTGTTTTACTTTAGCATTATCAGCACCGGATATTTCGTAAGCACTACTATCTGTCTTTGGATAATTACCATTTTTACCGTCCTTTGTAGTATAAGAAAAATCACTGTAATCTAAAGAATAATATACATCACTATAATCAATAGGAATATTTTGGTAATTTACACCATTAGGTGTAGTATCAAAATTAACTATCACAGATCCGCTCAGTCCGCCAAATTTATCCATTAAGAATTCTACCCCCCTGCCGTCAGGTAATTTTGCCTCTAATATATACCCGTCTTTGGTATAATGACTTTTATGCGCTTTTTTTGTGAATACAATTTGTGATGGATCTGCAGCCAATTCACTTAAAAAATTCATTGCTTTTCGGTCATATTCGCCGGCCTCTTCTTGAGTAACTTTATGAAACCCAAAAAGCTCTGCAACTTTATCAACCTGAGCTGAAGAAGCATTATTAAGACGTTTATTAATAACATCAATCGCATTATCAAATGTAATAAATCGTTTAATATGTCCCACTCCAACAACATCAGCAAATTTATTCCAGACAGAAGCTTTTATTTTCATATCACCAGGACTTACACCAATCGGAACATCTGATGAAAATTCCATTTCGTTATATACACGATACGGATTTAATTTAATTTCGTAATCCCCCATGAGAATCCCCTTTCATAATATATTCATCCCCATACGTCTATATAAAAAAATATATCTGTAGATAATTGCTTATTTTAATAAATAAATTAATAAATATTTACAAAAGCACTAAATATTATTTTCTGTTTAGAAATGCATACTCTTTATACAATTGTTTATACTCTTCTGAGGGGTCTATACTTTCAGCTTCTTTTATATATTCAAATGCACTTTTATTATCACCCTTTAATCTGTATAATTTCGCCATCTGAGCATAATACTTCGGGTTGGATAAATCACACGTTATAGCATGTTTCATACATTCAATTGCTTCCTCTATATCTGGCTCCGCCTCTCTTACCAGAGCCAGATAATAATAACCCTTAGCACAATTTATATCCAACGACAGAGCATTTTGTGCAAAACGCTTTGCCTCTTCATACCTTTCATCCATATATGCAGCATTAGCACCAAGAATATAACCATCCAGATAGTTTATATTTTGTTTAATAATTTCTTGAGCCAAATCAATTGCTTTAGAATATAGTTTCTCTTTTATATAAATTTCACCTAAATTGATTTGTAAACCCAAATTTTGCGGATATTTTTCAATTACATTTAAAAGATGTTTTTCAGCATTATCAATTTTACCAAGTTCTATTTCTATTTTTGCAAGCGATGAAAGTGTAAATTCATCCTCACAACCGGAGTGAACATTTGATAAAAGTATCCTTTCCGCTCCTATATAATTACCTTTTTGAGCAATAAGAAGAGCCTTTAAAGTCCTGGCATTAAAATAATTTGGTTCAATATCTAAAATCCCTGTAACCTCTTTTTCCGATTTATCGTATTCTTTATATTCATAATATACGTATGCTAGAGAATATCTGTAATCAATATTTTCCGGACTTAATAGTATAGCATCTTTATATGCATTAACAGCTTCTTTATACCACCCATTCAAAAAATAAGCATTTCCTAAATTATAACTATACAAAGAATTTTTATTATCCAAGTTTTTGGCTTTGGAAAATAACTTTATTGCATCTGTAAAATTTAATTCATCTAATGCAAATAATCCCTGATAATTCAAGACTTCAGGATTATGAGAATATTTATCAAAACGACTAAAAATTTCTTTAGCTTCTTTTATTTTGTTTTTACCAAAAAGAATTTTCCCTTTTAGGACAAGACCCTCTTCACAATCCGGATTAATATTTAAAAGTTTATCAATAATTTCAAGAGATTTGTTAGGATTGGAAGATTCGTATAAAATTTTTGCATACGACAAAAGACACCTGTCATTTTTATAAATCTCCGGCATATATTTTTCTATATCATCAAATAACTCCAACCCACCATATATACTAATCAAAGTTAAAAGATTATTTCCAGATGGATGCTGTTCATAGATTGCTTCTGCAAAACCCTTGGCTGAATACAATTCATTTTGCTTTAAATAAATTTTTGTAAGTAATTCCATTGCCTGAATATTTTTAGTATCAATTTCTAAAATCTGTTCCCCATACTGGATTGCTCTCGGATAATTTTCTAACAAATAATACAATTCGCCCAACTGAAACATTATATCAATATTATCAGGCTCTATGGAAATTGCCTTATAGAACATTTCAATAGCTTGCTTATAACATTGCTGCTCCTTAAGTTCAAAAGCTCTCCTTATGTATGTGACAATCTCATCAGTTTCCGCCATTACTACGCCCCGAAATCATTTTTTCTTTTTCTTATTAAAGCTAAAACCAAATTTTTTCTTTTTTTCGTGAATTGGGGCCGGGCTATTAATAATTACAAGAACCTCATCATCTCCGGCCATTTTCAGATTATTTCTGGCAATTTCTTCAAGACTTGTAGATTTTGAAAACAGCTTTATATCGTTTTTTAAATCTTTATTACGCTGCTCTGCTTCATCTCTAACTCTTGTCATTGTTTTAATTTTTCCATGATATGCAACAGTCTTTGAGGTATTTAATATTACACTTATACCCACCTGAATAAGACAAAATAACAATACAAATGTCAAAAAAGAATAATAAAAAACAATTTTTCTTTTATGCTTTTTAGATTTGTCTTTTAATTTTTTGACAATATTTTTGTTTACAGAAGGGTTTTCTGTTTCTGACTCTTTACTATCATTATTTATCTGTTTGGTTTGCTCATTATCCATTAATCAAATACCTAAATAAATTATATAAAAAATTTCACTCTCTGTCCAGTATATTAGCTTCCTACGGAAATAAATTATAATCAAGCAGGCATACTAACATTAATCATCTGATTGTAACAGTAATTAGTAACCTCACAATCCTTTAGAGCTCTATGCATACCTCTGGTGTCAATTCCATAATATTCTGCTAAAATGCCAAGTCGGTGACTTCTTAATTTTGGGAGCAACTTTCTTGAAACACGCAGAGTATCAATATAATCATTATCAAAAGGTTTTTCAAGAATTTTCTGCATATAAAAATTTAAAAACCTTATATCAAATTTAACATTATGCCCCATAATTACATATCCGTCACTAAAATTCTTAAATTCCGTAAGTACATTCTCTAAATCAAAAGCATTTTCCAACATAGAATTTGTTATTCCGGTAAGAGAAGTAATAAAAGAACTTACACGACCTTTTGGTTTAATAAGCCTTGAAAAAGTTTCCTCCTCTGATCCGTTAATAACTTTTATTGCAGAAATTTCAATAATCTCACTTTTATCAGGAGATAATCCGGTTGTTTCAATATCAACAACAACGTAATCTTTCGGATACACATTTAAACTTACATCTTTTCCCATACCAAAAGAGTAATACAAACTTACTAAATATTCTACTATTTATTTAGGAAACTTTTCTTACTCCATTACGTCAACAAAAATATACAAGGTAATAAAACAAAATAAATCAGAAGAGGAGAGATACATTGATAGCATTACAAACGGAAGATGTTGAGGATATTTTACTTGAGGATTTAGAAGAAGAAAGAAAAATTGAAGATAATAATGATACTTCGGAAGAAGAACCTCGCACATTCAATTCGATTGTTAAAGAGGATGATATTTTACAAATGTACCTTAAAGACATTGGTAAAATTAAATTACTCAAAGGAGAGGATGAACAGAATCTTGGTAAAGACATAAAACAAGGGGAAATCTATAAAGCACAAATGGCAAAACGAAAACTTGTACAAGCAAATTTAAGACTGGTTGTAAGTATTGCAAAAAAATTTACAGGACAGGGAATCCTCTTCATGGATTTAGTACAGGAAGGTTCTTTGGGACTAATAAAGGCTGCTGAAAAGTTTGACTATTCAAAAAATTGTAAATTTTCAACATATGCAACCTGGTGGATTAAACAATCTATTATGCGTGCTATAGCAAATAGTGCAAAAACAATACGCATACCAATACACATGGCAGATAAAATAAGGAAATACAAAAAAATTGCGGCGCAATTAGCTTTTGAACTTGGCAGAGAGCCAAAAGAAAGCGAAATAGCAGAGAAAATGGGGCTCAGCGAAAAAAACATATTTGCAATAAAAAGGGCTATACTTAAAGAACCTATTAGCCTTGAAACACCTGTTACAGATGATTTATGTGTAGGAGATTACATTGAGGATAAGAGCTACAACTCCCCAGATAAAACGGCAAGCTCCAGAAATTTAGAAGAACAAATTTCTGCTATTTTAAAAACCCTGCCACACAGAGAACGACAAATTCTTAATTGCAGATACGGAATGAACGGAGAAAGAATTCATACTCTTGAAGAACTTGGAATAAAAATGGGGTATTCAAAAGAACGAATTCGGCAATTAGAAAATGTTGCTATAAACAAAATCAGAGAACAAAACATAAAACAACTCCGTGATTATATTGAAGACTAAATCTTTTCACTTATAATCATCCTTCTATAAATTCCGACTAACTGACAATCTGAATTCTTCCATCATCTACAATATCAATCGGTTGGTCGGAATTCTTTATTTTTTCTTGGATAGCATAATTTATATCCCAATCATATTTATCTGTTGCTTTATCATATTTGTTCAACATATCCAACCCGTCATTACCGCTGGAATGATAATCATTTATCGCAACTGAATATATTTTATCCTCTCTTGGATTATTCACATCAATTTTTGATTCCTTACCATTTTTATCAACATATATTATATTTAAAATTTTTCCGCTCGTATTAACAGTATATTTTAATCCGGAAGCATACATTATTCCGGGTTTATTGCCATCATTAACAAATGATTTAGCGCAGAATTTCAACGCATCAACAATTTCTTTTTCAGTATAATTTATTTTTACAAATTTATTTTTAAACGGCGAAACTTCTTCTATACCTGCAGTATCAATTTTACCTGTTTCAACACTTCCTCTGATATTTGCAGCATTAACAAAAGCGATATCCGCTCCGGTTAATTCTCTTACAGCATCTATACCATAATAGCCAAGTGGGTTTGGTTCAATTAAATCATTTTGAAGTATAGGAGGTGCTGTTCTGATAGTACCAAGTATTTCAGGCTTGCCGAGGATATCATCAAATATTTTCCTTACTACAGCATTTCTGGAGAAGTTTCTTGTTAATCCGACATTATTTTGAGCTTTTTTTATTACCCCATTTTTATCGAATTCCAAATTTAATATACCAAAGTTTTTACCATCTCTGCCTGCTTGAGTAATTACAACAGGTTCTCCGCTTGTTGAGTAGAAAAGATTTACCCCTTCTTTTATATCTTTTAACAGGGTGTGAGAATGTCCGCCTAATATAACATCTATGCCGTTTGTACGTTTTGCAATCTCAGTATCATATTCATATCCGCTATGCGACAGTAAGATAATTTTATTTATGCCCTGAGCTTTAAATTTATCAACTTCTTTTTGTATATATTGTATCGTTTCATCAAGTTTTGCCGGTTCAACATCCTGCTCCTGAAATACTTTTCCGTATTTAATCCTGGAAGTCAAATCGGAAGGGATTGTCCCTATAACGCCATATTTTGTACCGTTGACTTCCTGTACATATGATTTTTCAAATTTCTTTATTACGTCACTATCAGGCGCTTTTTTCACATTACATGCAAGAAGTTTTGAAGGCAGATTTTTTACTTCTTTTTTAAAATCTTCAGATTTCATATCACACTCGTGATTACCAACAGCAGATGCCATAATACCTGCATATTTCAGAAATTTCATAGCAACACGGTTGATAGGAATAGCTTCTCCAAGCATTGTATCGCCAGATGAAAATTTTAATTTATCAGTCGGCTTTGCAGGAGTAAAGGTATCAAACGCATTTGATGCGGTAATCGTACGCTCCATATTCATAGCTTTACCATGAAAATCGTTTATATAAAAAATGCTTGTGCGGGTATTTTCGGACAAGCATTTTTTTTGTTGTGAATTTATATTATTAAGATTATCTTTAGAGCCGCCATTATCCGCCCCATACATTACAACAGAACCGGCGCTTTTATACACATTTATAAAACTGTTGATTGGATTTATCATTTTTGCGACCCTCTATATTTAAACTCATAAATATATTTTTTTGCTAATTTTTACACTAAAATTTACAAAAAGTTACCAACTAAAAAAGAGTCCAAAAAGGACTCTTATAAACTTATAGGATAATAAAATTACCAGGAGCCGCCGCCCCCTCCGCCACCACCGCCGCCGGAAAAGCCGCCGCCCCCTCCTGAGGAATGGCTGACTCCGCCATTTGATACTGACGGAGCTGAAACTATTAAAGCCGAATTTGCAAAACTGTTAAACCTTGCCGTATTAAATGCGCCTCCGGAATACCATTCTGGATTTATTTGCATGATAGATTCAAATTTATCTATCCATTTATCGGAAACATCTAAAACATAAGCACTCGGTAAAACATTATAAAAATACTCCGGACTTTGCTCAACCAGAGCTTTTAATCTCGATTTTTCCGCAACTTCTATAAAATGTTTTAGCCCAAGAAGTTCATTTAATATACGTTGCCCTGCCGGATTTCTTTTAGGCAATTGATAAAAACAAATTCCGGATATTATAAGACCGGCAATTCCCAAAAGTACTATCGGTATAGTTTGGGAATTTATGGGACTTGTTGCAATTAACATTATTAATGGGATTCCGCCAAATCCTGCTGACCAAAAAATTACAAAAATAGTGCTACAAGCATCAACTTTTCCGTGGCTGAAAGTACTTATAAGTACTATCAATGCTATAGTTGGGAATAGCATCAAAAAGAAATTTTGAAATATAAAAAATATGTTGTATCCTGAAACTGCAAATACTGTTAAAAACAACAGCCCTGCTGAACACATAAACATCCATAGCTGTTTTGAAAGGCTAATTGACTCTTTGTAAAATATAAGGTCTCGTCTTTTATTAATATCTGAAATTATATCTTGACAATCTTTATAAAAGGTTTTTGAATATGTTAAATCATGCTCGGAAACTTCAACTGTACCATTTTTAAAAATTGCCTTAAACAGATTTTTTTCTTCTTTTTTTAAACCATCAAACGATTTAATCTTGTTTAATGTCCACTGATGCCCGTTATCAATAATTTTCATATAGCCTTGCTGGGCAAATTCTATAAGTAAAGCGACAATCCCCTTTGTAGAAGCATAACCTTTATAGGCTAATTCCACTTCAAGTGCATTAAAACCTTTTGGCGGATAAAAACTTACAACCGGTGTAACAGGCTCATCTTTGCCGTAAACATACCAAGTTAAATAAGAGGTTAATGTTAATAAAATAATCAATGAAATAACAATTATACCGGTAGAATTATAGGATTTGTTGAAATACCCCGCCGGAACTTTCACTCGTACAGTTACACCTTCCCTCGGGTGAAGTATTCTTTGAGTTTGACCGCTAATAGTTCTGTTATTTACAGAATAGTACGCCCCGCCATCAAACCCTTTTGTTCCGTAACCGCCTATTGATAAACCTACATCAGAGGATTTTATATCTTTTGGCATTGTTATACTAAAATTTACCTTATGTATAGGAACATTCCAAGCCGTTCCAATTATATTGTGATAAAACTCATTTTTATTATCAAAATAATTATACCTATATTTTATAACATAATGCATCTTGCCGTCTACATAATAATTTGGATCACCT
>Ga0247609_10005393_pt1 | contig 12570 bp, 9 predicted proteins | sample 172DNAGHGlowgp2_FD_193487 | JGI IMG/M metagenome (GOLD analysis project Ga0247609, IMG submission 193487) | Sheep rumen microbial communities from Palmerston North, Manawatu-Wanganui, New Zealand - 1728 DNA GHGlow gp2 | ecosystem: Host-associated > Mammals > Digestive system > Stomach > Rumen ... | reverse complement strand
GATTCCAAAAAACTTTCCGCCAAAATTCGCGAAAAACTTTACGAGGAAATTATTTCTGTGGCGATAAGTTGGAATGTTATCGGCGTTGATGTTGCGGAGATTGACGAAGAAAATATTTATCGGGCAACGCTTATCGGCATGAAACGCGCCGTCGCAGGTCTGGACGTTCAGCCCGATTACGTTTTAACGGACGCCATGCACGTTGAGTTTGACGCGATAGACACGCGCCCTATTGTTCACGGCGACAGATTGAGCGCGTCCATTGCCGCCGCGTCGATTATCGCTAAAGTTACTCGCGATCATTGGGCTGACGATTGGGCTAAACAATATCCGCAATACGGCTTTGAACACAATCGCGGCTACGGTACAAAAGAACACCTTGCCGCCATAGAAAAATATAGTTATTGTCCGTTGCATAGAAAATCTTTTAATCCCGTCAAAAGTTTAACGCATTTTTTAGACAAGTAGACAACAAAAAATCCCCGCGATGACACGGGGAAATTTTTTTGCGCGAATGAAATTTATTTCTCAATCAAAATGCGCGGAAAAAGTTGTTCGGGCTTGCCGACTTCGTGGTTTTCTTCCAGCAAACCAAATTTTTCTGCGTCGTCAAGTTTAAGTTCCGTCGAAACTTTTAGCTGCTCGCAGATCTTCTGCGCGGTCGCGGGCATGAACGGCGAAATTAAAATCCCAACTATCCTAAGCGATTCGGCAAGGTTATAAAGGACGTTCGCCAGCTCTTGACGTTGCGTCTCGTCCTTTGCAAGTTTCCAAGGGGCGGTTTCGTCAATGTATTTATTCGCCCGCCCGATAAATTTCCAAACAACTTTAACGGCGTCGGACAGCTGAACATTTTCCATAAGCCGCCGATATTCCCGCGCAGTTTCAACAGCCTCAAGGCAGAAACTTTTATCAAGGTCAGTGCCTTCCGTCGTGGGCAGGAGAATTTTTTTCTGGAACTTGCCAATCATGTTCAAGGTACGGTGCAAAAGATTTCCCAAGTCATTTGCAAGATCGGAATTGATTCTTTGGATAAGCGCGTCACGATTAAAATTGCCGTCGAGACCAAGAGTTATTTCCCTAAGCAAAAAATATCTGATAGCGTCCGCGCCGAATTCCTCAACCAAAAGCACAGGGTCAACAACGTTGCCTTTCGACTTAGACATTTTATCGCCGTCGGTGACAAGCCAACCGTGTCCGTAAATTTGTTTTGGCAACGGAAGACCTGCCGCCATGAGCATTGCCGGCCAAATAATTGTATGGAAGCGCACAATTTCCTTGCCGACCAAATGAATATCTGCCGGCCAAAATTTTTTCATTTCGGGATTATGAATCAGCGGCGTTATATAATTTATCACGGCGTCAAACCAAACGTAAATTACGTGGCGTTCGTCATCGGGTACGGGTATCCCCCAATCAAACGACGTGCGCGAAATGCACAAATCTTCCAGCCCGCTTTTTATAAAGTTAATCATCTCGTTGCGCCGCGAAGTCGGTACGATAAATTCGGGGTTGTCCTCAATGTGTTGCAAAAGTTTATCGGCGTACTTCGACAGACGGAAGAAATACGCCTCTTCAGAAACTTTTTCAACGGGACGATGACAATCAGGGCAACAGCCGTTTTCGTCAAGCTGAAGTTCCGTCCAATACGATTCGCAGGGTGTGCAATAAAGCCCGGTGTATTCGCCCTTGTAAATGTCGCCCGTCGCTTGAATGCGTTTAAAAATTTCCTGCACAACTTTTTCATGACGCGGCTCGCTCGTGCGAATAAAATCATCATTCGAGATATAAAATTTCTTCCAAAGCTCTTTGAAGCTGTCAACAATCGGGTCGACGTATTCAAGCGGCGTTTTATTTTGCGCCTGCGCGGTTCGCTGAATCTTTTGCCCGTGTTCGTCCGAACCCGTCAAGAAAAAAACTTCATAGCCCGCCAAACGTTTAAAGCGGGCGATAGCGTCGGCAATCGTTGTGCAATAGGCGTGCCCAATGTGCAATTTCGCGCTCGGATAATAAATTGGCGTCGTGATATAAAATGTTTTCATTAAACGTCCTCCCTAATCAATGTGTTATAAATTTCGCGGCGGCTGATGTTAAATTTTTTTGCCGCCTCGCGCATTGCTGATTTTTTATCAAGTCCTTGTTCCAAGAGTTTTTTATAAAAGTCTAGCGGATTTTCTTCGAGCGGTGCAGAAATTTTATTGCCTTCCACAACAACGACGAATTCCCCGCGTGGTTCGTCAAGATTTTTAAGTTCGGAGATTTTCCCGCGCAAAAATTCTTCGTGAAGTTTTGTAAGTTCCCGCGCCAAAACAATTTGCCTATCGCCAAAGACTTCTAACAATTCTTCCAAAAAATTTTTTAAGCGGTGCGGTGCCTCGTAAAAAATTGTCGTCGCCTCAATCGTAGAAAGTTTTTGTAAAAATTCGCGGCGATTCTTTTGCGTTTTGGGCGCGAAGCCCGCAAATAAAAATTTTGTTGTGTCGAGTCCCGAACAGATTAGCGCACTCAAGGCGGCGTTAGCTCCTGGTATCGGGCAAACTGTTATCCCCGCGTCAATCGCAAGTCGTACCAAATCCGCGCCCGGATCCGAAATTGCAGGTAAACCCGCGTCGCTGACGACTGCAACCGATTCGCCGTTCAAAAGGCGTTGCAAAATTTTTTCGGCAACTGTCGCCTTGCAATTCTCATCAAATCTTATTAGCGGCGTGTGAATTTCAAAATGTGTCAAAAGTTTTCGCGTGCGGCGCGTGTCTTCCGCCGCAATTAAATTGACTTCCCGCAAAATTCTTATCGCCCTAAAAGTCATGTCTTCCAAATTGCCAATCGGCGTTGCGCACAAATAAAGCAAACCAATTCCCTCCTAAAAAAATTATAGCACAGTTTAGCGCAATGTGATACAGATTTTTTAGTTGCGAACTTGTGCGGCGTCTTGTAAAATGTTGGCAGGTTCACAGGGATTTTTTTCTATTCGGCAAGGAGGCGATTAAAATGAATTTTGCGGTTATAGGGAAGATCAGTTCATACGTCAAGACTAAAAATTTAACTTTCGCCGCGAAACACAAAATCCGAACGGGGCAGACGCTCACAAACTCGAACGGCAATTTTATTTCGGTAAAAAATTCGACGTTCGACAAGCTACAAGAGGCGGCTAAGGCGTCAAGCGACAAGGCTAAGCAAGCCAAACTGCGCCGCATTAAGCAAAAGCTCATGAACGGAAGAAAACTTTCAGATGAGGAAATGGGCTTTCTGCGCGTCAATGATACCAAGCTTTACAAAAAAGCTAAACACGCCGAAGAGGCTCGCGAAGAACTTAAAACCGAACTCAAAAAAGCTAAAAGCAAATCGGAGGCGCGTGAAGCAATGACGCGGGCAATGATTAAAGCGTCAACGGAGGCAATGGCGGAACTCGGCGCGCTCGGTCAATGCGGCGGGATTTCGGGCGGCGGCAGTGCGGGCGACGGCGCAATTTCTTTTGGCGGCGAAGGTTCGGAAAATATTTCTAATGGTTTGGCAGATGTTGCACAAAGTCAAACTTCTGCGGAAAATATTTTTGGCAAGGAAAATCAAACGTTCAGCGAAGTTAATCAATCAATTCAGAATTCAGGCGACGATAAAGCCGATAAAAATTTCAGCACGCAAAAAAATTCGGACGACGATAAGGATACGCCAGAAAGTATTATGGAAAAGTATATTATGACGATTCGCGCCCTTGAAGACGAATGGGCGAACTTCACCAAGTCCGACGAATATAAAAATTTGCCCGAAAATATTTTGGACGACGACAATAAAAAAATTTACAAACAAATTGCCGCGCCCAACGGAAAATTTTTAAAGGCGGTCGCTGTTTATCGCAATTCCATGCTCTACAAGCTCGCTTAAAATTTTTCTAAGCAAAAAAAATTTCCCCTGCAAAAGTTGCTGGGGATTTTTTTATCTGGTGATGAACGGCGCGATTAGCGAAATGATAAACGAACTGAAACTAAAACCGCCCTCAATATTTTCGCGGGCAATGAGCGGAACCCTCGCAACGGGCTTGCCGTTATAACTCAAAACCGCCTCACCTAAAATTTCTCCGCTTTGAATTCCCTGCTTCGCGTCAACAATTTTAGGAAGGTCGTAGGAAATTTTTAAAAGCGATGAATCTTCGCCCGCCATAAGCGGAAAATTTAAATCGTATTGCGCTCCAACTGTAACGGTTGCTTGCTTACCGCCGCGCACGAAAATATTTTTCTCAACGCGATTTTTATCAATGCCGCCGACCATGCGGACGCGCTCGAAACCGTAATTAAAAAGTTCCGCCGCGTCGTCAAATCGGGTGTCGTGGTCGGGCGAATGCATTATAACGGCGATAAGTTCAACATCACCGCGACTAGCTGACGCCGTGAGACAGCCGCCCGCCGCTCGCGTCCAACCGGTTTTAATTCCGTTCGCGCCCTTGTATTTGCCCAAAAGCTCATTGGTGTTGTTAAGCTCGCTCCACTTGTCTTTAGGGTAAATCCAGCGAATCGAAGTTCGCCGCGTGTCGACAACCTCGCGAAAGGTGGCGTTCTTCATGCAGTAAACCGCAATCCGCGCCATGTCCTTAGCCGTTGAATAGTGATTGGCGTTGGGCAAGCCGTTGGGATTTTCAAAATTGGAACTGGTGCAACCGATTTGCTTAGCCTTGTCGTTCATCAAGTCGGCGAATTGATAAACGCTACCGCTGACAGTTTCGGCAAGAGCAATCGCGCCGCCGTTTTCGGAAACCATCATAACGGCAGAAATCATTTCTTTCGCGCTGACAGAATCGCCCGTCGACCAATCCAGCGTATTATCTTCGGCAAGGACAGCCTCGCGGCTCATGATAATTTCTTCTTTAGGGTCGAGTTCTTCAAGCGCGATTATGCACGTCAACATTTTTGTCATACTTGCCGGTTCGCGATAAGTATCGGCGTTTTTCTCGTAAATAATTCTTCCCGTTGACGCCTCAACTAAAATTGCCGAATCCGCTAAAATTTTTGGCTCATTTGCCGCCGCGCAGGTTGCGTTTAAAAATATCATTGCCGCGAAAATTATTTTTGATAAAAATTTTTTCATTATAGTTCCTTAATCGCAAAGAGCCTCCGAACTTGTCGAAGGCTCTGTAATTTTCTTTTATTGGTCGGAACGACGAGACTTGAACTCACGACCTCTTCCACCCCAAGGAAGCGCTCTCCCAAACTGAGCTACGTCCCGATTGCCTAAGCAGTTTAACACAGCTGTAAAATTTTTGCAAGCATTTTTTATTGCAAAGCCGTTGCCAGCGTCATGATGTTGTTAAGCATTCTGTTTACGTAGTCCAACAAATTTTCGGGCTTAGCTTCGCCGGTGACAATCGGGTCAAGCTCAAAAATTTTTGCGCCGGTTTCGCGGGCGATTGTCTCCGCCGCCTTTGGCGAATATTGCGGCTCGGTGAAAATCACTTTGACGGGCAGGGAATTTATCTTTTCAATCGTCTCGGCAAGTTCTTGAGGCGTCGGCTCGGTGCCCGGCTCGCGCTCAATGATTGCAACAACATTTAAGCCGAATTCCTTTGCAAAATACGGAAAAGCTTCGTGGAAAGTTACAATGTCTTTATTAGGTAACATCGTTAGCGATATATGCAATTCGTCGCGCAAAGTTGTTAGCTCGTCCACATAATCCAAAGTCTGTCGCTTGTAAGCTTCTGCGTGGTCGGGGTCAAGTTCACAAAGTTTAGACGAAATATTTTTCACTTGCTGAATAGAATAAGTTATGCTCATCCAAACATGCGGATTAGGCGCGTCGCCTTCCATAATCGGAACAATTTCGGGCGAATCGCTCGCGTCGATAATTTTCAAATCGGGATGCGCCTCAATCACTTTGTCCAAAAAACTTTCCATGCCCAGCCCGTTCACGATAAAAATATCAGCCGTCTCAAGCGTCTTCATATCTTCGGGCGTCAGTTGGTAATCGTGAAGGCAACCCGTCTGCGGCGGCGTCATGTTCACGACTTCCACGCCCTCCACGCCGCGAACGATATTCATTGCGTCAAGGTACATCGGGTAAAACGACGTGACGATTTTTAATTTGCCGTCGTACTTTTTCTCTTCGCCGCCGCAACCGCTCATCGTTAAAATTATCAGCAACAGCAATAAAATTTTTTTCATGCGCGATACTCCTCCGCAAGCTTTTTGAACAGCGGTAAAGAACGTTCAATCGTCGAAGTTTTTACGCAGTAAGCCGCCCGAAAATATCCCGCCGCTCCGAAATCCGCGCCAGGTACCAAAAGCAAATCATATTTCTTAGCGCGTTCGCAAAAAGCGTAGTCGTCCGCCTCCAAAGCTTTTGGGAAAAGATAAAACGCGCCCTGCGGCTTGACACATTCAAAGCCCGCCGCAATAAGTCCGTCGTATAAAAGCTTGCCGTTCTTTTCGTAAGGCGTAATGTCGATTGTTTTGCCTGCGCATTTCGCCGCGACCAACTGCCACAAGCTCGGCGCGTTGACGTGCGTTAAAACTCGCGCCGCGCCCGCGACCGCTCCAAAAATTTTTTCAAAATCGGCGACCTCATCGGGCACAACGATATAACCAATGCGCTCGCCGGGCAAGGAAAAACTTTTGCTGTAAGAATAGCAGACCAGCGCATTTTTATAAAATTTCGTAACAAAAGGAACCTCGACGCCGTAGGCAAGCTCGCGGTACGGCTCATCACAAATCAGAAAAATTTCTCGTTCCTGCGCCTTGAGTATGTCCGTTAATTTTTTTATCGTCGCCGCCGAATAAACCGCGCCGCTCGGATTGTTCGGAGAATTGATAATAACGGCTTTGGTTTTGGGCGATAAAAGTTTTTGGAAGTCCTCGAAGTCAATTTGCCAATCTTGAGGGCGCGGCTTGACAACTTTAAGCGTCGCGCCGACCGATTCGACAAAAATTTTATATTCGGGGAAATACGGCGCAAAAGTTATGAACTCGTCGCCAGGCTCGGCAAGAGCTTTGAAGCAAATCGTAATAGCCGCCGCCGCGCCGCTCGTTACAAAAAGATTTTTCCCCTCAAAATTTGTGCCAAAGCGTTCGTTGATACTTTTTGCTAAAGTTTCGCGAACTTGCGGATTGCCGGGCGCGACCGTGTAGCCGTGAACCTGCGCGGGTTCATAAGTCTGCAGAATCTCAATCGCGGCGTCGCGAACAAAATCGGGCGTCGGGACGTTGGGATTGCCTAAACTAAAGTCAAAAATATTTTCCTCTCCAACCTGCGCCGCACGCTTGCGCCCAAATTCAAAAATCGTGCGGATTGTCGATTTCTTTGTTCCCAACTCGTACATTTTAGATGATACCATTTACAAATCACTTTTCCTTTCCATTTTTCTTTAAATATAACTGCCGCCCAAAATTTTTTCAAGGCGGGAAAGAATTTTATTTACGTTTCAGCTTTTATTGTTATAATTTCCGCAAAAAATTTTTGGAGGAGGTCGCGTCATGAGGAAATTTATTTGCTTAATGATTGCACTTGCCGCGTTGAGTTTTGGGACGGCTTCGGCGGAGATTAAAACTTTTCACGCGGAAAGTTCCTACTTAATGGACAGGGGCGAACCGATTCGCGACGCGCAAGATATTGTTTTCAAAGACGCCGTAAAAAAAATTTCCGAAGAGGCAAGCGTCTTCGTCGAAGGGCTGAGCAATGCAAAGGATAGCGCACTTGAGCTTGACCGCGTCGAAACTTTTACGGCGGCAGTCTTGAAAATTCGCCAGAAAACTTTTGACAAGGAGTTGACGAGCGACGGCGGTTTAGAAATTATCGTCAAGGTTGACGCTGAACTTGATACAGATAACGCCGCCGAATTGATGAACGAATTGATTGAAGCTAAAAACTCAAATAAAAATTACGAGGAAGTTTTAAAGGATTACACCGAACGCAAGAATCAATTTGATACGATTTACGGCGAATATCTCAGCTCCTATCAAAAGCGGATTATGCGCACGATTCGCGACGGTTGCAAAGCGGAAATTAACGGACAATACGACGAGGCGTTGAAACTTTACGACGAAGCGATTGACGAATCTGTTGCTAATGACGCTGAACTTTCTCTTGCTTATATCAAGCGCGCAATTCTTTATATCCTTCAAGATAAGCCCGCTGAGCTTGTCGGAAAAGATATTGAACGCGCATTAGAACTTGACAACGACGCGACCGGTCTTCATTTTGTCAAAGCTCTCATTGCGGAGGGGCAAGGTAATAATTCGCAAGCCGCGCAGGAATATCACGCCTTCATAAAGGACGCCGATATTGTTTATTATGACGTGGAAATTATCGTTGCACTTGAAAGATTGGTTACGTTGGAGGGGGTGGATTGATATGAAAATTTTTTCCGCGCTAACAATCGCCCTGCTGATGATTTTTCAAGCGGTCGGCTTTACGGCAAGCAAAACTTTTTCGGCAAGCGGTGAATATCTGATGAGCGACTACGACACGCCCGAAATAGCGGAGGAAATTGCGCTGGACTTCGCTAAACAAAACGCCGCCGAACAAGCCGGCATTTACCTTGAAAGTTATTCGCGCTCAATCGATAAGGTAATTGACGAAGTCGAAATTAAAGCCGTCGCAAGTAGCAAGGTTGAAGTTTTGCAGAAAAATATCACGCGGCAAAATCAAAAGAGCGGAAGAATTTTACTTCGCGCAGATATTCGCGCAACAGTCGACACTTCCGAACTTGATAATTTTCTTGAACAAACTCGCGAACAGCGACAACAGGCAATTCAACGCTACAAGGCATTGCAAGAAATGAACGCCAAGATTAAGCAGGACATTGACGCTTTCCAAATTAAACTCGCGGCGATTAAAGACGAGGTTAAGAACGACGATTTACAAGTTGAGCAGGAGAGAATCAACCGCGAATTTTTAGCGATAAAAAAATCGGAAGAATTCGGCAACGAACTGGGCGCAAGCAAAGATTTTTCCTTTAACATAAATCATCTTGAAGAGGCGATAAAACTTCAGCCGAAACTTTCTTGGCTGTATATGGAATACGCCGTTTTCAAATCGATTGGGAAGGTCGGCAACATAGAAGCGGCGATACTTGCCGACCCGAATAACGCGCACAATGTAGTTTCGTCTATGGCACCGGATATTAAAGAAATAAACAAAGCGATAATTCTTTCTCCTAACGAATCGTCACTTTATGGAATGCGTGCCGTTCACTACTCGACAAATGGCGCAGGGAAAAAACTTGCGGGCGAAAATGCAGAGGCAAAAATATATTTTGATAAAGCTTTGGCGGATTATAATAAGGCAGTGCAACTTGCCGCAAATAACGCTTGGTCTTACATAAGCCGCGGCAGTTTTTATCAGGACAATCTCGAAGATTACGATAAAGCTTTAGCGGATTTCAATAAGGCTATAAAGCTTGACCCTAAGAACGGCTATGCTTATAAACATCGCGGCGATTTGTATAAAGAGCTGGAAAAATACTCCGAATCTATCAAAGATTACGAAGTTGCCATGAAAATTGACCCGAAAAATTTTGACGGCTTCGATTACATAAAGATGGGCGATTTTTACAGGAAGACAAAAGATTATCCGCGTGCGCTGGAATATTACACAAAGGCAATAGAATTGTACTCGGAATTTGGCTTTGGAGATCATCGCATTTCCGCTTATAGTTCTCGTGCCGAAGTTTATTTAGAAATGGGAGAAAACGATAAAGCCATTGCCGATTGCGACGCGGGAATTGCTTTAGCGACGGAAGCGGAAGATAAACTTTGGGTCGGGCTGATTAAGATGACAAAAGATCATGCGCTTGAGGCTAAAGAACAACACGATAAATTTGGCAACATTGACACTAAAGACGCGGAAGCTTTGGTAAAACGTGCGCAGGAATATTTCAGGACGGGTTTTAAACACGAGGGACATTACGAACGCGCCATTGAAGATTATATGCTTGCCATTTCCATTGACCCAAAAATTTTAACTAGAGATGAAAAAATTCTTGTCACATATGTTGCTTTCCTTGATGATTATAAAGTTCAGCTGAAGTATTTAAATAAGTTGCTCAAGATGAATCCTAAAAGCTCCGCATTTTATAACAGTCGCGGTTGGGCTTATGAAAATCTCGGCGATTTAAAGAAAGCCCTTGCCGATTATAATAAATCTATTGAACTCAATCCGGACAGCGACGTTACAAAAAATAATCGTCAGCGTGTGCTTGACAGCATGAAGAAATAAATTTTCTCTTTGTTAGCTTTGAACGTGCCATTTTACAACTTATTTACAAGGCGCATAAATTTTGATAGACTTGCGCAGTAAAAATTTTTGGAGGTAATAAAAAATGAAAGTTATCTTACAAGAAGACGTAAAAAAAGTTGGCGTAAAAGGCGACGTTGTGGAAGTTTCAGACGGCTACGGGCGCAACTATCTTTTGCCTAGAAAATTGGCGGTCGAGGCGAACGCGGCAAATTTGAATTCAGCTAAAGTTAAAGCGGAAAATAAAGCGCGCAAGGCACAGCAGGCGGCGGACGAAGCTAAACTTTTGGGTGCACAGCTTGAAAAAATTTCTGTTACGGTTCCCGTTAAAATCGGCAAGGACGGAAAACTTTTTGGCTCGGTTGGCGGCAGTGACGTTGCAAAAGTTTTAAAAGAAAAACATTCGCTAAACGTCGACAAGCGCAAAATTTCAATTCAAGGCAACGTAACGGGCGCGGGCGTTTACGACGCGATTATCAAATTGCACCCTGAAGTTTCCACGAAAATTAAAGTTGAAGTTATAGAGGGATAACTTTGTTTAAAAAATTTTTTGGCGCAATAAATCGGGCGGTCGGCGGCGATAAAAATTCTTTGCCGCCGCCGTATCACGAAACCGAACCCGATAGAGAAATTACCGCGCTTTATGGAATTCTCGTTGACGTAATGGGCTCGGATAAATTAGTTTTGCAGGCGGGCAAAATGGACGCGCTGCGTTATATGCGTTCGCCTGATCCTTCGGAAAGAGTGCTTGCCCTGCGCAGAATCATCGAAGAAAATCCGACGCTGTCACCACCGCCAAAGCCTTCCGAAATTCCGGAGCAACTTTCCTATCTTTCGGAGCTGATAGCTGACATAATGGCACGGCGGCAAGTCGAAGATAAAATTGAGCGGAAAATTTCGGAGAAAATGGAAAAGGATCATCAGGAATACATCAAGGATATAAAGATACAAGTTTTAAAGGAAGAGAAATCAGAAGAGACGCCGCACGATAAAAAGAAACGCGAAGAATTGCAAGCGTTAGAAGAAGTTCATTTGACGCAATCGGTCATGGAGCTTTTGCGCCCGCAATCGCTTGATGAAATTGTCGGACAGGAGCGGGCGATTAAATCGTTGCGTTCAAAACTCGCCTCGCCCTATCCGCAACATTTAATCTTATACGGACCGCCGGGCGTAGGCAAAACTACTGCGGCGCGGCTTGTCTTGGAGGCGGTGCGCGGCACTGAGCTAAGCCCTTTTGATGAAGACGCGCCTTTTGTCGAGACGGACGGCACGACTTTACGTTGGGATCCTCGCGACGTGACGAATCCGCTTTTAGGTTCTGTGCACGACCCGATTTATCAAGGCGCACAAAAACAACTTGCTGAAAGCGGCGTCCCCGAACCAAAGCCCGGACTTGTCACGGAGGCGCACGGCGGCATTTTGTTTATCGACGAAATTGGCGAAATGGATATTATGTTGCAGAATAAGTTGCTAAAAGTTTTGGAAGATAAGCGCGTTTTCTTCGAGTCGAGTTATTACGACCCTACAGACGAAAAAGTTCCGCCGTATGTGAAAATGCTTTTTGAGAACGGTGCGCCCGCTGATTTTGTTCTAATCGGCGCGACGACACGAGACGCCGCGTCTTTAAATCCGGCGTTGCGTTCGCGCTGTGCTGAAATTTATTTTGAGCCGTTGACGCCCGCGCATATCGTCGAGATTGTCAACAACGCCGCGAAGAAATTAAACGTGGAACTTGACGCGGAAATTGCCGAAATGATTAGCGAATACACGATTGAAGGGCGCAAGGCGATTAACATTCTTGCCGACGCTTACAGCCTCGCGCTTGACCGTGACGCGGAAAAAATTTTGAGCATTGACCGCCCGATTAAAATCGAAAAGCAAGATATTTACGAAGTCGCGCAGGTTAGCCGCCTTTATCAATTCGTCACTAAAAAGGCGTCGAGTAAGGCGACGGTTGGGCATATTTTCGGGCTGGGCGTGAGCGGCTTTATCGGTTCGGTTATCGAGATTGAAGCGGTAGTTTTTCCTGCGGAGAAGGGCAAGGGCACGATTCGCTTTAACGAGACGGCGGGTTCAATGGCAAAAGATTCTGTGTTCAACGCGGCAAGCGTCCTGCGTCAAGTGACGGGCAAGGATATTCATGATTTCGACGTTCATATAAACGTTATCGGCGGCGGCAACATTGACGGACCCAGTGCGGGCACGGCGATTTTGGCGGCGTTGGTTAGCGCGGTTACGGGCAAAAAAATTCGGCAGGATGTTGCGGTTACGGGCGAAATTTCGTTGCAGGGAAAAATTCGACCGGTCGGCGGCGTCTTCGAGAAGGCTTACGGCGCGAAACAGGCGGGCATTAAA
>Ga0247609_10005392_pt1 | contig 12572 bp, 8 predicted proteins | sample 172DNAGHGlowgp2_FD_193487 | JGI IMG/M metagenome (GOLD analysis project Ga0247609, IMG submission 193487) | Sheep rumen microbial communities from Palmerston North, Manawatu-Wanganui, New Zealand - 1728 DNA GHGlow gp2 | ecosystem: Host-associated > Mammals > Digestive system > Stomach > Rumen ... | reverse complement strand
CATTGGACAGGCCGAGGTCCTTGGCGCCGAGCAGCTTGAACACCTCGCCTGCGGCTACGGTAGCCTGCCAGCTGCCGTACTGGTCCAGCCACAAGGCATCACCCTTCTCAGGAACGCCGTAGCTGATGAATACAAGGCGCGGAGCGCACAGGGCGATGAGCTCGTGAGAATCTACCGGCAGCATGTCGGCGTTCCAGGCTCCCGTCTTGGACTCGATTGCGCAGTACTTGATATAATTACCGGCCATCCAGTGATACTCACCGGAGTTGGCGAGATTCTCCAGGCCTTCACCGAAGAAACGGCGGTGCAGGGTAGCTCCACCCTTGCCGGACGATCCAATAAGTCCCATGTAGAAACGATCTTCGAATGCAAGGGTCACAAGAGCGGCTTTGCCATATCTTGAGACACCCTCGATACCGACGTGCTTTGCGTCGACGTCAGGATCGGTCTCGAGATAATCGAGGCCACGGGCAGCACCCCATGCCCAGGCGCGGAGGGAGCCCCAGTCATCAGGCTTGCGCGGCTGGCCCTTGTTGACGAGGCCGATGATACCGCGGGTAAGACCGGCACCGTTATCAGCCTGGATACTGCTGGGATCTATCATCGCATAGCCCCATCCGGCAGCGAGGAGCTGCTGGTTTGACGGCGGATCCTGACCGGGAGTCTGCTGAGCGGGACGGGCGAATGCCGCAAAAGGATTGGCCGGCTCGAATGGCTGCCAGGCGGGATATTTCTTCATGAGTTCGGCCGTCTCCGGATCGCTCTCCAGCAAACGGCGGAGTGTCTTGTTGATGACCGCCATGTCGGCAGCACCGGGCTTGACGGGATTGGGGAGATTGGCTCCGCCGAACATCATCAGCACCGGGACCGGACCTTCGGCATTGGCCGGGGTCACGACAACCATCTTGATATCAACGTTGATAGAAGGGCAGGCGCTGTTGTCCACATGGCCCCTGAGCTGCTTGGCCTTGGCCCTGATCATACCTACCGTCTCGATCTCCTCCGCCTCGACAATCCAGGTGACGGAAGGGACGTTGTCCGGAACGCGGCCGTAAACCTCGCTCTCGAAGCCCTCGACGATCTCCGGCCTGCGGACCTCCCACCACTGCTTGGCGGTGGTCACTTTCTTGCCTGCATTCGTCTTGAGGATCTCCGGAAGCACAGGATAGGGATTGGCCTTGCTCTCATCGTAATTGGCAGCGTGAGGACTGCTCTCGTCTGCATCAAAGGCATGTCTGATGGATTTGATACCCAGCTGGTCAAGCATGTTCTGGTGATCCTGCTGGGCAGTGAAAGTGACTGGCTGCTGCGCATAGGACGCTGCGCAGAACAGGCAGCCGGCGATTAAAAGGATTATCTTTCTCATATCAAATGGTATTAATCTCCTACTAAGTTAGCTTATTGTTGCCGAAAAAGGAATTGTCCCGAATAAAAAAGTTAGAACAGGGGAACATCCCTGTTAGTCTGCCGGAGTCAGATCCTGGATGTAAATATCTTTGTACCAGACTTCACTGGCCTTGCCTTCATGGATCTGGACGGCTATGTATCCGTCCTGTGCTATCGTGCCGATGCGCTCGTACGGTTCCTGGGTGAAAGGCTCCATATAGTCCGTCGTCTTGACTCCGTTTAGCCATATTCGGACACGCGGACCTTCGCATCGGATCACCATGTCGTTCCAGTCGCGGGCCTGATATCTCTCCGGAGCATCAAGAGCCATCCCTATGAAGGTATTCCTGCGGCTCTCGTCATAGAGGGCTCCTATCCTGCCTTCCATGATGTCAGCCTGGTACCCGTACATCTCATAAGGAGTCCTGGGGTTATCGGAATGGACGCTGCGGAACTGCACACCGCCGTTGTAAGTATTATCGTTAGCCACCACCTTGTACTTGAGGTGAAGTTCGAAATCGCGATAGAACCTTGTCGTCCTTAGGAACTGGTTGTGCTCGAGGTCCGCCTTCAGGCTACCGCCGACTATCGCTCCCTTCTCAATGCGGAAATGGTCCATTGCCCCGTCACTGTTGGGCTCCCAGCCGGCGAAGGTCTTGCCGTCGAAGATCTGGACTCCCTTGAACCGGCTTATGATGTCCACCGGCTGCGAAGTGGCTTCCATTGAAGTAGGCACAAGCACCAGGGCATTGACATCGGGAAGGGCCTCGTCCTGCCTCAACCTTCCGTTCTGCCTGTTGCGCTTGAAGCTATTTTGGATACCCTTCAAGGTAAGGGTGGTCTGCCCGCCTTTGGTGATGCGGATCACTCCGAGCGGCTGCTCCGTAAAGTCGAACCACGTGAAAGTGGAAGGGATGAGGGAGGCCAGCTCTTCGCCGTCGGCGGCCAGCGTCACGGCCGAGCCGGCGAAAGGCTGGGAATAGCGCAGCTTCACCTGGTAGTTGCCCGGCTTAAGGCTGGTCGTCCAGGAGATGCTTTGTTCCGGCTTGCTCCAATCGTGGATGGTGGACTTCGCACCGCTGTCCTGGACGCGCAAGTCGGAGGAAATCTGCGCTGCGTCGGCATACAGTAGGACAGGGTCCCCCAGCCGGGCCTTCTCTTCGTTGGCCTTGACGATCTCTCCGCACAACTGGTTGATATAGTTCACGCTCTGGATAAGGTATGGCAGAGGATTGTCGAAATCATGTTCGTACTCCAGCATGATGAGCGGTTTGACCTGAGTGTCATTCATCATGTTGAATATTTCCCCTACCCTGGCCTGGCCGGTCCCGCAGGGGACATCCAGCCCGTGAGGGCCCCTCTCGCTGACATCGCGCATGTGGAAATGGTAGAGCTTATCGATGCCGATATAGCGCCGTGCTATCTCATAGGTATCGAAACCTCCGCGCATATAGTGGCCGATATCGATGGATGCACCGATATTCTTGCCATAGCCCTGGGTATCAGCGACGGTATAGTCAGGATTCCAGTAAGCGGCTCCGCCGTCCTTGGGGTGGTTGGTGAACACCATCTTTACGCCATACTTGTCCAGGATCTCCTCATAGAACGAGACGGGCTTGCCGCCATTGTCAGCGCGCTTGGGATCGGTGACGATCATCCACCCCATCTCCTTGGCAAACTTGACGATGTCCTCGAAGCCCTCTCCGCTGCCATTCATTCCGCAATAGAAGGAAAGGCATTCCACACCGCTCTCCACGAGCTTGCGCCTGATCTTGTCCTTCCATTCCTGCGGCATATTGGCGGAGATGCGCTGGTCGCTGTCAGCCGTAATGCGCGCTCCCATGTTGGCCTCGATGTAGTGGAGGCCAAGGGCCCGGGTCAGGTCAATGCCTTCGAAGAAGGTGTACTTGTTGAAAGTGTAGAATTGTACACCGACCTTCCAGCCCAACAGTTCAGCGTTGGAACAACCGTCAGCCAGCCGGCCGTAACTGTTGTATGGAGGCTGCACTATCCTGTTCAGGTTCAGGTTCTCCGCAGACTGTGCGCCGGCCGACACACAGGATGCCAGGATCAGAAGACCGATGGCAAAAGTCTTAAGGTTTTTCATGTTTTATTTACTTGCTGGGGGCAAGAGCTCCTGCGCGAAGCGGAGGCCGTACCGTTTCTCTGTTGGGAAGAGATCTCCCGGCTGCCATTCTCCTCGACGGGCTAAGGTTGCTCTGCGCTGCACTATCTTTCTTGACGAATGCTGTCGGATACTCGGGATTATACCCTCCGAAACAGTTCAAATAATAATAGTATATGCCTTCTTTTACAGATGACTTCGTAGAGAATCCATAGTTGTCTTCGGTCTTCCAGCTTCCGTCCTCCTGGAGGGTGAACGTGATGACACTCTCCGTTGTCACGGCACTTACCAGATCCTCGGCAAACTTGTAGAGTACGAACGGCTCGTCCTCACCAAAAGCCTCCGCAGCGGTAGATTTCACAACCTGAGGTACAGGGATGGTGATGGTCTTCATATCTTCTGACACGTCGGCATAGACGTCACCCTCGGACAAGAACTTGCCATATACGTCCGGTGACTGGAAGATAGTGACCTTGTCGATCCATACACGGGAAGTGTTGCCCTCATAAGGACTGATCTTCATGTCCCAGTAACCATACATTAGGACTCCACCCTCTTCTTCATCTTCAGCAAGTATTACGGAACAGAATGTATAGTCCCCGAACAGTGCCGCAAGGGGGTGCTCCTTAGCTTTCACCGTCAATGCACAGGTTGCAGTCTTCTCACCCGCGGATGCGGTTATCGTTGCTGTGCCTTCTTTTACGGCAGTGACCACGCCGCCATCGACTGTTGCGACTTCTGGGTCTGAAGATGACCAGGTAACAGTCTTGTCCGTTGCATCGTCCGGTTTCACGGTGGCGACAAGGGTCGCAGAATCGCCTGCAGTAAGTTCAAGCTCGGTCTTGTCAAGCTCGACAGATTCTACCGCAACGGTTTTCTTCTTGACCGTGACCTCGCAGGCAGCCTCTTTATCCCCGGCCTTGGCCGTTATCGTCGCCGTGCCTTCCTTGACGGCAGTGACCACGCCGCCGTCGACTGTTGCGACTTCGGGATCGGATGAAGACCAGGTAACCGTCTTATCGGTAGCATCATCCGGCTTCACGGTCGCGACAAGGGTTGCGGAATCGCCTTCAGTCAGTTCAAGCTCGGTCTTGTCGAGTTCGACCGACTCGACCGCAATGGTCTTCTTCTCGACCGTAACCTTGCAGGCAGCCGTTTTGTCTCCGGCCTTGGCCGTAATCGTCGCCGTGCCTTCCTTGACGGCAGTGATCTTCCCACCATCGACAGTTGCGACGGCAGGATCGGATGACGACCAGCTGACAGTCTTGTCCGTAGCGTCATCCGGCTTGACCGTAGCCGTTATCGTCTCTGAATCACCTTCCGTAAGCGTCAGTTCAGTCTTGGATAGCGTCACGGAACTTACATCAACTGTCTTTGCCGCCACCGTAACTGCGCACGATGCCGTAAATCCGCCATCGACCGACTTGACGGTAATCGAGGTCGATCCCGCCTTGAGAGCTGTGACCTTACCGTTGCTTACAGTTGCCACCGACTTATCATTGCTGTCCCAAGTGACGGACTGGTTGTCTGCATTAGAGGGGGAAACAGTTGCTGTCAGATCAGCCGAATCACCTTCCGTCATAGAAAGCGAAGTGGGATTCACCGTTATCCCCGTCACTTTTACAGGCTGGGGCTCTTTCTGACACGAAGCGACCAGAAGCAGGCAAACTCCCAACAAGGGCCATAGAATCCTATTTTTCATAAGCATTGATATTTGATTATAGTCTTATATGTCTCCTCAAATATAAGGTTTTTCATCCTTTTACACAAAACTGATATGCACATAAATGGATAGGGCTCTCAGATATTTTTCCTTATCTTTAACACCCGTTATCCCTGTCAAGAGCGAAATATCATGAGCGAATTATCACAAGCGTTGAGAAAGAGCGCATCCACCATTATACTTGGGGTTGCTTTGGCCGGGAGTCTTGCCGGTTTGGGCTATAGCATTCACACCAACAAACAGATGGAGAAGACCTACGAGCACAACATGCACGCGTTGAGCGACACCATCCATTATTACACGGGCAAGAACGGTGTAAACGTCGCGAACAAGGACATATGGGTAGGACCGATCAACGAGGCTTTCGAGGAGCGGTTCAAGGAGTTGCAGCAGCAGCTGGACAAAATGAAGGTCAGGAATGCAGACCAGGTCGTATATGTCGAAACCGAAGTTCTCCATCGGCATAGGTCCCCAACTCGGCTTCGGATTCGATGTAATCAACAGCAAACCAGGCATCTACGCCGGGATCGGTATAAGTGCAAACTATAACCTGCTGTCCTTCTGAGATGCCTGATTTGCTCATGGGGCCGGGTTGACAATAGAAGATATTGTCCTACCACCCGCCGGGTCTGCCGCCGCCAGGGCCGCCGGGGCCACCGCCGCCGGGGCCGCCATTACCGCCGGTATAATTAGAGAGCGATACAGACGATCCTCCGGAGATACCTTCAGTTGCCCAGACGCCATTGCATTTGGCGTCACCGCTCACGCTTACACCCTTGTACCCGCTTGAGAGCGAAGGTGCCGAAACGATGTAGTTTGAGATATTGGAAGGAGCCTTGAATGCCGCGATGAAGGATTTGCCGTCATGAAGGGCGTTCCATGAGCCTGCGGTGCCGCTCATCGAATATACGCTTTGCGATGCGGAATAGCCGTTTTCCAGACCGCCGTAGGCTACCAGCGTAACGCCGTTGTTGATATACAGTTTCTTGCCCCCCTCAGTATTGGCATCGATCGCCACTTCCGGATTGCCCTTCGTACATATTGCCATCACATATCCCCCGTTGAGGTTGGTGTTGCCGTTGGAGTCCATCGCATCGTTTCCAGAAGAGTAAGCATATACAAAGCCGTTATTCACAGTCAGATCTCCCTGACAGTTGACGGCGTCTTCGCTAGTGGAGGAGACATAGGTCTCGCCGCCATCGAAAGTCAAGTCTCCCTTGACCTCCAGGCCTTCACCGTAAGTGCTGTTGATGAAGATGTTTCCTCCGCTTATGATGAGTTTGCCGGCATTGCCAGTTACCTTGGCATGGTCTCCACTGCCGTCCTTGGTCACCCAGCCTATCTTGATTCCCTTGGCGGACACGTCATTGGCTTCGCGTCCGGTGGTGGTCACGTTTAGGATGCCGCCGGAAATGAAACTGTCGGAAAGGGTATGGTCCGTCTCATCGAAATCGTAACTTCCTGCGCGGATGCCCTTGCCGCCGTCGCCGGTGTTCTTCAGGGTAAGGGAACCGCCAGTCATCGCGAAATAGTTGTCCGCCTTGACGCAAGTCGTGCCGGTATATTCTTCATCCTCTTCGTCATAATCCACGCCGCCGGTTGAAGTGACCATATGCGTTCCACCTTCCACCAGCACGTAATCGTCGGTCGAGATTCCCTTTGCCATAGCGGCTTCGATGGATACTACAAGCGCACCTCCCGAAAGCTGGACATAATCCTTGCCCTTCAGGCCATTCCCCGCATCAGCACCGGAATTCACCTTGATGGTGGGGCTGTTCATCACCCTGATATAATCATCTGAAGAAACTCCGGCCTTGCCCTGTGCGTTCCTGGCATTGACGGTGAGCAGGCCGCTGCCGCTGAAGACCAGCTGGCTCTCGCTGAAAACGACAGCCTTGAGGTCCTCTTCTCCCTCTTTGGCATATGCGGCAGACGGACCGTCCGAGAGGGTGTTGTTGCCTTTGACCACTACGAACGTGCGTTTCTTGTTCTGGTTGTTGAGCGCAGCACCGTCCGGGTTGGTGATATTGACCCCGTTGAGTACGATGGCCTGTTTCTTTGCTCCGTACACTTTGAAAAAACCATTGGATGTCGTTCCGGTGAGTTCGTAGATGAGGACTTCGCCTCCAGTGTTGTTCACCGTGACCTTATTGCCGTCCACTGCGACATAGCCGTAGCTGTCCCCCTTCACGGAAGCGTCGCCCGATTCGGAATAAGTAATGGTAATCTTCCCCTTGAATGTAGTATTGGAAATGTCATCGTCGGATGAAGGATCGCCGGTGGATTCGAAACTGAGTGACTCATCGTCGGGCTCGGCGGAAGAAGGGCTCAGAACGGTCAGTACAAAGGAATCGCTGGATGCGGAATAAGTCCCGTCCACCACAGATGAAGCGGAAATGAGGGTGGTTCCTTCGGATACAAGCGTGATGACACCGAGCTTGCTGATGGTTGCCACCTCCGGCTTGGAGGATTCGTAAGTAACACCGACACTGTATTTATTTTCAAGCGTGGGAAAAGAGTTCTCGGCTCCGATGGAAGCCTCGAAAGAATCAGCGCTCCATGAAAGGGCCGGATCTTTAAGCTCAGATACTACTTGTTGGTCGTCAAAACCGTCCATATCGAACGGGAAATCGTCACGTTCACACGCCGAAACGGAGACGACTATCGCTGCAAGAATTATATAAACCTTTTTCATATACTGTTGATTTTAGTTCACTGCCCATCCGGTATTCCAACAATTAAACCACATTCACCACCAAAATGCCGGAATTCAGCGAACGCCGCGTGTTCTTCAGCAAACAGGCTCGATTTATGAAAAAAAGAAAGTAACTTTGAACAAACGAAAGGGGGATGTTACTGGTTCTTCCATTTCTTATTCTCTTACTGATACACCACTTCTTCCTGGCACGCCTCATCAGGAAGAAGTTCCCTCTGTATTTATGCCTCACGGTTTTGCTCATCATTTTATTCGGAGTCTGGTGCTTCCTGCCTTCAGGCCGCCCCCAAGGGCCTCCTCCGCCGCCTTGGATGGAGGGGATGACCCCTCCTCCCGGGATTGCTCCGCCTCCCCCTCCGGATCCTGACGGAAGAGGCCCCGAGCCGCCAAGGCGCCATAGACCTATGAGGCCTGAATTTTCAAAGCTGATAATAGGAATCCTTCTGATAGGCGTGGACTTGGGAGCTTATTACTATGTTGAAAACCGGCACAGGGAAAAAAGGGTGAAAGCATTGCTGGATGAAAATTCCCGTCGACGGCTTGAATTCCAAAGGATGCAGGAGGCTCTCTCTTCCAAGGAAGACGAGCTTTTCCTCCACTTCAAGGCGGAGCGCCGCATCGTAAGCGTGGACGTACGCAAGATCGTATATGTCGAGAGCATGAGCGAATATGTCAAGCTACATCTGACGGATGCCGATGAGCCCGTAGTGGTCTTATTCAGTCTGAAGAAGCTCATCGGACAGCTCCCCGCAGACAGGTTCATGCGCATCCACCGTTCCTACATCATAGCACTGAACCATATCGCGGAAGCATCCCGCACCAGTGTTAAACTGGACAATGGCATCGTACTCACCGTGGGCGAACTGTACCGGCCAGCATTCTCGGAGTACCTGGAGTCAGCCCTACTCTCTCAGTAATAGAACCTGATGGGGAAGGTGTCCGTGAATCACCACCCATATGCGCAATTTATTAAATATTAGGCATTTATGCAATTTTTGTGACAAGGATGTGATTCAGGACGTTTCTGTCACAAATAATGACATTTTTTGTTTGTTTCTCTCTGTTTGGGATTTTGCTCAGTTGGTAGGGCGCAAACTTGTCAAATGGTTGCAGGTGAGAGTGTTATCCGCATAAAACAAATCAGCCACCAGAGCGATTCTGATGGCTGATTGACTGTTTTGGAGCGGAAAACGGGGCTCGGACCCGCGACCTCAACCTTGGCAAGGTTGCGCTCTACCAACTGAGCTATTTCCGCGTTGTTCCCAAACGGGAAGACAAAGGTACGAAGTTTTTTGTATTCTCCAAACTTTTTGTCAAAAAAATGCGGCCGCAACGTCTGCGGCCGCTAAGACTACACTTCGACGGCGGTGTTGAACTCCTTGAGGAAACGCATGTCGTTCTCGAAGTAATGACGGAGATCATTGACGCGCCACTTGAGCATCGCGATGCGCTCCAGGCCCATACCGAAGGCGAAGCCTGTGTATTTCTTGGAATCGATGCCGCTGGCCTCGAGGACGTTGGGATCGACCATTCCGCAGCCGAGGATCTCCAGCCAGCCGGTACCCTTGCATATGTTGCAGCCCTTGCCGTGGCAGATGTTGCAGCTGACGTCCACCTCGGCCGAAGGCTCGGTGAACGGGAAGTACGACGGGCGCATGCGGATCTCGGTCTCGGGGCCGAACATCTCGCGGGCGAACAGGAGGATGGCCTGCTTGAGGTCCGCGAACGTCACGCCCTCGTCGATGTAGAGGCCCTCGACCTGATGGAATATGCAGTGCGCGCGGGCGCTGATGGCTTCGTTGCGGAACACACGGCCGGGGCAGATGACGCGGATGGGGAGCTTCATGGTCTCCATGGCGCGGACCTGCACGGAAGAGGTGTGGGTGCGGAGAAGCAGAGGATTGGGATGTCCTGCAGAAATGAAGAAGGTATCCTGCATGTCGCGGGCGGGGTGGTTCTGGGGGAAGTTGAGAGCCTCGAACACATGGTAGTCGTCCTCGATCTCCGGACCTTCTGCCACGTCATAGCCGAACTTGCGGAAAATGTCCACGATCTCCTGGCGGACGATCGACACGGGATGGCGCGAGCCGAGCTCGAAAGGATCTCCCGGCATGGAGAGATCGGCCTTGGGGCCGTCGGAGACGGTATCGTCGGCCACTGTATCCTTCAATTCCTCTATCTTGTTCATGGCAGCGTTCTTGAGCTCGTTGAGCACGCGGCCGAACGTCTTCTTGGATTCCTTGTCCATAGCACGGAAGTCGTCGAACAACTTCGTGATCTCGCCCTTCTTTCCGAGGAAACGCACGCGGGCCTCCTCCACTTCCTTCCGTGTCTTGCACTTGAGGTCAGCGACCTCGACAAGGAGTTTCTCAATCTCTTCTTTCATATCTTGAATTCCTTATATTCAACGCTATCGCTGGGCCTTGGCGCGGCGCTTGTCACGCGACTTCTTGTCGCGCGCCGCGCCGCTCTTGAGGTACTTGGCCCACTGGTCCTCATCGAAAACCTTCTCGTACGCCTCATAAATCTTTTCCTGCCACTTGTCCTGGACGTCGTAGTACATATTGACGTTAGAAACCTTGCGATCGCTGAGTTCCTTGACCTCCGCCTGCATGGCCTTGTAGTCGTGGACGATGATGGAATCGACGAAGAATACCTGAGCGTCATTGAGATCAAGCAGGCGGGTAAGTCGCTCTATCTCCCTCTCGACGGACTCGTAGAACTCCTTCTCCGCCTTGGCCTCGTCGGCAGACTGCGCCTGGGCCGCCAGCCCTATGGAGAAACCGGCGAAAAGAACGGCGCAAAGCACAAATGAACGGACAAACCGACGCATAGTGACAAAAAATTTATAGATTTGTACGAATGAATCAGAATACAAAAATAAACAATTAATAAAAAACTGCAAAATGCGAAGACTTCCTCTCATATTCCTGGCCTGTGCCATGCTGCTGGTCCCGCAAGGGGCTGCGGACGCCTGCACCAACGTCATCATCACCCGCGGCGCCAGCGCCGACGGCTCCTGCATGGTCTCGTACGCCGCCGACTCCCACATGCTGTTCGGCGAGCTCTATTTCCACAAGGCCGCAGACTGGAAAGCCGGAGCCATGCTCCCCATCATCGAATGGGACACCTACAAACCCCTCGGGAGCATCAAGCAGGTCGCACACACCTACCAGACGGTCGGAAACATGAACGAGCACCAGCTCATCATCGGCGAGACCACCTGGGGCGGACGCGAGGAGCAGGTCAACCCTGACGGTATCATGGACTACGGCTCCCTCATCTACGTCACTCTGCAGCGGGCCCGCACGGCACGCGAAGCCATAGATATCATCGTGGCCCTGGCCAACGAGTATGGCTACCCCTCCGAAGGAGAGACCTTCTCGATCGCCGATACACAGGAAGCCTGGGTGATGGACCTCGTGGGCAAAGGAGAGGAGAAGGGCATCGTATGGGTTGCGCGCAGGATACCCGACGGGTACATCTGCGCCCATGCCAACCAGGCCCGCATCACGACCTTCCCTCAGAACGATCCGGACAACTGTCTATTCGCTCCCGATGTGATCTCCTTCGCCCGTTCCAAGGGCTGGTACGAAGGAGATGACGCGGGCTTCAGCTTCCGCGACGCCTACAATCCTCTGGATTTCGGCGGCGCGCGAGCCTGCGACGCCCGCGCCTGGAGCGCCTTCAACATCCTCTGCGACGGGACTTTCACCTACCTCGACGCCGAAGGCCGCGAGGTCAGCGCCCCCGCATCCGACTGGCTCGACTATGCCATGGGATATGACCTGAAGGGAGAGATGCCTCTGTTCGTCAAGCCTTCGCGCAAGATCACTGTCAAGGACGTCGCAGACGTCATGCGCGACCATTATGAGGGCACGCCCATGGACATGACGCAGGACATCGGTGCAGGCGGCAATGCCCTGCCTTACCGCTGGCGTCCCATGAGCTTCACCGTGGACGGCAAGACTTATGTCAACGAGCGCGCCATCGCCACCCAGCAGACCGGATTCTGGTTCGTTGGCCAGGCCCGTGGCTGGCTCCCCGACGAGATCGGAAGCCTCATCTGGTTCGGCTGTGACGATGCCGCGACCTCATATCTTACCCCCGTATACGTCAATACCACCGAGGTGCCCGACTGCTTCCGCGTCGGCAACGGCGACATGCTGCACTACTCCCCCACCTCTGCTTTCTGGATGTGCAACCGCGTAGCAAACGCCTGCTACAAGATGTATGACAAGATGGCCCCGTTCGTACGTGCAGAGGCAGACCGCTTCGAGAACGACCAGATGTTCAGCAAGGTGAAAGCGAACGACGAACAGCTGCTCGCCAAGTACAAGCCCGGAAAGAAGTCTTCGTTGAAAAAGATACGCAAAGCGCTGACCCGTTATTCTGTAAATACTGCCCAGGAGCAGTTCGCCAACTGGGCGAAGCTCGAGGAGACGCTCCTCGTCAAGTTCATTGACGGAAATATCAAGGCCCAGGAGGAAGATGGTTCGTTCTCACACTCGGAGTACAACGAAGGTACCCCCAAGGGACTGCAGTACGGCGGATACAATGACCTGTGGAAGAAGGTCGTAGCGCAGGAGCACGGCTCAGTAATAGAGCAGAAATAAAGGACT
>Ga0247609_10005391_pt1 | contig 12573 bp, 10 predicted proteins | sample 172DNAGHGlowgp2_FD_193487 | JGI IMG/M metagenome (GOLD analysis project Ga0247609, IMG submission 193487) | Sheep rumen microbial communities from Palmerston North, Manawatu-Wanganui, New Zealand - 1728 DNA GHGlow gp2 | ecosystem: Host-associated > Mammals > Digestive system > Stomach > Rumen ... | reverse complement strand
CGAAGGAATTCCGTAGGCTATGTTCTGAACTAATGCCATATTCAATGTAAATAGATACTATGCCCTTTATCATATAAAGAGCCATCAAACTCTTGGTTTCTATCACCTGGAAAAATATATTTTTAGAGACCTCAAAATTTTTCCAAAAACATTTGGTGGGAATGGGAATTTTCGCTACTTTTGCAGGCGAATTACATAATTCTATCACTAATCAAAATTAAATTTGTAGCAAGAATGAACATGATGACAAAGGAAACAGCCAAGTGCCGAGCGGTTCGATGATGATGTAAAGGAAACTGAATCTGAGCACCGACGGGTGGATTGTACCTTGTCGTCTAAGCGTTCTTTGAGGCGATGCTTCGAGAAATGGCTTAAGCGTTCTTTGAGACTTCGTCTCGAAAAACGGCTGCGCCTCAGCAAAGCATGAAAGCAAGCTTTCACTTTGCATTCGGCTTGCGCGTTCTTTGACATATTGCTACAAAATTGTCCGTTATGTGATAGAGCAATCTGAAAGGAAGACTCTATGGTATTAAAGGCTGGTGCTTCGGCACTGTGCCTGATAACTCTTGCGCCCCTATCGCTGGGGCTTATACCTTATTTATATAGTATATTGCTGTGATAGAATGATGTTTGATTATGAGAAACAGGAATAGATTGATTCGTGACTTTAGGAAACAGACCAAGACGACTATCTGGAAACACATGGAGGCTATGGCGGTGAACTATGCCGTATATTCGAACCGGCTGAAAGGCTTTGCACCGTTCATGAATGATGATGACGTATATATTTATTGCGATGCAACGAATATGGTGGTAGTGTGCATTGACTGCTACGACAACTATGAGGACAGAACATGCGTGGAATCAGTGGATATGGAACCGATAGTTTATTATCCTGGCTGTGAACCGCACGAGGGCAGGGTGTGGAAACTGAAGGAGACCATGCAGATAGTGAAAGAGCGTCTGCAGAAACAGCACATCGACTTGAAGGTGTACGGCGTGATGCTGACGGAGGCAAAGATTACGAACGCCGAGGAACTGGAGCTGGTGTGGGAATTCAACGACATGAAGGTGATTGATGGTTTCGTAAGTCTGGGACACCGTAAGGCTGGGGTGAACAACGACGAAGACCTGCGTGGGAAAATCTATTTCGACGCAGCGGTAAACGAGACCCCCCAAATGGAGGAGGAAGAAGAACCCGTTAAGGAGGAAGAACCGAATGACGAGGAATTCGAACGGTTGTTGATGGATTTTATAAACAGCGATTCTGAAGAAGGAGGTGAGAAACCGGATGACGACGAATCGACATCGGAGGAAGTAGAAGACGACGAGCCGGAGGAAGCGGAAATCTTTCCGAAAAAGAGCTCGGGGGACGACTCGGACGACATCGTATTACCTGATGGTGAGATAGAGCAGAATGGTACCATTAGCGTGAAGGTGGAGATTCTGCGCCCTATCGCCAACCCTCGCGAAGAACTGGACAATCTGGTGGGCTGCGGCGACATCAAGCAACGCATGGACGAACTGGTGGCGCTGACCAGCTATAACAAGATGATGCGCGAGCTGTTTCCTGACAACAAACAGCATGAAGTGTCGTTGCACAGCGTGTTTCTGGGACGGCCGGGGACCGGCAAGACAACGGTGTGCAAGATTTTCGGTTCCCTATTGCGCAAGGCGGGAGCATTGTCGAAGGGCCATGTGGTGGTGTGCGACCGCGGTACCTTCATCGGTACATTGTGGGGCGACGAGGAACGTTCTATGCGGCAAGAATTGGAAATGGCCAAGGGCGGTGTGCTGATGATCGACGAGGCATACCTGCTGAACGGCTCTAATACGAACGACCCTGGTAAGATGGTGATACAGTTGCTGATGAATATCCTTGCCGACGAAACTCAGCGTGACATAGCCATCGTATTGTGTGGGTATAAGGAGCCTATGAAGAAACTGCTCGACCTCAATCCTGGGCTACAATCACGTTTCCCAAACAAGTTTGAGTTCCCTGACTTTACCATCGACGAGCTGTTGGAAATCACGAGACGTCGTGTGGAGGACTATCATTACACGTTCACGGCAAAGGCCTGGGAAAAATATGTTCAAATGCTGTCGTCAGCCTATCAGTTACGCGACCCACAAACATGGGGAAACGCCCGTTTCATTGGCAACCAGTTGGAGCGTATCTACATCCAACATGCGTCCCGTTGTGTGAAACAGCAGCCAAAGGGAAAGAGAGACTTGCTTTTATTGACGCCGGAGGACATCGTTCCTATCGAAATTCCTCGGCAGAGAACAAAGATTGGATTCTAGACAACGATTGACATGAGAAGAAGAATTCCCTACAGGGTGTGCAGTTGCATGCCCAATGGTGTCGTGACTCATCTGGAAGCGCGACTGCTGAAGGAAATCGTAAACAGCGCAATACATCCCATTCGTTGTGCTGAGAGTTGTAAATGGAAGTTTATGAGAGGGATGCGCATCGGCGACCTCTGTGCAGAGACGGGGCATTTCTGGTGGGCACGTAAGGTCTGGCTGTTCACAGCTAGTCTGATCGAAGATAAAGACTATGACGACTGGCGCTATGTCTGGTTTGACAATGACCGTGTACGGCTGCGGGATGTAATCTCAGAAACAGAGTGTGAACTGCTCGATCGTCGCTGTAGCCAACTTTGGAGAGCACTGGGATACCCCGAATATGATTGGTGGGACGAGCGCATTGAGTATCTGACAAGCCGTTATTTCGGAACATGCTACTATTACTTGTATGAAGACAAGTTTGATGGCTACTACGATGAGTTGATTGGTGAATGGGAGGAGAAAATGATGGAGTTCAAGGCTGAACAGGAGACCGAACAGATATTCCGTGAAGGCCAGGGCGACAATCTCCCTCCGTGTTCACAAGATTTCTATGAGTATTGGCACGATGGTCCTCATATAGAGGATTTCTCGTGGCTCACGTTTAAGAAGGAATGGCTGTAAAAATACAGCCGTTCCTTCAAGTTTTGGTTGCGCAAAATATTGTCGGAAACCAACAACGAAAATTTTTTATTGCAACCTTTTCTTTAAAATTCTCGTTTTCTTTTATTAAGGAGTCCAATAATAAATCCAAATAGCAATTATAGCTATAAAAAAGAATATATTAACAATAGCATCAAAATTTGAGGGGACTTGCCGCTTCTTATAAATCGCCTTCATTTCTCCAAGAATGGCATGTTCCTCGTCAGACAACAAACCGAGTCTCTTTTTTCTAACCAACTCTTTGTAAACCTCATATTCGCGTTGAGATTGTTTGGTGAACTCTTTTTCTTGTTCCTTTGTTAACTGCAACCGACGATATAGAGTCGAATGATAAATATACAAGCTTAATACCGTTATTGATAATAGAGCAAAAGATAAAAGTGTAGGTATGAACCACCAGAAATCATTTGGTTCGTACCATATAAGCACCACTCCCCCAATAATGGGAATATATGAAAAACATGCCCAAAAACACAAAAGTCCCTTTTTCCTTATGAAACTATTTGTCTTAACAAAATGTTCATATAAAATCTTTTTTTCTTCAAGAGCTTTTAAACGTTTCTGTGATTCACCCTTTTCAGTATTCTTTGTTTTACGCTCTTGACTCCCTCTATTTCCGACATGTCTGGATTCTAATATATCAATATCTTTACGACGTGCGTCTATGCGTACTTCCATACCATCTTGCGAAGGCTTCGTTGCGAGTAAATTATTATCCACCCTATGTCTTACGTAGGGATGGATACCTTTCTGAACCATCTTGTCGATAGATTCTTGAAGAAGCGTCTCAGTATCGATTTGTGCCCACGAATGAGCACCAATAATTTCGGAGATATCATGTGGGGTTGTCTTAGGAACTTCTCTAAAACTTTTATCAAACTCCACAGGGATAATATGGCAATGACATTTATCAGCATATAGTATTTCTTCGCGCACCCAATCTCCATCATTCATACAACGGTCTAATGCTCCTTTTGAGAGAATCAATAGGAATACTGGTGAAGAATTGATGGCATCTTTGATTCGTTTGTCAAAGATTCCGTCATCTAATTCATCGAAGTCAAGAAACACTTTAAAGCCGCGTTTCTCCAACTCTGGCTTTAACATGCGGGCGTACTCTTTCCCCCCAACTCTTCGATAACTGATAAATATGTCGTATTGGGAGGGGGCCACAGTATCCCATGTTTCTTTCCCCTCTGCTTTTAATGTTGCTTCATCTTTCAATTCCTGCTGTTTTCCCTTAGCATTCTCATTTCCTTGCTCTGCTGCCTTCTGATGCCATTTTAATGCATCTGTCTCGTCTTTGAGAAAGCCATCGTCAAAGTCGATCCACGACTTCAAATTCCGAATTAGTTTCTCTCGTTGTAGCTGGTTGCTCCAGGTGATTGTATCATATTTATGGTAGCGGAAGTAAAACTTACCAGACATCTCTGCATTGTCAATGCTTACCAATACGATACGTTTCTTCTCGTGCATGGCAAATTCAAGTTCGTCCAGTGCCCATTCGCTTAGCATGGAGTTGGCACTCATCATAAAAAGAATGGTGTCGCACTTACAAAGGGCATTGATAATCACATCTTCGAATCATATTTCTTTTACTTTATTCTATGAATATGTATTTATTTTGAATTAACCGTCCTAGTGATCATTCCATCTAACAAGATTAATAGCGTGGTATAATGAATTATATATGCCTTCATAATAATCCTCTTTTGTAATTATTTGATATGCTTTATCTTTCCATTTTCGTAATTCTGCATTACCATTTCTATAATATAGTATTATTAGGGTGACACAATTGTTTGATTGCCGGAAAAATCTTCTTTATAAGGTAATTACGTTCCTCTTGCATATCTGCAAAAGTTGACGAGAGAAAAATACGAATGTTACGATCTTCTATCATTTTCTTCTATTTGTTATGTGCCAAACGGAATCCACTACAACTATCATGGTAAGTGGATGTGTCATATAACCTATCAGTTACTCGACAATTACTGGCAAGGTTATTCCAACTCCCACCTCGATTAACTAAAAAATCTCCAGAACTAGGGCCAGATGGATTATTGCGTATTTCGACGGAATAATTACCATACCAATCTTGACACCACTCAAAAACATTTCCGCTCATATCATATAGTCCCAGTTCGTTTGGCATTTTGCTCCCAACTTCATGGGTTTGTCCGTCACTATTACCTTCAAACCATGCAACATCCTGAATTCTGTTGCTGCCAGCATATTTAAAGCCATGACTTCGTTTTCCACCACGAGCGGCATATTCCCATTCTGCTTCCGTTGGAAGCCTGAATTGTTTCCCTGTCAGTTCATTAAGTTTTTTGATAAATAGTTGACAATCATCCCATGAAATATTATCAACAGGACGTTTAGAGCCACCGAATAATGAAGGATTATTTCCCATAACGAACAACCATTCGTCTTGCGTCACTTCATATTTACAGATATAAAATGATGATGTGTTGACTTCGTGTATAGGCATCTCATCTTCAAAAGCATCACAATCTCTTGAAATATTATTGCCCATATGGAAGGAGCCACCTTCAACATATACCATATTATTTGCAAGGTTCTGAAGAATTGAGGGGGGATTATCTTGATGTAGTGTATGATTGTTGCTATTGTGGCTACCCTGTCCTATTTCGGACAGAGATTTGAATTCAATTCCCAACACATTGGCCACAGCATGTGCTAAATGCTCTAATTGATCGGCATAATGGGGATAGGCAACAAGCCAGTGCATGCGAGACAGATAGTAGTCAAATTCATCGTTCATAGGTGTATCGTCCACCAAGAAAGGAATGATGGCTTTCCCTCCATTGAAGGCTCTATCCACTTCGTTGGCCACATGATCCGACTGGTTTGACTCCTTGGAATAAACCAAGACCATGACTTTGCAGTTCTTGATGCCATTCACTATCTCTGCTGCATAGCGTGCGCCTGGCTGTACATCTCTGGGGGCTATCCAGCATTGCATATTATGCTGCTCCAAAACATGACATACTGCATCAGCTACCGCCTTGTCTTTGCTTGAATAACTTATAAAAACTTCGTGGTTCATATATAATTGGCAAAATCTATTCTAATAACACATTCTCTTCTTCTGTTTTACAATCGTTCCATCCAGTGAGAAAGGAAGACATCGCTGAGAGAATAAATCGTTCCTTCGAGAGTAACATCATCGTTAAGCAGACCTTTCTCGCAGAGGGCTTCTGCAAGACGACGGGATACGGAGGGCGTACCAATTTTGTGATTCTTTAGGAAAGCAGAAGAAGTAATCTGCTGAACGCTTCCTTCCTTGGCTACAGCAATGAGATAGCCCCATTGCTTGTCGGTCAACATCTGGCGGTACTGGAGATAAACGGCCTCGCCTTGTTTCATCAGTTGCTCGCAGGCTTTCTTTACATCTTCAATGGTAACATCTGTACTCCCATTGGCATAAACGGTATGACAGAGTTGCTGGGTGTAATAGGTATGGCGGCGAGTCCAGTCCAGGATGAATTGCAATGCCTCATTGGTAATGCTGCGTTGTCGTTCACTAAATAATCGGCGGATGAAGGCTGAGTATGACTCTTCGGATATTTTATCGAGCGAGACAAAAGTAGTACTGTTATAGAACGGTTTCTTTTCGTTGGCAAAGACATCAGCCATCATGTGCTTCTTACTGCCGCAGAAGATAAAAGTCAAATTATGTGTCTGCTGGATATAGGTACGAAGCAGCGCTTCCATATTCTGTTCAGGATAATCCCGTATCTGCTGGAACTCATCAATGGCTATGACGATATGTTCGTTTTGGCTATCAAGAAAATCGAAGAGCCCTTTCAGCGTGTACTCTTTTTCATGGGCAGTCTGATAGGCTATTTGCAATTGGGGATCGCCCGTAATGTTATCAAATGAAAGCTGTGGACGGAGTGATTTGATGAACTTCAACACCTTTCCTCCAATCGATGTCTTTTCTGGAAATGATTTCAGGGTAGCTTCTGCCATCAGTTTGATAAAGTCATCGATGTTACGTGAAGCAAAGATGTCGAAATAGATGGTATGGATATCCGGCCTTACATCTTTCAATTCGTCAAACAGTCGCAATATGAGTCCTGTTTTTCCCATACGCCGCTGTGAAATTAACGTCATATCCGTACTATTGATGCAATTCCGTAGCATCAACTGCAGTTCTTCTTCTCGGTCGCAGAACAATTCCTTTGACTCATACGACTTAATTATAAACGGATTCTCCATACCTATAATTCATAAAAATAGTTCCAAATTCTGCTGCAAAGATACAAAAAAGTTTCGATTACACAAAATGTGTAACACAAAATGTGTAATCAAGAGGTAATAATTCCTGAAAGACTCAAAACCATCACAGTAGAGACAACTGCAGAAACTGCGAAATCACACTATTGACATCTTGTTTGAAATGAGTCGGAAATTTCAAATGCAGACTGTTTGGGGCCATATAGGTTCTCTTGTTCACCTCTAACATCATTGATTGGTATTGGAACGGACAATCTGGGGTTTCAGAATTGCTGAAGGGTTCGTTAAAGCCAACCTTATAACCATTCTCTTCAAACAGATTGACGGCCAGTTCTATTGTAGACTTTGCCGGTTTCGACCAGTCTTCATTGTAGCCTATGCAAATGTCCACATCACCCATGTCGCTTGGAAAAGAATGGCAGTCAAGAAGCAGGGCATCTTCGCAAAGCGCATCTTTCAATCGTTTCTGATGCCAATGCCACAGGCGAAGGAGTCGCTTCTCAGCAGCCTCTGGAACCATTCTGACATGGTTATCAAAGTATCGATAGACAATGCCTTGCCCTATCGCTTCCATGGGGTCATCCCGTAACCGCTCGGCATCAACAATAAATCTGGAATAAGGGAATCTGACAGCCTTGATCCGATCATTCCGATAACCATGAAAGAGGTAATCCGTATGCCAATCGGTCAATCGCATCACGACGTCATTGATAAACTTGGCATCAATCTGCCAGAAACTCAGTTTGTCATCATACAAGCCTTCAACGGAGGCGTGCGGTTCATTCAGTACAATTCGTTCGTATTGCATATCGTTATCATTTTAGTTAATACTCACTTAACTCGCATCACTTTACCACCGTGGCATAACGTAAGCTCGGTTGGTGTGCACTGAAGCACTCTTGATGCTTTATCGGTTGCAAAGGTAACAATAATTATTTAATCCACAAAATTCTTGTCCAAAGATTTCAATTGGGCTTTGCGTAAACACGGTCTAATAATCAGAAATGATCAGCAGAACCGACCCTTTGATTCTTTGGCACAAAATGAATTACGTCACGCAGAGAATGGCCGCTACGACCGTTATGAGTGTTGGGCAGCCTTTGTGATGATAGACGGACTAAAATAAAAGTAAACTTAATTTATGAATCAATAGCCACCTGTTAGCCTGATTTTGTTGTATTTCTGATAAGCATATTCTGCAGTAATTGCGTCTTCGATGGTCTTATATCTCTTTTTAGTTGACCAATATCCTTTGTAACCAACAACTCTTACAATCTTACCTTTTGTACCATCAGCGTACTTGATCTTGCGAGTTTGGTTCTCGCCACCTTCACCGGTCGTTTTCTCAGTTGTGACGATAGCGTCTACATACCAGTCACCTTCCCATACGTATTTGGGCATGCCTATCTTCTCGACATCTATGCTCTCGTCTGAAGAACCGGTATCAGACTTAGAACTACTTGATTCTTTGTAAGTACCGCCACCAGAACCAGAATCTGACAACAAAGTACTGACTGCTATGGCACCTTGCATAACCTTACCAAAGCCCATCATAGCTTGGTATTCTCTGTCTTTCTTAGCTTCTTTCATTTCAGCCGTATAATCCTCTTTGAACTGGAAGTTCTCGTCAACATAACCGCTATATGAAAAATCAAAACGCAAGTATTTGCTTGAAAGACTCTCGATATTAAACTCTCGCAAATTATTACGGAGATTTCCCATTGTCAAGAGAATAGAAGATTCATTATATCTTTTATCGAAATGGGAATTGTCACTATAAGTTCTATCAATAGTTACTGAAACAGGGACACCATCTCGGAAAGTACCTGCAATTTTATAATCAACAGTGGCTTTTCCCAATTTTACTGTGGCAGTACCTTCACCCTTACCATCGATAAGACCATTATTGATAGCCCCCTTCCAGTGAACTTCGTCGCATTTGAAGAATTCGTCAACAGTATCGCTCAGGTCTCCATAGACAGGCTTTCGGAATAACAGCCAAGCAGAACCCGCGGGAGGAACGATTTCATTGTAATATTTCTGTGCTTCTGCTGTCAAGAAACCACTACTATCCAATTTACCCCATTTTCCATTTGTAATTCTTCCGACTTGCTTCTTTTTGCACGAAAGCCAAAAACCATTGCTTAAATCATTTCCTTCGTTTTCTCCCCATGCTACTTGGATGCCATTGTCGTTATAACTTTTGGAATCTTCATAATAGAAAAACACTATATTTCCAGTAGCAAGCAAATCAGACAGTTTGTTAAGCACACCTTTCTTCTTCAATTGGAATGTACCAGAAAATCTCATCTTTGGCCTTCCGTCACTTTTGAAGTAACGAAAACTCCTGCCTCTGACAGGCACTCCATCTTGAAACGTACCCTCAAGTTTCTCATTATAGGTCCCATCTACTTCATAGAAATACAGAGTGCCATATCCGTTAGGTTCGCCCTTCGCATTTGTCTCACCTTCATAATGCTGGGTAGCCTCTTTGATATGTTTTTTGGCTTCAGAGGTCAAAGTGGCATTTCTATCCAATTTTTTCCACTTACCTTCTATTATTGGCCCCATCTGCTTCCTTTTACAGGAAAGCCAATGACCGCTTTGTATACCATTTCCATCATACTTACCCCATGCTGCCTGGAAGCCATAGTCGTTATAACTTTTGTCATTTTCATAGAAGAAACACACGATGTCTCCAGTAGCATGCAAATCAAATAGACTATTAAAGACACCTTCTTTTTCCAATTTGAATTTACCGCTGAACCTCATTATAATCCTTCCGCTAACCTTGTCGTACCGATAACTCTTTCCGCTGACGGGATAACCATCTTTAAACTTACCTTCCAATTTTTCGGTGTAAAGGCCATTTTTGACATCGTCGAAATACATAATACCCTGTCCGTCAGGCTCACCTTTTTTGTTTCTCTCACCCTCGTAACGCTGGGCAAACAACGTTATTGACACAAACGCCAATAGCAACAATAAAAACAGTTTTTTCATAATCATAATAGGTTTTAGTCCTGCAAAGTTACGAATAAGTGAGCAAAATACCAAATTTATTTGAGTATTTTCGAACGAGAGGACTCGAATTTGTTCGCTTGGCTCGTCCAAGAACTTCTCGCGTTGCGAAAAGTTACGATTGCGACGCCACACTCTGTACCTATAGGTCAGAGAATAAGCGAGCAAAGAACCAAATTTATTTGAGTTTTTCCGAGCTGCTACATTCTCTGACCCCTTGATTCATATTGGGAGTATGCATCTTTATGGTTATTTCATACAACCAAATACATATTTTGTATTATGTCACTTTGTTCCATATGTCTATAAGCTCATTTTCATTTGATGGGACGGGATTTGTATTGAATAGGAATACAAAATGATATTTTTTCGTCATAATGTATTATAAAATAGATTTTATTTTGTATTTTTGCAGCCTAAAAGATACATTATGACGAAATTTAGCAAATCAAACTGGTTACCAATGAAGTTGGTCGAGAATCTTTCTATTGTAGGCGAGCAGTTACGTTTGGCGCGTCTGCGTCGAGACCTGAGTATTGAGCAGGTTGCAGAAAGGGCTCAGTGCAGCCGACTAACTGTTGCAAAGCTTGAAAAGGGCTTGCCGACGGTATCTGTAGGCATTTTATGCAGAATACTCTATGCACTTCAATTAGGTGATGACATTTTGTTACTTGCCCGTGACGACAAACTCGGACATGTCATTCAAGACATAGAGGTGAAGAACAAAAAAAGAGCATCGAAAAAATAGCATACCTGGGTTATGGAAACGCTTGAAGTGGTCGCCAGCTTTGACTGGTTGGAAAATGAAGAGACAATAGGCTATCTCAGTTATGACCAACTGGGAGGAAAAGATGTTTTCACGTTTGAATATACGACGAAGTGGATAAAGGATCATTCCGACATCATTCTAGGTGGAGACTTACAACCTTTTACAGGTAAGCAACACACACAACCTGGTGACGAAATATTCGGTTGCTTTGCAGATTGCCTGCCAGACTTCTGGGGTCGGACGCTTATCGAGCTAAAAGAGAGACAGACCAACAGTATAAGAGGCAGGCTGACATACAACCTGTCAGACTGGGTATATCTTAAAGGGGTAGAAGATTCCTTGCGCATTGGAGGATTCCGCTTTAAGGATATTGACACAGGGCTTTACCTGAACGTGTCAGCCGATTTTCAGGTTCCTCCGATATTAAGTTTAGAAATGCTTTTCGAAGCAGCAAAGAAAGTGGAGGAAAGCGAGTTCAAGAGTGAAGAACCGGACAACAGATGGCTTGAGCGGCTGCTCAAACCGGGTACCTCTGTTGGTGGTGCAAGACCTAAGGCATGTATTTCCGACGAGAACAGTCTTTATATAGCCAAATTTCCTTCAACCACAGACAGGTGGAATGATTGCAAATGGGAGTATTTTGCCAACAAGATGGCAGAGCAGTGTGGTATCCATATTGCCACGACCAAGCTGATTTCGCTCAGTTCAGGACATGACGTCTTTCTTTCAAAACGATTTGACAGGACACCCGACGGAAAACGTATACATATGGCTTCTGCACTGAATCTGCTTGGATTGACGCAGGAAGACACGCATAAGAAATATTACGCATATCCTGAAATAGCCGATTTTATTGTCTCAAATGGTACAGAGGTCGAAAAAACACTTCAGGAACTGTATCGTCGCATAGCATACACTATTTGTATAGGTAATACAGATGACCATCTGAAGAACCATTCCTTTCTACTCACTAAGAAAGGATGGGAATTATCACCTGTTTATGATATAAACCCTTCGGTCGGTCACACCCATAGTCTGCTCATTGATGGAGTGTCAAACGAATCAAGTCTTGACAACTTATTCAAGGCGCATAAATTGTATAAGATTGACGAAGAAACAGCCTATGACATCATCAAAAATGTTACGCTGAACATGAAGCATTGGAAAGATACTGCACGGGATTGCGGTATCAGCGAAAAGGAAAAAGCATACGACGATTTTCCCCAAAGATTTACAGAAGGCATGTCCTGGAGCAACTAATAATAAAAGTTACCCTTTGGTAAATTACCATTGGGTAACTTTGCGCTGTCAGTGAACTCTACAAACAAAAACAGGGATGACTAATCTGTCATCCCTGGGGCGGTGAAAAGGTTTATGGTTCATGGTGAAAGGATTTATGGGTCATGAATTCTCGGGCTGGAGGTCGGCATACTCCTTTGACGGGAGGTAGCAGGGGCAGGCCTTGGCGACGTGAGGGAGCTCGCAGTGACCGAGGATGCGGGCTT
>Ga0247609_10005388_pt1 | contig 12580 bp, 9 predicted proteins | sample 172DNAGHGlowgp2_FD_193487 | JGI IMG/M metagenome (GOLD analysis project Ga0247609, IMG submission 193487) | Sheep rumen microbial communities from Palmerston North, Manawatu-Wanganui, New Zealand - 1728 DNA GHGlow gp2 | ecosystem: Host-associated > Mammals > Digestive system > Stomach > Rumen ... | reverse complement strand
AAATCAAGCCACTATGTGTATACACAATATAAAAAGGTTTCGTAACCAATAGAAATCGATTAGGAGCGGTTACATATGATTAGATTATCTAGTGAAGCAGAAACACTTTTGAAGGAAATATTGGATCATGAAAAAGATAAACAATACTGGGGAACAAAGTTTGAAACATTTTCAGCTAGGGAAGTTGCTATTGCGAGAGGTTGTTTTAAAGAGTTACAAGATAGTAATTTAATTAAGGTGCAATGGGGTGATAACGGTCCATATTTAATTTGGATACAAAAAGACGGCTATTCCTCGTACCGCATCCTGGTCCCTCAGATCTCGACCTTCGTTCATACGGATAAATGCTTCCAACGTGTCGCCACGTATCAGAAGTTTTCTTCCTACTTTCAGGACGGGCAGCTTTTTCCATTCGATCAGCTTACGGAGAGTGTTTCTTCCGATTCCTGTAAACTCTGCTGCTTCGTCAATCGAATATGCTATTTTGATATTTTGCATATCTGGCTTTCCTTTCTGTTGCATTATGCAACTCGTATTTCTATTAATATACAAACCTAATTTTGATTTGTCAAGCGTTATGCAATTTTGTAATATTGCACATGGTTGCGTATTGCACTTTTCCTTCCCTTGTGGTACAGTATCGGTACAAACCTTTGAGGAGGTCAGTCGTATGAATGATAAAGAGCTGAGAAAGCTTATAGGTGGTAGGGCCAAACAAAGGAGACTGGAACTTAATCTCAACCAGCAGTATGTGGCAGACAAAATGGATGTGAACAAGTCCACTATACAGAGATATGAAGCCGGTTCCATAGACAACACCAAGAAATTAGTTCTTGAGGGTCTGTCTTCCGCCCTTCATGTATCTGTCGAGTGGCTGAAAGGAGAAACTGAAGATTACACATCAGACATTACGGATGAGAAAGATCTCAAGATAAAGGATCTTTTCGGGAGACTTGAAAGCTTAGAGCAGAAGAATCTCAAAGATGAAGAGTACGCCTTTTCGAAAGATTTACTTATCTATATGTTAAGCGAATACGAATCCTTCGTAGGATCGTTCCGTTCAGGGTGTGAAAAGTACAAAGGATCTCAAAAGGGTAAGAACATAACCAAAGTAACAGGATTCGATAGTGTTAAAGAATATAACGAAGTAATGTTCCTCAGAGAGATAACACACACGATAAACGCCTTAAACGACATTGAGGTGATACTCAGGAACTATTCAAAGGATTCCGAAGACGCTTACATGCAGCTCAAGAGATTAATGATCCAGCCAGAGGAATAGAAAAGCAATCGGAATTATCGTATAGTTAGTTAATCGCATTTCAACAGTCCGATTGCCAAAATTACAAAGGAGAAATCTTTATGGCAAAAGGATCTGTAAGAAAAAAGGGTAAGAAGTGGTACTACCGCTTCTACGTAGAGGATGCCTCCGGCAGGCAAATCCAAAAAGAATATGCCGGAACCGAAAGTAAGAGCGAGACTGAAAAACTTTTGCGTCAGGCGATGGAAAAATATGAATCAGAAAGTTTTATCGCAGACACAAAAAGTATTACGCTCGCTGCGCTCCTTGACATTTGGGCAGAAGAAGATCTTAAGACTGGATCACTGAGTAATGGCACTGCTAAGACATATCAGTTCTGTATAAAGCATCTAAAACTTCATCCAATAAGCCGAAGAAAGCTTAAGACTATCACTTCAGAACATCTGCAGGGATTTCTTGATCTTGTAGCTTTTGGAGGTAAAGAGGGGGATTTCGATGCAGGTGATGGTTATGGAAAAAGCTACCTTGAGATATACTCGACCATTCTGAAACATGTATTCAGATTTGCTGTGTTTCCCAAGAAGTATATTACCTTCAATCCCATGCAGTATGTAGTAATACACACTAAGAAAGTAACGCCGGAATTATTCGTATCAGATGAAGATGCAGAAGAAAATGCAATTACGCTTACACCTGATATGTTTGATGAACTCATTGAATATTTGAGTAACCATCATCCGGATGCTGTGCTTCCGGTAAAGATTTCGTACTACACAGGACTGAGACTTGGCGAGGTATGCGGACTTACTTGGAATGATATCAATCTTGAGGAACAGTATCTTACTGTAAGAAGAAGTATTGATCGCAACTCAATAAGGCATAAGACAGAAATAGGTACTACCAAGAGAGCCAAAGTAAGAATCGTTGATTTCGGAGATAAGCTTACTTCAGTACTGAAGGAGACAATGAAAAAGCAGGTTCTTACAGAAAAGGCATACGGAGAACTCTACCAGAGATGCTTCTATAAGGAAGTGAATGAGAAAAACCGCACATACTATGACTATTATTCTTTAGGAAGCACACAAGTTGTTCCTGAAGGCTATATCGAAATAGATTTTGTGTGTAGAAGTGACGACGGTAGGCTGATATTGCCAACTTATCTCAAGGAAGCTTGCAGAAAAGCTTCAAAGAATGTTCCAAAGCTTGAGGGATTCCACTTTCATGCTTTGCGCCACACATTTACAAACAACCTTCTAAGGAATGGTGCTTCTCTGAAAGATGTTCAGGAAATGCTTGGTCACGAGAAGGTAAATACAACGATGAACACATATGCTCACGGCAATCGTGAATCCAAGAAAGCTTCTGCCAAATTGCTCGACCGATTAGCTGGTTGATAATTCCCTTAACAAAACTTTCCCTTATAAAATGGTTATAAGGGAAAGTTTAAGGGAAAAGCAGTGAAAAACGGGCAATAAAAATGTATAAAGCCCGATGAATAAAGGATTTTTGGATTTTCCAACTCTTTAAGGATTTTTTAATAGTTGAGTTTCAGAATAGTGCTCAGGATGAATAAATGGAGGAAGCAGTATGAGCACTGTTATCGAGACAAGGGATCTTTGCAAGACTTATATAGTTAATAAGCAAAGTAATAATGTACTTCAAAATGTAAACTTCAAAGTTGATGAGGGCGAGTTTGTTACGGTCATGGGTCCCTCGGGCTCGGGTAAATCAACGCTTCTCTACACGGTAAGCGGAATGGATAATGTCACCGCGGGAAGCGTTTTCTTTGACGGTGATGAGATCTCCAAGATGAAGGAGAAGGACCTCATCAGTTTAAGACTCATCAAGATGGGTTTTGTTTTCCAGCAGATGTACATGATGAAGAAACTCAGCATTCTGGATAACATCATCCTTCCGGGATTTCAGGCGAAGATAAAACCCAGGGAAGAGGTCAGGAAGGATGCTGAAGACCTGATGAGAAAGCTCGGCATCATCGATGAGGCAGACCGCGAGATCACGGAAGTGTCAGGTGGTCAGCTCCAAAGAGCGTGCCTTTGCAGAGCGCTCATCAATCACCCGAAGGTTATTTTCGCTGATGAGCCCACGGGAGCCTTGAATTCTAAGGCTTCAGGCGAAGTCATGGACAGACTCCTTGATGCAAACCGCATGGGTACAACGATCCTCATGGTAACACACAGTGAGAAGGTCGCATCGATATCTGACAGAATCATATATCTGGTCGACGGAAACATTCAGGGTGAACTGATGCTCGGCAAGATGAAGGAAGATGAAGATATCTCATTAAGAGAACGCAAGGTAAGAAAATGGCTTGAGGAGATGGGTTGGTAATATGTATTGGAGAATGCTCAAAAGAGATATCAAGGACAAGCCTGCCCTTAATATCGTAACCTTTATCTTCATGGTCGCCGCCGTAAGCTTTACGGTCATCGGAGTAATGCTTCTGTACTCTCTTATAGGCGGTGCGCAGAAAACATATGAAAAGTGCAATTCATCTGACGTAATTGCGGTAGTCGACAAAGACTACTCAGATGAGGAAGGCTTCATTAATGATGTTACAGAAGACGTGATGAGGTTTTCTATATCAAAGGAAGTTGTGTACAGAGAGATCGTTGTTTTCTCGTACAGATGTATAGAGGCTGTCGGGACTGAAGCCGCTAAGGTTGATTATTCACGTACTGCGGTGGTGGACAGTATTGCACGCAAATACGATGTCCCGATAAACATGAACAATGAGTTCTTTGAAGTTGAAGACGGATATATTGCGGTATCACAGACATATGCCAATCAGAAGGGGATAAAAGAGGGAGACAAGATCCGCCTCACTACCCAGATGGGAAATATTTATGAGTTCGAGATATCGACCGTCTATAAGAATCCGGCAGCAAATGTTCTGGTGACGTTTTATCTGTCAGATCATGATAAGGAGATGATATATTCCGAGTCGCCTTATAAGACAGACATGTACACACTTTCCGTATATCCGATCGAGGGCGATTATGTTAATACTCTGATAAAAACGGTCAATCCTTTGCTGATAGAATATAAAGATCATAATATTGTCGGCAATGCCACAAGGGTCATATTCTTCACAAATGACGGACTGTTCGCGCTGATCGTCTCGATCTGCATGATCGTGGTTGCGGTTATAATCATGTGCGTTGCAATGATCACGATAGATTTCAGCCTTAAATCCTCGATCAAAAGAGACGAGCGCGAGATCGGCATGATGAAAGCCATCGGTGTGTGGTCATTCTCATATAAGACACTCTTCATAGTTAAGTACATTGCGTTTGCAATCCTGGGCGGAGTGCTGGGGCTTCCCGCAGGATTCTTTATGAGCAAGCTCCTATTCGATAAATTTGTTATGCACGTTATGTTTCCTGATGCCGCAACACTTTTCATGATAGGACTGGCAGCAAGCGGAATAACCGTCTCGCTTATCATTTTGTCGAGTTTCTTCTCACTCAGAAGGATGAATAAGATCAGTGTCATAGATGCGATCCACGGCGAGAACAGAGGCGAGAGATTTACGAGCGTTCCCGGTCTTTTCCTCAACAACAAAAAACAACTTTCTGTTCCATTCTTTCTCGCGCTCAGCGATATCCTGAGAGGGTTCAAGAGATACTTTCTCCTTGTTCTTGCGTATGTTCTGGGAATATCAGTCGTGCTGTTTATAGTCCGTCTCGAAAACACGATCATGGATACCCGATACAGCGAACACTATTTTCAGAACGGCAGGGAGGATTTTGCTTTCGAATTCGATGAAACATACTACACAAAGCTCTACAGCGGTGCGGGAAGTTACAGAGGCGTTATTGATATAGTAAATAAGAATTTCGAAGACAACGGCATTCCTGCAACCATTTATACTAACATGAGCAGCCCTGCCGAGATGATAACCGGTGACACAAAGACAGTATGCAATGTTGAGTGGATGGATAATCCGACATCTGAAGTCAGATACATAGAAGGCGGAAATGCTCCCAGGCTCAGAAATGAGATAGCCATCGGTTATTATTTCGGAAGGCAGTACGGAATCAGACTCGGAGACTCTGTAACCATAGAATATGAGAAGCTCGGGGAAGACAGGATATCCTATGAACTGGCAAGTGAGGAATTCATCGTAACCGCGTTTTTCGACCAGTACGGATCAAATACACCCACGATCCTTATGGGCGATGAGTTCGAAGGCTCCACCATGCGCCACGAAGATCTTTTCTCTACTGTTCTTGACGTTCCTTCAAGTCAGTATGATGAATATTTCGCGAAAATGCAGGCGCTCTATCCTGACGGTGAGATCAAGTTCCTGCCAAAAGATAAGGTTATGGCGCATCACGTGCCCGGATATGACAGGATGTTCAATCTCATAATACTCATTGTCTCTGTAACAGCTGCAATAGTCATCATGCTTCTTTCATCACTGTATGAAAACATCTTCATTGATGAAGAGACCGCAGACATTGCGCTTTTGAAGAGTATGGGATTTACCAAGGGTGCAATACGCTCCTGGCATTTCTGGAGACTGATGCTGCTGTCGCTTCTGTCATTGGGACTTTCATACGTCTTTATAGATACTGCGGGAGAATTCCTGATTGGAAAGCTTTTCCAAAGTTTAATGAGATGCAAGGAATTTACTTTCACGGTTTTGCCTGTGCCTAATTTTGTAATAGTGCCGCTCTGCGTAATAGTTCTGCTTATGGCCGTAATCCTGATAGTCACAAGGCTGGCAGACAGGATCGAGATATGGAAAGTGAGAAACGAATAATGAAGAAAATAATCAATGCCGCAGCTGCAGTCTTAGCTGCATCGATACTTCTTACAGCCTGCGGTTCCGTTGACGGCAATAAGGAATCCGGTCCCGTTCAGGCAAAGGCAAAACTTGTCGGTTCATACTATACCGGAGAGCAAAAACTCTATACCGATGAAGGAATAAAAGAAGAGCCTTTGAAAACAGTCTCTTCTGATGACGGTCTTTGCACCATAAAGGTGATGCCAAGTTATTACGACATCACTCTGGACTATGAGAAAGGTGACAGGGCAAGTGCAGGAAGAGCCTACGGAACCCTGCTCCGTGAGGATTTTCCCGATTATGCACTTATGATGGAACCGTATCTGTACGAGAACATAAAGGTTGCTTATCACGGTAATTATTCGGTCGAAGCCATCATCGTGAGGGAAGAGACGCTTCTTGAATCTTTGAGACCTGAATATAAAGATGAAGTCTGTGCATTTGCAGAAGGACTCTCAGGCGGAGTTCACGGCATTGAAGAAGACGGGGTATTCAGCTATGAAGAAGCGGTGCTCATACAGATGATCCCTGATGCTTTGCGCCCTACCTGCTGCAGTGCGCTTTCATTGTGGGGAAGCAAGACAACTACAGGTGACAGGATCACGCTCCGCAACCTTGAGTGGAACCTCGGCTCCGACAATCAGATGGGAAGGATACATGCCGTTACACACATGAAGAACGGTGAGCGTTCCATCACTGCCATCTCTGTTCTCGGGTTATTGGATATCATCTCAGGCATCAATAATGACGGTGTTTTCGCAGCGATCCTTGATGTCGGTTCCGTTCAGGATGAGGCGTATGTTTATGAAGGGAAAAAGTGCTATACGATGGAACTGAAGTATGCGCTTGAAGAGTTTTCGACGGCTCGTGAACTCGGCGGATTCATGGTGGGCGAGAGCGGTGATTTCACATGGTGCCACAACCTTATAATCACCGATGCGGACAATACTTTCTGCGCTGAAGACTGCGTTAGCCAGGTGACCGAAAAAGGTCTTGGCAGATCAGTCCTGCGCGATGCTGACACTCCGCTTCTGGAGGGCCTGACATGGGAGTCTCTGGATTCTTTCTGCGTGGTGAACTCCTTTGCAACGAAAGGCAATCAGGACGGGTTCACCGGCATGCCTCATAATGCGGTAAGGTTTGCAAAATACAACGCCTGGGTCAAGGCACAGGAACAGTTCTCGGTAAAGGACGTTAAGGATCTTATCACACAGGAAGTCGTTGATCAGTATTGTGTCGAGAACTGTCATGGCGACGGAAGCGCCCAGCTGATAATCGTCGACTATCACACGGGCTCGGTTCAAGTAGCTTTCAGCAACCCTGACGGCGTGGAAGATAAGCCTGATTTCATTGAAGTGGATGTGATAGGGGATCACTGAGGGATTATTATCCCGCCGAAATAATCCGGTCTGCCTTTGTTATCGTATAATACAAAACCGCGTGTGGTGAGGAGCACATAGCTTCCGTCAGCCTTACGTGCGCGGTAATAGAACTGCTTTACTTCGGTATCCCTGCTCAGGACCGCATCTACTGCGGAACGGTAGATACCGGTGTCTTCAGGATGAACATATTCCAGCCAGATACTGTCGGCATGGTACATATATTCTGAATCGAGACCGAAATCATCAATGAGTGTCAGTGACCATCTCGAGAAGTCGTACTTCATGTCGTTAAGATAGACATATCCTCCGCCGGCGATCGTGCACATTGCTCCGAAAAAAGAGTCCAGCAGGCGCTTGCGTTCGTCGGGAATGTGATCTTTGATGTCATTCATCTTTCTGAAGTCTTCGATTATCCTGGTCGTTTTCAGCTTGTTCTTGTTTTTGTACATCTTCTGATCAGCCCGGTTGAAAACAGCATCAAAGTTTTTGTCTTTTTCCGGATGATATATAGCCATTCCGCAGGCGATGACAGGACCAGAACGCGAGATCCTGTTTGTCTCAGAGGTGACCTTGAATTGTTTGAGGAGCTTCTCGCGCTGCTTGTAATCACTTCCGCTCAGGACTACGACGAATTCGTCTCCGCCTATCCTGAAGACAGGACAGTGCTTGTATACTTCGCAGATCATGCGGCTTGCACCGCGGAGGATCTCATCGCCATAGCTGTGTCCGCGGGTGTCGTTCGTGTGTTTGAGATCATTCAAGTCGCACATGACGATGCCGAACGGCTGGATCTCTTCTCCTGAACTTATCCTTTTTTCTATCGAAGCAACATATTCATTAAATGCATTCTTGTTGCGGATCCCGGTAAGATCATCAAGTCTTGCCATTAATTCGGCGGACTGAAGATTCTTTTTCTGTTCTTCATCCCTCCGGTATTCGGCTTCAACGTTTCTTGCACAGAAGACTATGTGTTTTTTGTCTTCGCTAAGATACTCCATATGACGGAGATGCGTGATCTCACCCTCGGATACGATCCTGTAGACCGCCACATGTGATTTGTTACGGGAGAGATAGTCGAGCATCGTTTCTTTATCCAGAAAAGAAAGAGCCTGATCCAGATCCTCAGGATGAACACATCTTTTGGCGCATTTTACAGCATCCCTGAAAAAGTTCTTTCCTCTTGAGGGAAGCCCCTGATCTTTGAGGATGCCGATCGGAACGAATTCAACATAGCTGCCGGTCTCTATATCAACATAATACAACCCGTCGAAATGGGTCGATAACGTGATGGCAACCTGTTTGTATGCCTCCGGGTCTTTGCGCATCGGTCTTCTCCTGCTGGTCTGATGGTTATCAGGAAGATCCTGACCATAGCATTATAACAGGAATAAAAACGCCTAAAAACCACTATTTTCGAGCAATTTAAAAACTGATGACCGGAGTCCGGAACACAACATCAGGCCTTTACGATCTCCTGAGCCCTCGAGAGCGCCTCGTCGATGTGCGCGCAGAAGTTCTCACTGCCGAGCTTTTGATCGAAGCCCGCCTTATGTATTACCTTCATAGGCTGTTCATTGACATGAGACATAATGAGCTGGACATCCCTGCTCTTACAGTCTTCATAGAGGAGTTCCAGATTGCGCATTGCAGTGGCGTCAATGGTGCTGACGCTCCTCATTCTGAGAACGAGAGCCTTGGTATCTTCTTTTGGAGTTATCTGTAATATCTTTCCGGCGGAAGCGAAAAACATAGGACCGGAGATCTCATATACGATGGTATGTTCAGGCAGTACGCGGAGATCGATGCTGTCGAGATCATTCTCGGGTTCAACATCTTTCCATCCTTCAACCTGTGTAACCTCGCTCATCCTGTGCATGAAGAGGACAGCCGCAAGGAGTACGCCGACTTCTATGGCAACGACGAGATCGAAGACCACGGTGAGTACAAACGTGATGAGAAGTACCGCAATATCGCTCTTGGGAGAGCTTTTTACGAGCTTTACGAATCTTCTCCAGCCGCTCATGTTATATGCGACCTGGAAAAGGATCGCTGCAATGCAGGGCATGGGGATAAGTTTTGCGAAAGGCATCAGGAATACGACGACAAGAAGAAGGGTAACGGAATGTACCATGCCTGCAATAGGTGTGCGGCCACCGTTTTTGATGTTTGCAGCAGTTCTTGCGATCGCGCCTGTAGCGGGGATGCCTCCTAAGCAGGCTGAAGCGATGTTTCCGACACCCTGTGCCACAAGCTCCATGTTGGGGCGGTGCTTTGAGCCGATCATGCTGTCTGCTACAACTGCGGAGAGCAGGGACTCAATGCCGGCGAGAAAAGCGATCGTGACAGCGTTTGAGAACTGTCCCCTGACAGATTCAAAAGTAAACATCGAGAGGTCAAGGCTGATAGGAGGGAGTCCTGCCTGGATATCAGCAAACGAGCTTCCGATAGTATTTACATCCATATGGAAGTACTCGACTAAGGAAGCTGTCACTACAACGGCAATGAATGAACCGGGGATCTTCTTGAATATCAGCGGCCAGACAATAAGTATGACAAGTGCGACAGCTCCGATCAGAACAGCCTGCCAATTAATGGTTGTAACATTGTTAAACAGTGCCATGAGCTTCTCGGATGTCTCAACAGGCTTCTCTCCGTTCTGATAGGCGATGCCGGTGAAGTCTTTTATCTGTCCGATAAACAAAGTTACCGCGATCCCGGCAGTAAAACCTGTTGTGATCGGGTCGGGGATATATTTAAGCAGGCTTCCGAATCTGCAGAAACCCATGATTATGAGGATGATACCTGCCATGATAGTTGCAATGATAAGGCCGCCTGTTCCGTCCTTCATGACTATGCCGGCGACGATAGTTGCGAAAGCTGCCGTAGGTCCTGCGATCTGGACTCTGCTTCCTCCCAGGAACGATACGATGAATCCTGCAACGATTGCAGTATATATACCGGCTTCAGGTCTTACGCCTGAAGCGATTGCAAGTGCTATGGACAGCGGGAGCGCTATAATTGCCACGATTATTCCGGCAACGATATCTTTTACGAGCTGGGAACCTGAGTAGTTCTTCATTACAGAGAACAGCTTCGGCTTGAATTCTTTCATGGATATATCCTCTATTCTTTATGCTGAATCAGAAACCACAGCATTATAAGAAATAGAGATTCACTGTATCAATTAACAAATTAACCGAAATGGGAGACTTTTAGCGCGGAGAGTTTTAACTTTTTGGTATCGAATAGTAGAGTTCGCCGTCTTCAAGTCCGGCACCTTCAGTCCTTATTATGCCCATTTCCTCTACGGTAACGAGCTGGAAGCCTTCATCAATAAGTGCGGGAACGATATCGATCACGGCATCAGCAGTGGCTTTGTACAGATCGTGCATCAGTACGATGTCTCCGTCTTTAACCTTTCCTATAACATGCTTTTTGATGGATTCGGTATCCTTGCTCTCCCAGTCACGCGAATCAACGCTCCAAAGGATTATGGGGCATCCGCATACAGCCTGAAGAGTCTCATTCCATTTGCCCTCAGGCGGTCTTAAGCATGTTGAAGGCTCTCCGGTAACTCTGATCAGTTCATCGTCGGTACCTTTGAGCTTTTCCTTCATCTCGGTGTCGGTCAGTGAGGTGAGCCTGTTATGGCCGTATGTGTGGTTGCCCTGTTCACAGCCCAAAGCAGCTTCGCGTTTTGTCTGGTCTTCATTCCAGGAGATCCTGTCTCCGACGATAAAGAAGGTGCATCTCTGTCCGTACTGCTCGAAAGTATCAAGGATAGAGTCAGTGTAGACTGAAGGCCCGTCATCGAAGGTCAGTGCCACCATCGGCTTTTCGCCGTCAATGTCACGGATAATGTTTCCCTCGTCATCGAAATAATAAAGGTGGTTATTGTAATAAGCCCTGACACCTGTCAGGAGTTTTCCGCCGACATAAGCCCGGATGGAACCGTCTGTGTCAAAGAAGCCGTCAATTCCGGCACCTGTGTTCTCATCGAAAGAATACTGTTCACCGTCGATCTCCATTTCGCCGGTCTTCATAACATATGTCTCTTCATCAAAATAGTACTGCAGTCCGTTGACGACGGTGAGACCTGAAGCACCCTCGCCGGTCTCCTCATCAAAATACATTTTGCCTGATGCAGTATCGATCCAGCCTGTCTTCATGATGCCGGTGGCCGGATCAAAGTATCTCATTACATCACCGGTCTTTTGAGGACCACAGGCCATCATCCCGTTATCGTCAAAGTAATACTTGTTTCCGTCGAGTTCCAGATCGCCGGTAACCATGAGATTTGTGGAAGGATCAAAATATCGCGTAGATCCGTCAGGGAGCTTGCTGAAGCCTGAATACGGTTTCCCGAAGTTATCGTAATAATATATGCCCTGGTCAGTATGAACCCATCCTCTCTTTACGATAAAGAGTTCATAGCAAAGAAAACCGGCCACCAGTACAATGGCGACCGCCAGTATGATAACTATAACTGTATAGTTTTTTCCTTTTTTTCTGCTCATAGCCTGACCCGGACTAATATTTCTTTCCGAACAAGTCTATCACGGCTAAGGCATCTTATGTGAAACAATTTTGTTACAGAACGCCACGATCCCGGTAGGAATATACAGGGAACGGCCGGACATGTGTTTTTCGGGAGGGCAGAAGATCACCTGCTCATGAACATCGTAAACGGCAGGATATGGTTGAGCACAATTATCATCAGGATCATGATCAACAATAATACGAGAAATACTGCGATCATATAGATGAACCTGAAGAGGTATCTGAGAAACCTGTTTTTGTGATTTATAAACGGAAGCATATCGTATATGCCTGTCCAAGATGTGCAGATATCGATTGAGGCGAGAAGGAAAAACCCGAGGAAGACCTTCAGAGCGATCCTTTCATATAAGGTGTTGCTTGATGCACCGAACATGATGACATAGTAGATCCCCCAGACATATAATGGAGCAGCAATAAACATCTTCCAGATTTTCTTGGATCTGAATCCCGGCGGCGGGAAAAGAGGTTTCAGTTTAAATGTGGGACTGAGTTTTCCGGCCAGAACGTCAGACAGTTCACGGGCATTGTTGTAGCGTCCGGCAGGATCAAAGGCTGTTGCCTTTGCGG
>Ga0247609_10005387_pt1 | contig 12580 bp, 14 predicted proteins | sample 172DNAGHGlowgp2_FD_193487 | JGI IMG/M metagenome (GOLD analysis project Ga0247609, IMG submission 193487) | Sheep rumen microbial communities from Palmerston North, Manawatu-Wanganui, New Zealand - 1728 DNA GHGlow gp2 | ecosystem: Host-associated > Mammals > Digestive system > Stomach > Rumen ... | reverse complement strand
TCGACTTCCCGCTCTTCGAGTGGAGTGACGAGGAACAGCGACTCATGGCTACCCACCATCCGTTCACGCTGCCTAATCCTGACGACATACCCCTGCTTGACAGCGCTCCTGAGAAGGTGCGCGCCGTGGCTTACGACTTCGTGTGCAACGGCATCGAGGTGGGCGGCGGCTCACTGCGTATCCACGACGGCAAACTGCAAGAGAAGATGTTCCAGATTCTGGGCTTCACTCCTGAACGTGCAATGGCGCAGTTCGGCTTCCTTATCAATGCCTTCAAGTATGGAGCACCACCTCATGCAGGCCTCGCCTTCGGTCTCGACCGCTTCGTCAGCATCATGGCAGGTCTCGACAGCATTCGCGACTGCATTGCCTTCCCCAAGAACAACAGCGGACGCGACGTGATGCTCGATGCACCAGGAGAGCTGGACCCCAAGCAGTTAGAAGAACTGAACCTGCGCATTGACTTACGTCAAGAATAAATTATAATTTTTGAAAAAAACTGCTGTTTGCGGTAACAATTTATCTGTAAAGTTCGTACATTTGCACCCAGAAAAAAAGAAGATTCCAAATTTTCAATAGTGTATTAAATTGTTTTAGAGAACTATGGCAGAAAAGAAAACTACAAAGAAGGTTGCTGCTGAGAAGACTGCAGAACCTAAGAAGGCAACTGTTAAGAAGGCCGCTGCTAAGGCTGTTGTTGCTGTAAACGCTGAGAACGCTGGTTTCAAGGCCGGTGATGTTTATCAGGCTCTGGCTGCTGCCGGCAAGGCACTGACCGTTAAGGAAATCGCAAAGGCTGCTAAGATTAGCGAAGAGGAAACTCTGCTGGGTCTGGGCTGGCTCTTCAAAGAGGGCAAGCTGGCTACTGCTGACGAGAAGATTACCCTCGCTTAATAGCACAATAGGAAAAGTATAGAAAGGGCTGGTAAGCATTTGTGGCATACCAGCCTTTTTTCACTTTAACAACTACCACTTGAATTCACTTGAGTTACGACAGTCAAATATTGAAGATTCTTACTGAGGCTGGTGAACGCGGTATTAGCGTGCTGGCTATCAGCAAGCATCTCTATAACATCAACCGCACCTTCTTCGTGCAGCCCGACTACGAAGAGATTCGTAGCTACGTACAGCAGTACCTGCTTCGTAACTCGAAGTCGGCTCAGTCGCTCATAGAGCGTACTGACCGTCGCGGCTATTACCGACTGAATACCACAGGCAGTGCCGATGCCATGCAACTGCTACTCCAGTTTCGTGAGGACAGCAATGAACAGGTAGAAGAGCAGAAACCACAGCAGGACCTCTCGCTCGACTTATTTGCTTAACTCGTTGTAAACCTCCTGATAGAGCCGCAGCAACTGCTCGGCCGTCTTCCTCCATGAGAACAGTTTCGCACGTTCCTTTCCTATTTCCTTTTGTTTCTGATAGAAAGCCTCGTCGGTTTCCAGACGTAGCATCATCGCTGCTATCTCATCGCTGCTTTCAGGATTCACGAGAATGGCATCGGGACCACCAACCTCCGGCATCGATGATGTGTTGCTGGTGATGACAGGTGTGCCGCAAGCCATCGCTTCCAGTAGCGGAATTCCAAAACTCTCACGCAATGAAGTGTAGAGAAAAGCAAAGGCGTTGTTGTAGATGTAAGGCAGGTCGCTGTTCACAATGTACCCTGGCATGACGAGCTGGCTTCGAATACTCTCAATGCCATTTCTTGATAGGATGGCATTCAGGTAATTGTCGTCAAGGTCAGCCATCAGCAGCTTTCGCTTGATGCTTGATTGGGCTAAATACTTAGCATAGGCGACCAGCGTCCGCTCCGTATTTTTTTTAGGGTCGGTATTTCCCAAAAAGAAGAAAAACCCTTTTTCCGGAATATACTTCTTGAAAACCCCTTGCTCGTCATCAACAGGACGGAACCACGCGTTATAGCCGTTATAAATCATCGCCATACGCTCTTTGGGAATATTCAGCTTTGTGACGATGTTCTGCAGCTCGAAATTGGAAACGGTGATGATACGGCGACATCTGTCTAAGACACGAGGCACCACCAAGCGCCGGTAAAGCCATCCCATGTTCTGATAGAGCGATTTGTTTTGCTTGTCACGTGGTTCCAGGAAGATGATGTCGTGTAAGGTTAATACCAAAGGAATTTCACACCAAACAGGCGCCGTATTGCTGGTGCAGTGCAGCATGTCGACATTCGCCTTCTTCGCTGCACGGGGCAAAGCCCATTGTTCCCAAAGCGGGTAGGAGGGACAGTCCAATTCCACAACATGGACATTGGCGGTGCTCTTCACGCAAGGGTCATCGCCAGGTTTGACGAATACAAAGTATTCATTTTCCGTATCCATCTTCTGAATCTCCAGAATCTCCTGCAGAACCACATAGTCCATGCCATGTTTGTTCTTTCGGAAAATGCGTTGGGCTTCTATTCCTATCTTCATGAGGGGTTAGCTGTTAGTGTTCTGATAGGTTTGGCAGGAACGCCCCCGACAAGCGTGTTGTCAGGAACGTCCTTCGTGACGACGGCACCTGCTGCCACCACACAGTGACTGCCGATGGTGACACCAGGCAGGATGACGCTGTTGGCTCCTATCCAGACGTCGTCTCCGATGATGACGGGACGGGTGCTGACACCTTGTTGGTCTATTCGTAAGGTGGCATCCGAAAAGTTATGGTTCAAGGCAGTAACCACGATGCCCTGTGCCAGATTGACGTGACTTCCGATACAGACCGGACCGATGATGGTGCAGTGGATGCCGATGCGCGTATAGTCGCCAATGGTCACGTCACCAACGGCATTGTTGATGCAACTGTACGACTCCACCACGCTGTGTCTGCCCAAGAAGAAGCGGCGGTAGGGTGGGGTGTCCATGCGGGCACTCCAATAGACCTTAGAACCGTGCCCCCGATGCTGGTACAAGGGAGCAAGCAGCCGCACATACCACCTTGGCCGTGCGTCGCGCTGGTTCATGATGAGCCAGTCTAACAACTTCTTCAGGCGTGGATGGTTAGCCAACCGTTTTGCCGCTGTTTCTTGCTGTTTTTCCATAACTCATGTTGCATTTCTGCTTGCAAAGATACGATTTAGCGAGAACAAAACAAAGAAAACCCATCTTTTTTTGTCGAGTGTAACTACTTTCGCTATTTTTTGATGGCAAAGTTACAATTTATTTCGTAACTTTGCAAACAATATGGAAAAGAAAGATTTAAGAATTGTGTTTATGGGTACGCCGGAGTTTGCTGTCGAGACCTTGCAAGCACTGGTAGAGAACGATTACAATGTGGTGGCAGTGGTGACGCAGCCCGACAAGCCTGTGGGCAGACACCAGACGGAGATGCAGCCGTCGGCTGTCAAACAGTATGCCGTGCAGCATGGACTGCCCGTCTTACAGCCCGAGAAGATGAAAGACCCTGTCTTCATTGAGCAACTTCGCGCGCTACGTGCCAATCTGCAGGTTGTCGTGGCTTTTCGTATGTTGCCCGAAGTCGTGTGGGCGATGCCTGCCTACGGAACGTTTAACGTTCACGCGGCGCTGTTGCCTCAATATCGTGGTGCAGCACCCATCAACTGGGCTGTCATCAATGGCGAGACGGAAACGGGGGTGACGACATTCTTTCTAGATCACGACATCGATACAGGCCGCATCATCAGAAAGAAGCACTTCCCCATACCTGACGATGCCGATGTGGAGTATGTCTATGACGGACTGATGCACCTGGGGGCACAGCTGTGTCTCGAAACGCTCGAGGTCATCATGGCTGCCGATGGACATCCCGAAACGACGGCACAGGATGATCAGAAACAGCAGCCCAATTTGACAGCACCTTTGAAGCCAGCTCCTAAAATCTTTAAGGAGACCTGCGAGATTGACTGGACGCAATCTGCCAAACAGGTTTATGACTTCGTACGCGGACTGAGTCCTTATCCTGGAGCTTGGACCACACTCGTTGCACCTGCCGATATGTGCCAAGGGACAAAGCGGGAAACGGTGATGAAGGTGTATAAGACACGCAAGACAGGACGGAAGGGCTTGGGCTGTGGCACCATTTCTGTTGACGGGAAGTCCTTGTTTGTCAGCGCTGCCGACGAATTGCTGGAGATTGTGGAACTGCAGTTGGCGGGCAAGAAACGCATGGCAGCACGTGACTTTCTGAACGGCATGAAACAGATAGAAACGTACAGTGTGAAATAATTTTCCGTTTTGATATAATAAATAGGTAACAGTGTGCGTTTCATAGATAGAAGTTTTAATCAAAATGAAAGGTATTATTAACGAAACACGCGTTGCCTATGCAGAATTTTACCCAAGACGATTTCACTCCAAACGCCGCAACCCTGCTCTTTGTGAAGCAGTTTGCGCGTATGTGTAATACCAAGAAAAACCAGACCGCCAATGGCTACAATAGTTTCTCCGTCATTGCTTGCTGCTGACTTTCTGCGTCTCGAAGAAGAGATGGAGATGATCAATCGCAGTGAGGCCGAGTGGCTTCATCTGGATGTGATGGATGGCGTCTTTGTTCCTAACATCTCGTTCGGATTCCCCGTGTTGGAGGCGGTAGCCAGCAAGTGTACGAAACTGCTTGACATCCACTACATGATCGTGCAGCCTGAGAAGTTTATTCCACAGACGGCACGCCTGGGAGCAATGATGATGAACGTCCATTACGAGACGTGTCCTCACTTGCACAGGGTGGTGCAGGCTATCCACGATGCAGGCATGAAGGCTGGCGTGACGCTCAACCCTGCCACTCCCGTCTCTGTTCTGGAGGACATCATCTGCGATGTCGAGTTGGTGTTGCTGATGAGTGTCAATCCTGGTTTCGGCGGACAGGTGTTTATTGAAAACACCATCAAGAAGGTGAAGCAGTTGCGCCGTCTCATTAGCGACAGCGGCTCAAAGGCGTTGATAGAGGTCGACGGCGGCGTTCAGCAAGATACCGCCCCACGGCTTGTGGCTGCAGGTACAGACGTGCTGGTCAGCGGTAGCTATATCTTCAAGAGTCCACATCCGGAGCAGACCATCCACGAACTACACATGCTGTAGGTGCAGCAACATCTCATGAGCTACACATGCTGAGCAGCTACATTTCCAGATTCAACTGAATGTTGTGTTGCTTGGCCATGCGACGCATGTTGATGAGCGCATAGCGCATGCGACCTAACGAGGTGTTGATGCTCACACCCGTCAGTTCGGCAATCTCCTTGAACGACAGCTCCTGGTAGTAACGCATATAGACAACTTCGCGCTGGGGTGCCGGCAGTGCGTTCATCAAGTGGCGGATATCCGTCATAATCTGCTCGTTGACAAATTCGTTCTCGCGGTTGATGTCCATCAGGTCGTTATTGCGCAACTTGCTGAGGTCGTTGTCTTGAGTTGGCTCTATGATGTGTGCAAACCGCTGCTGGCGATAGTTGTCCATAATGATGTTATGGGCAATACGCGTCAGCCAGAACGAGAACTTGCCAGAGTCGGTGTACTTGCCTTCCTGAAGTCTTGTGATGACCTTCACGAAGGTTTCCTGAAATACATCATTAGCGATTTCGGGGTCACGAACCACGAACATGATGTACGTAAAGAGCTTCTGTTGGTTGCGAGCCAATAACTCGTCAAATGCCCTGTTGTCTCCATCTATGTAAAGTAGTGCCAACGCTTCGTCGGTACAACTTGCATATTTCTTCATATTTCTTATTGTTTTTTATATGAAGTAGAGTCTTTCTCGATAGGCGGTAGTTTTTTACGGGTTATTAACTTAATATTCGTTTTAATCGGTGCAAAAGTATATAAAATTATCATTCTTACCAAATATTTTGACGGAAAAATGCGTTTTTTGATAAAAATGATGTACTTTTGTACGTAATTTCAACTTAAAACTACACAAAATGATACAACTTTTCGTTCCTGGACGCTTGTGTCTGTTTGGAGAGCATACTGACTGGGCTGGTCACTATCGTACGATGAATGCCGACATCAAAGCTGGTGCTGCCATCGTGACAGGTATCGAACAAGGCATCTATGCCGAGGTGGAGAAGTCATCCAGCTTCGAGATGACAAGTGTTGCTCCTCAAATCAAGGACATCTGGAGTGACTTCTCCTGTCGCATGAAAGAAGACGACCTGAAGGCGGTGGCTAAGTCGGGCTCCTTCTTCTGTTACTGCGCTGGCGTGGCGTCCTATATGCTGGAGTGGTATAAGGTTGGCGGCGTGCGTATTCGCATTACTGCCATGACGCTCCCCATGAAGAGTGGTCTCAGTTCCTCGGCAGCTATATGTGTTCTGGTTGCGCGCGCGTTCAATTTATTATATAAGCTGAATCTCAACACGCTGGGAGAGATGAACATCGCCTATCTCGGCGAGTTGCGCACCTCGAGCCGTTGCGGACGTCTCGACCAGGCTTGTGCCTTTGGCGTGAAACCCAACCTGATGACCTTCGACGGCGATGAGATTGAAGTCAAGTCGTTGAATGTGAAGTGTACCCTCCACTGGGTTTTTGCCGACCTCTGTGCAGAGAAAGACACCATCAAGATATTGTCAGACCTGAACAAGTCATACCCTTTTGCCAGTACAGAAGCTGAGCAGAACCTGCATAAAGCGCTTGGTGAGTGGAATCAAGAGACGGTGAAGAGAGCAATAGACTATATGGCAACAGGCGATGCTGAAGCGTTGGGAAGACTGATGACAGAGACGGAAGAGCTCTTCGAACGCTATGTCACTCCCTTTTCCGATGCCCTCATAGCCCCCAAGTTACAGTCGGTACTGCGTGACCCGCAGATACAACCGCTGGTATATGGTGGAAAAGGCGTCGGCTCACATGGCGATGGCTCTGTACAGTTCTTGGCTAAGGATGCCGAATGTCAACAGCAACTCATCGACTATTTGAACGCGCAGGGAATGAAGGCCTATCCGCTGACGCTTCATCCTGTTCATACGGTCCGCAAAGCCATCATCCCCGTGGCAGGCTTTGGCACACGCCTCTATCCAGCCACACGCGCACTGAAGAAAGACTTCTTCCCAATTCCTTGTCCCGACGGTGTCGTGCGCCCCGTTATCTTGATACTCTTAGAGGAACTTGTCAAGAGCGGCATTGAGGAGATTTGCCTGGTGCTGGGTTCCATGGAAGAGCGGATGCAATATGAGGAGTTCTTCGAACGCCCCTTGCCCGAGGAGCACTTCAAGAAGTTGTCACCTGAAGCCCAGGAGTACGAAAGTCACATCTTGAATATCGGAAAGCGCCTGCGCTATGTCTACCAGCACGAGAAGCGAGGCTTTGGTCATGCCGTCTATCAGGCAGCAGAGTTTGCCGCCAATGAACCCGTGCTGCTGCTGCTGGGTGACACCCTCTATCACTCAACATCCAATAAGCCTTGTGCCTTGCAGCTCATTGAGGAGTATGAACGCTATAACCAGCTGATGGTCAGCATTCATCCCATTCCGTTGAATGAGGTCAGCCATTATGGTATTTTGTCTGGCATCTGGGAAAACAAGAAGCAAACTGTACTGAATGTCTCTGTGATGTACGAGAAGCCCAAGTCGTCTTATGCCGAAGAGTTTCTGGGTGTGCGTAATGCCGAAGGTGAGAAAGCCTATTACAGCGTCTTCGGACAGTATGTGCTGACACCCGAAGTCTTTGCACAACTGGAGAACGACATCCAGCAGGCAGATGCCGAAGACAGCGAGCGCGAGATAGAGTTGACGTCAGCCCTTGATGCCGTCAGAAAGAAAAGCGGCATGATGGGGGTTCAGCTCAACGGCGTGATGTACGATATGGGTAATCCTACTGCGTTGCGTCGTTGCGTTCAACACTTTTCAGCAGGTACTTCCCATAGTCGTTTTTAGCCATCGGCTCTGCTAACTTGATGAGTTGCTCTCTGGTAATCCAGTGGCGCTTGTAGGCTATCTCCTCAAGGCAGGCAACCTTCAGACCCTGACGCTTCTCAATGACCTCAATGAATGTCGAAGCTTCAGACAGTGAGTCGTGCGTTCCTGTGTCCAGCCACGCAAAGCCGCGCTGCAGCGTCTGTACGTGCAGGTTCTTCGCCTTCAAGTATTCCTGGTTTACAGTCGTGATTTCCAATTCTCCACGTGCTGAGGGCTTGATGTTCTTTGCTATTTCCACCACGCTGTTCGGATAGAAATACAAGCCCACTACGGCGTAGTTCGACTTAGGCTTCTGCGGCTTCTCCTCAATGCTCAGACAATTGCCGTCTTTGTCAAATTCGGCAACGCCATAGCGCTCAGGGTCGTTGACGTAATAGCCGAAGACCGTAGCCTCGCCATCTTGCTCAGCCCTGCGGACAGCATCCTTCAGCATGCCCGTAAAGCCACTGCCATAGAAGATGTTGTCGCCCAGCACCAGACAGGCGCAGTCGTCGCCAATGAACTCCTCGCCAATGATGAATGCCTGTGCCAGTCCGTCGGGTGACGGCTGTTCGGCATATTCGAAGCGTACGCCCAAATCGCTGCCGTCGCCCAGCAGTCGCTTGAAGGCTGGCAAGTCGTAGGGCGTCGAGATAATCAGAATCTCACGGATGCCAGCGAGCATCAGCGTCGAAATGGGGTAGTAAATCATGGGTTTGTCGAAGATGGGAATCAACTGCTTTGACACACCTTTAGTAATGGGGTAGAGGCGCGTTCCGCTTCCTCCTGCTAATACAATACCTTTCATTTTCTTACCGTTTTATAAAGTTTTTCGCTGCAAATATACGAATTATTTGAATTATTTCGTACCTTTGCATCGCAAAAAATAAAGAATTATGAGTTTTATAAGCAAATTATTCGGAAAGAAAGAAGGTGAACAACAGAAAATTGGTGGCATGGAGGATTTCATGACACTCATTCGTGTATATTTTCAAGCAGTTATGGCCTCAGACCTTGGCATTACCAATCTGGCTGCGCTGCCCGATTTGCGAACGTTCAAGTCGACACTGAAGGTCCCTACCCAGAACAACAAGTTGGGACTGGCAGAGAAGTCGCGCTGTAAGAAAATGCTCAAGGAACTGTACGGCATGGATGATAACTTCACCAAGGAGATTGAAGCCAGCATCCGCAAGCGCTGCAAGAAAGTGCAGGATGTACAGACCTACATGTATCAGTTCTCAGGGTTCACACAAGACCTGATGATGCTGACGGGCAATCTGATGAAGTTTAAACTTCGTGTGCCGAGCATCTTCAAAAGCGCCATACGCACCATGACCGAGAAGACTGTCAACGACATCTTCAACAAGAACGACTTCTCCGATGCTGCCGTCATGAAGACGGTTGTCGCCATTCGGCAGTATGCCCAGAAACTAGGCTTCTCGCAGCAGTGGGTCACCGACTTCGTCTTTAAGGTTGTTATGCTTGCCAAGAAGGAGAAACAGCCGAGAGAATAACGACAAGCAGACAAGGTAAAAAGAATTGAAGTATTAAAAAAACTTAATCTTTAATCTTTTGTCTTTAATCTTTCATTCGATTATACTACCTTTGTAGCATAAAGTGAAGTAGTTATGACTGCTAACGAGAAAACTTTGGCAACATTTGAGACTCGTCTGCGACAACTCATTCTCCGCTTTCAGGAATTACAGAAGGAGAATGGGGCGTTGTCTGATACGATAACCAGACATGAGCAGACCATCAGCGAAATGCAGCGCAAGTTGAACCAGAAGCAGCATGACTACGACTCACTCAAGATGGCTAAGATGCTGGAAATAACCGACGGTAACCTGCAAGGTGCCAAGGAACGGTTGTCGAGGCTGATACGTGACGTCAATAAGTGCATTGCTATCCTAAGCGACGAGAACAAGTAAGGGGAACAAGCCATGGCAGAACAAGTAAAGGACAAACTACATATCAGACTGCATGTCTACGATGAAGAGATAGAAGTCGTCATCAATCGCGATGACGAGGAGTTCTATCGGCAGGCAGGCAAGCTCATCACTGAGCGTTATAATGCTTATGCACAAGCATATAAAGGGCGGAAGACCGATCATACCATTGCCCTTATGACGCTGCTGGATATCGCGCTGAGATACCAGAAAGAGCTCAAAAATAATGATACGACGCCCTATGATAATGTTCTTGCACAATTGACGAAGGAGATGGAAAGCGTACTTCACGACGACAAATGATGCAAGAACATTAACTCACTATATATAAAAACATTTTATGAATATTATTGTTGGTCTAGTTTTAATCGCAGCAGCCCTCATCGTTGGTGGCTTCTGTGGTTTTATGATTTTCCGCTTTGTCGTCAAAGGGAAATATAATGAGATTATCAGCGCTGCCGAGAAAGCAGCAGAAGTTCTGAAAGAGAAAAAACTGCTCGAAGTGAAGGAGAAATTCCTAAACAAGAAGAGCGAACTGGAGAAAGAGGCGCAGAAGCGCAATCAGGAAATCCAGCAGAACGAGAACCGTCAGAAGCAGCGCGAACTGACACTCAACCAGCGTCAGGAGGAATTGGGACGTCGCAAGAACGAGCTCGACAGCCAGCAGACGCGCATTGACAACGAGAAGAAGCTACTCTCGCTGAAGCAGGAAGAACTGGAAAAGATGCAGATGCAGGAGCGCGCTAAGCTCGAAGAACTCTCAGGTCTCTCTGCCGACGAAGCGAAAGCCCGTCTGGTGGAGTCGCTGAAAGACGAAGCCAAGACCGATGCGCAGGCTTACATCAATGAAATCATGGATGAGGCAAAGCTCAACGCCAATGCCCAAGCCAAGAAGATTGTCATCCAGACTATACAGCGTGTGGCAACAGAAACGGCAGTAGAGAACTCGGTCAGCGTGTTCCATATTGACAATGACGATGTGAAAGGTCGTGTCATAGGACGTGAGGGTCGTAACATCCGCGCCTTAGAGGCTGCCTGCGGTGTCGAAATCGTTGTTGACGACACCCCCGAGGCTATTGTCATCTCAGCCTTCGACCCCATACGCCGTGAGACCTGCCGCCTGGCATTGCACCAGCTGGTGGCTGACGGACGCATCCACCCCGCTCGCATTGAGGAGGTGGTCGCCAAGGTAAAGAAGCAGTTGGAGAACGAAATCATTGAGACCGGTAAACGCACCGCCATTGACCTCGGCATCCACGGATTGCATCCAGAACTCATTCGCATCATCGGTAAGATGAAGTACCGCTCCTCATACGGACAGAACCTGCTGCAGCATGCCCGCGAGACAGCTAACCTTTGTGCCGTCATGGCATCCGAGCTGGGACTGAACCCCAAGAAGGCAAAGCGTGCCGGACTGCTGCATGACATCGGTAAGGTGCCCGATGAAGAGAGCGAGATGCCTCACGCACTCTATGGTGCCAAGATAGCCGAGATGTACAAGGAGAAACCCGACATCTGCAATGCCATCGGCGCTCACCATGACGAGATGGAGATGCAGACGCTGCTGGCACCCATCGTCCAGATTTGCGATGCCATCAGTGGCGCCCGTCCGGGTGCCCGTCGTGAAATCGTTGAGGCTTACATCAAACGACTCAACGACCTCGAAGCTATTGCCATGTCCTATCCTGGCGTCACCAAGACTTACGCCATACAGGCAGGTCGCGAACTGCGTGTCATCGTTGGTGCCGACAAGATGGATGATGCGGAGACGGAGGCCCTCAGCGGACAGATCGCATCGAAGATTCAGAATGAGATGACCTATCCAGGTCAGGTGAAGATTACCGTTATCCGCGAAACGCGTAGCGTCGCTTACGCGAAGTAACCGTCCGACAACCATTCTTCGTCGTTAATAAAAATAAACCACCTCTGGCAAAGAGGTGGTTTAATTTTTTTGGCAAAGTTTGAAAGAGGGCTGCGCGTTTCAATGACGTCGCAGCCCTCTTTTCGCCCTCTTCTTAATATTTGAAGCTGCTGCCGCCGACGAACTCGCGCATGATGCTGGTGGGTGGTATTTCTTTGTCGCTGACGGGGATGAAGTAGCGTATGAACTTTAGCAGGCGGTGGGCTTCGGCATACTCGGGGCAGTTCTTGGGGACGGTGCCGAGGATGAGTTCGGCATGGGTGCGCAGGACGGCGAACTCGATGTTCAATGCTGAGTTGAACATGACGTCGGCAGTCTCCTGATAGGGGAATATCCATTTGTCTTCAGCCTTGCAGACGTTAGGCCACTGGGCAATGGTTTCGCGGGCGGTGAAGGCGCCCTTGTTGTAGTCGCGGATGATGCGTCGCAACAGGCGGTTGTCGCGCACGGGTATCCAGTTATGGTCGTCGAGCGAGATGCTGGTGAGTGCTGAGATGTAGATGCGGAACTTCAGGCTATCGTCAATCTTCTTTGTCAGTTGCGGATTCAGGGCGTGGATGCCTTCGATAATCAGCACGCTGTCGTTGGTCATCTTCAGCTTCTTTCCGTTCCACTCACGCTTACCGGTGGTGAAGTTGTATTCAGGCACCTCCACGCGCTCGCCTTTCAGGATGTGTGTGAGGTGTTCTTCCAGCAGGTTGTAGTCGACGGTCTCGATGTTGTCGAAGTCATAGTCGCCATTGGGCAGTTTTGGTGTGTCGACACGATTGACGAAGTAGTCGTCGGTAGAGAAGGAGAGCGGTCGCAGTCCGCATGCCAGCAGCTGGATGCTGAGACGCTTGCAGAAGGTGGTCTTGC
>Ga0247609_10005386_pt1 | contig 12583 bp, 9 predicted proteins | sample 172DNAGHGlowgp2_FD_193487 | JGI IMG/M metagenome (GOLD analysis project Ga0247609, IMG submission 193487) | Sheep rumen microbial communities from Palmerston North, Manawatu-Wanganui, New Zealand - 1728 DNA GHGlow gp2 | ecosystem: Host-associated > Mammals > Digestive system > Stomach > Rumen ... | reverse complement strand
CTCCTTTCAATTGAAGAAAGAAAAAAACTCATAAACGACTGTATAAAAGGATTAAAAAACGTAGAAGCTGATTCTTTTAGCGGTTTAACCATAGATTATGCAAAACAAAAGGGTGCAACAGTATTATTGAGAGGGTTGCGTGCTGTATCGGATTTTGAATATGAAATGCAGTTATCTCAAAATAACAGAGCCTTAAGTGATGATATAAAAACAGTCTTTCTTATGACAAGACCTGAATACAGTTTTATATCATCAAGCAGTGTTAAAGAGATTTTGCACAATAAAGGAGATATTTCCAAATTCGTTCCTGAACCTGTATGCAAATACCTGAACAGTAAATTTTAAATACAAAATAGTCTTTCCGGCTTAATTACATTTTACAAAACAGTATGGATTTTCTCTAATCCTGAAAATTCAATTTGTACATTTCCTAATCTGTATAAATTCGTGTCTTTTTTATTTTCATTTTGGGGAGTAAAAATCATACCTGCAAAATAACCGTCATTTTTAAAGCATCTTCTTGTTATCTCTTTTAGTTTTAGAGGTTTTTCTGCTTTTTTTGCAGGAGCTAATGCGCTTCTTACAATTAACCAGCATTTATTACCGCTATTGTCTTCAAACCATATTTGAGGATCAACTTCAAGTGTGTCCTGATATGAATAAACTTTATAATTTTGTGACGATAAATATTTTAAAACAAATTTAATTGCAAAATTACGCATTTCCCATTCGGACATTTTTATTTTTTCATCTGTTGCAATCTGTTCCGGAATTATTTCTTCATCGGTTTCTGTATTAAATAAATTCCATCCGTTTGTTTTTGAACAAATTTTATCGAAATCAGGTTTGTTAGGATTTGGCAAAACTACGGGAAACTTACATGGGATAAGATTATTTTCCTTGCAGGAATATAATTGTCTTTTCTTATATTCTTCAGGCAAATAAGAAAAATTCTCGTCATCTTGAATATCTATAACAACAGAAAAAACTTTATTTTTATAAATAAAACTCATCTCGTCAAAGGCTGGATAGGTGTATTCTGATCTTATCCATCTGCAATCATTTAATGCTGCCATTTGTTTTTGAATTTGCATACCTGCAATATCACGAGCGTACAATAATAGTTTACTCGGTGGTCTTGCATCAACTTTTTGGCTTTCTTTTGATAAGTCCTGATATTTACGATTTTTTTCTTGACCTTTTAACGGACTGAACAATTTACTTATAAAATCCATTCTTATCTCCTACTTTTAATTTTATCACAAGTTTTGTTTGTGCTATAATTACAACGTAAATAAAATATAAAAGAGGGGAAAAATGAACGAAGTCAGAGTAAGAATAGCACCGTCACCAAGCGGAAATTTACACGTTGGAACGGCAAGAACAGCATTATTTAATTATTTATTTGCAAAAAAAAATAACGGAAAATTTGTTTTAAGAATAGAAGATACAGATGCAGAGCGTACTTCACAAGAATATATAGATAATATTTTTGACAGTTTAAAGGCTCTTGGCTTAAATTGGGACGAAGGTCCTGATGTTGGAGGACCTTATGGTCCATATACACAGTCAGAGCGTTTTGATATTTATCCTAAATACGTTCAACAACTTTTGGATTCAGGTTATGCATATGAATGTTTTTGTACGCCTGAAGAATTGGAAGCAGAAAAAGCAGAAGCTACTGCAAATAAGAAACCGTACGTTTATTCTAAAAAATGTGAAAATTTAACAGAAGATGAGAAAGCAAAATTAAGAGCTGAAGGAAGAAAACCTGCTATAAGATTTAACATAGCAAAAGCTCAGAAAGCATTTCACGAAACATCTATTCTTGAATTTGAAGATTTAGTAAAAGGAAAACTCCATATGGATACAGACCTTTTGGGAGATTTTGTTATCCAAAAATCAAACGGAGCTCCTACTTATAACTTCGCTGTCGTAATTGATGATATGTTAATGAAAATTTCTCACGTCATAAGAGGAGAAGATCATATATCTAATACCTACAAACAAATCCTTATTTATGAAGCATTGGGGGCTGAAGTTCCTAAATTTGGTCATTTAGGTATGATACTTGCTCCTGATAGAAGTAAATTATCAAAGCGTCATGGTGCAACTGCAGTTAGTGACTTTGTAAAAGAAGGTTATTTAACGGAGGCTCTTATTAACTTTGTGGCTTTGCTTGGCTGGGCACCTTCTGACGGAGAAGAAATAAAACCTGTTGATGCAATTGCAGCAGATTTCAGAATTGGTGAAATTTCATCTTCAAATTCCATCTTTGAATATGATAAATTAAAATGGATGAACAGTCACTATATAAAACAGTTATCTCTGGAAGAACTTGAAGAAAAGTTAAAACCATATCTTGAAAAATATGATTTGACTGAACTTTCAAAAGAACATTTTGATAAGATGATTGAAATAACAAGAGAACCTTTGACCCTGCTATCTGATATAACAGATGCCGTAGAATATTTCTTTGGAGAAGGAGTAAAGATTGACGAAAGTGCGAGAGAAACTCTTGATACGGACGTTTCACAAAATGTTCTAAAAGACTTTATAGAAAAAGCAGAAGGTTGGGAATGGACTGAAGAAAATCTTCACGAAAAACTTGAAATTTTTAGAGGTTACTGGAAGGAACAGGGAATAAAGCCAAAAGTAACGATGTGGGCAGTAAGAGCAGCTGTAACCGGAAGAACAAGAGGGGCTGATATGGTCGGCATATTGGAAGTTATCGGCAAGGATAAAACCCTGAAAAGAGCAAAAGACGGTCTTAAATAAAAGTTAATTAAATATAATAAACAAAATGCCTGTAACTGTTTGTATACAGGCATTTTATATTACTGCCATTTTTTCATGCCTTTCATATAAATTATTTCTTTATTATTTCTGTAGCATTGTATATATTTGCCTATTTTTTAGGTATAATCTATACAAAAAAGGAGTTATTATGAATAAAAATATAGACTGGAAAAATTTAGGTTTTGGATATCTAAAAACAGATTACAGATATGTGTCAGAATATAAAAATGGGAATTGGGATGAAGGTAAAATAACAACAGATGAAAAAATTATATTAAATGAGTGTGCATGTGTATTTCAATATGCACAAACATGTTTTGAGGGGTTAAAAGCATATAGAACTATAAAAGATGAAATTGTATGTTTTCGACCGGATTTAAATGCCTCCAGAATGGCTGAATCGTGCAAACGATTAGAGATGCCGGTATTTCCTGAAGATAGATTTATAGATGCAATAAAAACAGTAGTTAAAAAAAATATAGATTATGTTCCGCCATATGGCTCCGGTGCAACTTTATACATAAGACCATATATGTTCGGTTCAAATCCGGTTATGGGGGTTAAACCTGCTGATGAGTACCAGTTCAGGATTTTTACATCTCCTGTTGGTCCATATTTTAAAGGTGGTGTTATGCCTATTACTTTAAGAATACCTGATTTTGACAGAGCAGCTCCTTTGGGGACAGGACACGTTAAAGCAGGACTAAATTATGCCATGAGCCTTCACGCCATTGTTGACGCTCATAAACAAGGATTTAATGAAAATATGTATTTGGATTCAGCTACAAGAACAAAAATAGAAGAAACAGGAGGGGCAAATATAATTTTTGTGACAAAAGATAATAAAATTGTTACTCCTAAATCAAAAACAATACTTCCTTCTATAACAAGAAGATCCTTAATGTATGTTGCCCAAAAATATCTCGGATTAGAAACAGAGGAAAGAGAAATTTATATTGAAGAATTGGGTGATTTTAAAGAATGTGCTTTATGTGGTACGGCTGCCGTATTGTCACCTGTAGGAAAAGTTGTTGACCACGGCAGAGAAATAGATTTTCCATCAGGAATGGAAAAAATAGGGGAAATAAGTCAAAAACTATATGATACCCTTACAGGGATACAAATGGGTAAAATAGAAGCTCCTGAAGGTTGGATTTTAAAAATAGCCTAAGCAAAAAGGAGCCGCTAATTAGTCAGCTCCTTTTAAGGTTGAAATAAATTCAAATTACGCAGAATAGCAAATTGTACCGTTGCCTGAATTGTTAAACCAGTCAAGAACTTTTCCAGCTTTAAATGATATCAATTCAGGTTTGTCTGAATTAGATAACCTAAATTCTCTGTTCTTTTGTGCCGGTTCATTCATTTTGTAGTTCAGGCATTGTTGTGCACCGTTACCCAAGAAATTAAAATCTCTGGCTACGACTCTTTGGCATTCAACTCCGCAGCTTCCTGCAGTTTCACTCATAGTTCAACCTCCATACACTTGCACATTTATATAAAGTATTTTTTTTAGAAATGTTTTCACTTTTTTAAAATTTTGTTACATTTTTTAATAATTTAGAGCCGACGATTGTGATAAACTTGTATATATAGGATTGTTGATATATGTCAAAGTTTATACCACTACACATTCACACAGAATATTCATTATTAGACGGGGCAATAAGAGTTAATGAATTAGTTGATTTTGCCGCAGAAAATGATATGCCTGCAATTGCAATAACCGACCATGGGGTTATGTATTCGGCAATTGAATTTTATGAATATGCCGAAAAGAAGGGAATAAAACCTCTTGTTGGCTGCGAATTTTACGTTCACGATGGTGATATCCATGAAAAAGACCAGCATCATAACCCTCTGTATCACTTAATTTTGATTGCAAAAAACACACAGGGTTATATGAATTTAATTAAACTTGTATCAACTGCTTGGTGTGAAGGAATGTATTATAAACCTCGTATCAATTGGGAATTGATCCAAAAACACCACGAAGGACTTATTTGTTGTTCTGCCTGTTTGGGAGGAGAAGTCTTACAAAATCTTTTAAAAGGGAATAAAGAAGGGGCTAAAACTGTTGCAAAACAATATAAAGATTTATTTGGTGAAGATTACTATATAGAACTGCAAGACCATGGACTTGCAGATCAAAAACGAACCAATCCTGATTTGATAGAGATAGCAAGAGAACTTGATATAAAAATGGTCATTACAAATGACTCTCACTATCTGCATAAATCAGATGCTGATATGCATGATACTCTTTTATGTTTAAATACAAATTCGGATAAAGATGACCCAAACAGATTTAGCTTTGAAAATAATGAGTTTTATGTAAAAACAAAGGACGAGATGCGTGATGCTTTTCGTTGGATGGATTCAGACTTATTTGAGGAATGTGTAAAAAATACCGAAGATATTGCTAAAAAATGTGATTTGCATATTAAACTTCATGATGCTCCATTACCGTATTATGAAGTGCCTCATGGTTATACAACAGAAACTTATCTTAATCATCTTGTAATGAAAGGTTTAAAAGAAAGATACGGTGAGCATCCTGATGATTCAATATACGAAAGAGCCAAATATGAACTCGGAGTTATTGAACAGATGGGATTCCCTGCATATTTTCTTATTACATGGGACTTTATTAATTTTGCCAAAACACACGATATTCCGGTTGGCCCGGGCAGAGGTTCCGCAGCAGGTTCAATTGTTGCTTATGCATTAGGAATTACAGATATCGATCCTATCTTCCATAAACTGTTGTTTGAAAGATTTTTGAATCCTGAACGATTTACAATGCCTGATATTGATATCGATTTTTGCATAGAAAGACGTGGAGAAGTAATAGACTACGTTGTTGAAAAATATGGTGAGGACAAAGTTTGTCAAATTATAACTTTTTCGACCTATGCACCGAAGGCAGCATTTAAAGGGGTAGGAAGGGTTTTACGAGTGCCTTTTGTCGACAGTAACCAATTAACCGGTTTAATTGACCCTGCACTTGAGATGGCTAAAATAAATAACCCTAAAGCTGAATGGCTTAAAGATGCTGTTCAGGCAGAGGGTTCTGATTTTAAAAAACTCTATGATGAAGATTATAAAATTACTAACCCTGAAACCGGTAAAGAAATTAGTTTTAAACGTTGGGTAGATTTGGCTATAGCAATAGAAGGTTTAAAATGCGGAACAGGTACTCACGCCGCTGGTGTTATTATTGCTCACGACCCGTTAGATACAATTCTTCCCGTACAACCCTCAAAAGAAGGTATTGTGCAGACAGGTTATCCTAAACACGAAGCAACAGAGGTTCTTGACCTTCTTAAAATGGACTTTTTAGGTTTACGAAACCTCACTATGATTACAAAAACCGTTAAAATGGTTGAAAAATACCATGGGGTTAAATTAGATATAAATCACATTCCTTTAGATGATAAACCTACATATGAAATGCTGTCAAAGGGGGAAACTGTAGGAGTATTCCAGTTGGAATCACAAGGTATGATTAACCTTGTAAAACGATTAAAACCTGACGTATTTGAAGATTTGGGTGCACTTGTTGCTCTGTTTAGACCGGGCCCTTTAGGCTCCGGCATGGTTGACGATTTTGTTGCACGTAAACATGGAGAGCAAGAAGTAACCTATGCTCATCCTGATTTAGAACCTGTCTTAAAAGATACCTACGGAACAATTGTCTATCAGGAACAAATTATGCAGGTATTCCAAATATTGGCTGATTACTCACTTGGTCAGGCAGATCAGGTTCGTCGTATGATGGGTAAAAAAGACCAAAAGGCAATGGAGGAGCAAAGGGATAAATTCATTAATGCTTCAGCTAAACACGGTATGACAAAAGACGGTGCGGAAAAATTATTTAACCAGATTCTTGCATTTGCATCTTATTGTTTTAACAGAGCTCACTCTGCAGCCTACGCTTTTGTTGCATATCAAACTGCATATTTAAAATGTCATTATCCTGTTGAATATCTGTCGGCTCTATTATCAAGTGTTGCAGACAGGAAAGATCAAACTCAATTGTATATAGAGGAAGCTCAAAAATTCGGAATAAAAGTTCTTCCTCCTGATGTGAATAAATCTTATTTGGAATATTCTCCTGACGGAAACGATATCAGATTTGGAATGGCAGCTATTAAAGGTGTCGGGGAAAATGTAGTAAATGCAATTATTAAAGAAAGAGAAGAAAACGGAGATTTTAAAAATATTTTTGATTTTTGCAAAAGATTAGACCAAAAATATGTAAATAAAAAATCACTGGAAGGTTTAATTAAATCAGGTGCTTTCGGCAACATAGAAAAAAGCCGTAAACAGTTGATGGATAATCTTGAACACATTCTTTCTTCTACTGCAAAAGCAGCAAAAGAAAAAGAAATGGGACAGGTTAATTTGTTTTCTGCACTTGGAGGGAATGAGGATTTTGAATCTGTTCAATTCCAACTTGCAGGAACTGATGAAGAATATCCTGATAAAATTATTCAACAGTTTGAAAAAGAGTTTTTGGGATTTTATGTCACATCTCATCCTTTGTTTTCAATAAGAAAAAATCTTCCGTTTTTGAGGACACACAATATTTCAGAATTAAAAGACATGCCTGATTACGAAGGTTTAAAGAAATCAAATAAAGATACACGTCCTGCAACTGCATCGATTTGCGGACTTGTGACTGCTGTCAGAAAAATTCCCACAAAAAAAGATCCTACTAAATTTGTTATGATAGGTACAATCGAGGATTTAACAGATAAAGTGGAAGTTGTTGCCTTTGACAGAGTCGTGAAAGAATACGGAGAATTTCTTGTAACTGAGAGTAAAGTAATTATTTCAGGTAAAGTTCAACATAAAGAAGAAGGTGCCACAAGTCTTATTATTGATTCAATTAAACCTGTCGAGAATTCAAATATTGTAACCCTTTCTTTTAATGATGAATTGAAATACGAAGAATTAATCGGAATAAAAGATATTTTAGCAAAACACCATGGTTCCGATCCCGTGCTCTTTAAGCTTCCTGACGGAGAAAAAATCCTTGCGGGAACATTATTTTGGACAAATGCATCTAATGAATTGACAAACGATATTGATGCAAATTTCCACGAAAAGGTTGAAGTTTCAATTAAATCTATGGATAAATAACGATAATTGCTTTAAAGATTAAGCGTTTAGTTATTTTCACTGTGATTTAAGATATTTTTCGTATAAATCCGGCCTTCGTTTTTTTGTTCTTTCAAGTTGTTGATTCTTCCGGTATTCATCAATAAGAGCGTGATTGCCATTAACTAAAACATCCGGAACGAGTAAACCCCTGTATTCTCTTGGCTTTGTATACTGTGGATATTCAAGTAAGCCGTCTTCAAAACTATCGTATTCCATAGACTCTATTTTTCCTAATGCACCGTCAAGTTTTCTTGTTATACTGTCAATTATACAAAGTGCCGGCAATTCTCCGCCTGTTAAAACAAAATCCCCGATAGAAACTTCTTTTGGTTTTATAATCTCTCTTATTCGTTCATCAAAGCCTTCATAGTGACCGCAAAGAACAATTATTTGACTATATTTACAAAGTTCTCTGCCCATATCATTTGAAAATGGTTCACCCTGCGGAGTCATCATTAAAGTAATTGATTTATCGGTTTTTTCTATACTCTCATAGGCATCTACATATGGTTGTGCCATAAGGACCATGCCTGCACCTCCGCCATAAGGAGTATCATCAACTTTTTTATGTTTATCAAGTGTAAAATCTCTCGGGTTTATTGTATTTATATCAATTACACAGGAGTCAAGAGCTCGCTTCATTATACTGTGTGAACAAGCCTCTTGTATCATTTCAGGAAATAATGTTAATACATCAAATCTCATTCTATTAACCCCTGAATATTTTCAACCGTTACTTCTTTTTCTTTTAAATCAACTTTTGTTACAATTGCCTTTACAAAAGGAACAAGACAAACTTTTCCTGTTTTAGATTTTACTGTTAACAAATCACTTGCGCCATTATTTGATACACCAATAACAATTCCTGTTTGAGAACCATTACATAAAACATTCATTCCTACAAGTTCGTCTATCAAGAACTCGTCGTCATCTAACTTTTCTCTTATTTCTTTTTCTTCAACAAAAATAAGACAATTTTTAAATTCAATAATATCGTTAACTGTGTCAATTCCTTTAAATTTAATTATAGCGAACTTATTGTTGAATTTAATTGTTTGAATACTAAAGGGTAGATATTCGTTATCTTTCAAAATATAGACACTCTCAAGCGACTCTACAAAATCACGTTGATTTTTAGAATATCCGACTTTTGCTTCGCCTTTAACGCCATGAAAGTTAAGGATTTTACCTACTGAAACATATTTAGTCATCTTCTGTTTTCTTTGGCTTTCTGCCACGTTTTTTAGGTTTTTCTTCGGTTTCTTCAGAAGTCTCGGACTTTTCAGCTGCAACCTCTTCCGTAACATCTTCTTTCTTTTTACGTCCGCGTTTTTTCGGAGTTTCTTCTTTTGAAGTTTCTTCAGAAGGTGTTTCTTCAGGTGCCTCAACCGAGCTATTTTCTTCTTTTTTATTTTCTTCTTGTTTAGGGTATTTAGGAACCATATAATCAGCCGGTTTATCAGGTCTGTCCTCGTTCCATCTGTCTAATCCCATTTGTGCACGAATTAATTTAATAGCAACGTGAACACGCCATTCATCCACTCTTAATTGAGCTGCTATTATTTTATGACAGCCAATCGGAGGTAATGGTAATAACGGAGTGTATAAACTCTTAATAGCCGTCATTTGGTCAGGTGTAACTGCCAATTTACGTTTTGGGAACGGCAACTTAGGTAACATTAATTTTTGTCTTACTAAATTGATACCAAAGAATACCTTTCTTGGTTCAAGATCAAGATGTGCTCCGATAACCTCATGAGCATCAGGATTAGGTAACGGAAGCATGGTCTTATATAATACTTCAATCTTTTCTAACTGCTCCTTACTAATAAGTAACGGTTTAGCTTGTCGTTTTGGCTGTGGTCTACCTGGACGTCTGTTACCACCCTGCTGAAATCTGTTATTTGGTCTGCGATTATTATTATAGCCACCACGATTGTTACCACCTTGGTTATTAAATCCGCCACCACGATTATTATTATAGCCACCACCTTGATTATTAAATCTGCGTTGCTGATAGCCGCCACCTTCACCTCGGTTATTATCAAAACGTCTGTTATTATTAAACTGACGATTATTTGGTCTGTTAAAGTTTCTGTTATTATCATACTGACGAGGTCTATCTTCCCCTGCCGAATACGAACTATAACTCTTCATTTGCTGTGAATCTTGTGTGCTGTCCTCTGCTCCCTTATCTGCGTATAAACAATTTGGGCAAATTACACGTTTGGGGTTCTTTGTTTCAAACTCAGCACCACACTTAATGCATTTATTTACATACATAATACAAGCCTCTTAATTACGGTTAAATAAGTATCAATCAAAAATGTCTCCCTCCAAAGTGGATGACTAGTATATATAATACACCTAAATATAAATAATTTCAAGTAGTTTACAAAATTTTATTTATTTTTTTAGGGATATTTACAAAATTACCGAGAAGGGGAGTTATATTTTTCTCCTTATAAGTGTATATTCAAACTATGCTTACTGATGAAAAATACACTATACTTGACTATATACCACAAAATGACAATTTGATAACACAGTTGTGTATATTAAATTTTAATATTCTTAAAAATATTGAAGATGTTAAAAAGATTATTAATAAAAATCCAAAAACAACTTTTTGGTGTGCTTCTAAAGATTTTTCAAAATCTTATGTACAAACTGCAGGAAAAATGGGAATTTCAAATATTATACCTGTTCCCATCAGTACAGATTTAATAAATAAATTTTTTGAAGATAAAAGTGTTAAAGATAAAGAAACATCTTTAAAATATGCTCCTTTAAATAATTTGAAAATAATGATTGTTGATGATAATGATTTAAATATAAAATTATTATCAAATATTCTGGATGATTTGGGATTAGATATAGTATCATGTAATAATCCTGTGGAAGGTCTGAATTTGGCAAAACATCAAAAATTTGATTTATTTTTGTTAGATATTCTCATGCCGGAAATGTCAGGCTTTGAACTTGCAGAATCAATAAAAAAAACATTTATTAATTCTGCTACTCCTGTTATATTTGTCAGTGCAATTTCCGGAACAGAAAACATAATGAACGGTTATAATCTTGGAGCATATTCGTACATAGAAAAACCTTATCACCCAAATCTTGTAAAAGCTCAAATATATAATTTATTGAAGCTTGAAGCACAAAAGAAGTCAGAGGAAAAGAATAAAGAAAATTTTATTGCAGCCTTAACTCATGATTTAAAAAGTCCGATTAATGCTGAAATAAATGCACTTAAATTACTTGTAAATGATAAAATACAGAATAAAAGCTTTAAAAAAGAAGTATTGTCAGAATTACTAAATTCTGCAAAATATATGAAACTTATTACTGATAAAATTATTTGCCACTATAAACAGAAATATTCAAAGATAAAACTATCAACAGAAAAAACAAATTTTAATAAGGTTGTTTTATCATGTATAAATGAACTAAAATATTTGGCTGATGAAAAAAATATAACAATCAGATATAAATCTCCTAATGAAAACATATTTGCAAATATTGATATTATAGAGATTAAACGGGTTATTAATAATCTGATTTCAAATGCTGTTGAATATTCATATAATTATAACTATATAGACATTTCTGTCCAAAAAATATATAATGACCTCATTTTTGAGATAAGAGATTATGGGAGGGGAATTAATTTAAAAACCTACAATCATATCTTTGAGGAATATGTAAGTTTGTCAAAAGAGCATAAAAAAACAGGATTTGGATTGGGTCTGCATATCTGTAAAAAAATAATAGAAGCTCATATGGGAGAAATCCATATAAGAAGTAAGCCTGAAAATGGAACGATAATAACCTTTAAAATTCCAATAAAATAGGAGTTCATTTGAACCCCTATTTTTATTATTTAATATTTATATCAATTAATTATACTCAAGATTTATTTGTGAGAATTGAACAATCTTATTTCGTCCTCTATGCTTTGCATTGTATAAAGCGTGTTCAGCATATCTTATAAGTGTATTTGCATCTTCCTGAACATTTTCCATACAAGGGAAGGTCGCAATACCACCGGATATTGTAACCTGATGACGTTCTTCCTCGCCTGCAGGTATAAACTCCATCTTTTCAACTGCTCTGCGAAAACGTTCAGCGTATATAAAGGCATTGTCTTCCGATGTGTTAGGCAGTATTAACAGGAATTCTTCATCTCCATATCTTGTTACAATATCCTCTTTTCTAACGGAAACATCTAACATTCCAGCTATATTTCTTAATAGGATATCCCCCCACTCGTATCCGTACATATCATTTACTGCTTTAAAATAATCCAGGTCAAATAATATACATGAAACCTTTGTTTTATAACGTCTTGACCTTGATATTTCAGAGTCCAGTGCTTCCTGCAAGTATTTACGATTATGCAGACCTGTTAATTCATCTGTTGTACTGACTTCATTTACTTTGTTTTTGTAATAACTTATTTTTAATAAAGTTTTTGCTCTTAAAATAAGCTCCTCTTTATTCACAGGTTTAGATACAAAGTCATAACCTTCCGCTCTAACTATAGTATCAAATCTGTCACCAATAAACAATATAGGGCAGATAAATTTTGTAGTCATTAAAATATCCGACAAGT
>Ga0247609_10005383_pt1 | contig 12588 bp, 7 predicted proteins | sample 172DNAGHGlowgp2_FD_193487 | JGI IMG/M metagenome (GOLD analysis project Ga0247609, IMG submission 193487) | Sheep rumen microbial communities from Palmerston North, Manawatu-Wanganui, New Zealand - 1728 DNA GHGlow gp2 | ecosystem: Host-associated > Mammals > Digestive system > Stomach > Rumen ... | reverse complement strand
TCGGGGTTGAAGACCGCGGGCAATGCGGCACGATTGATGGTTCCCTGCTCCGTCATGGCATCGGGGCCCACGTTTCGTGTATCAGGTACTTGCTTAGCAAGCACAACGATTTTAAGACTCATAATACTATAGTGTTTTAATTAGTTGATAGTTGAAACTCTGCAATGTCGCAAAATTTACAAGGTATAAAATACATTGTTTTCGCGGATGCGGCTTAGGTTTTGTTTGTGAATCGGCTAATTAACGCGATCCGCTTTTCTAATTAAAAACAAACGACGGGAAATTACTTAAAATTTGCAGTCAAAGAACTTACTTCTTCGGGCATTATGGTTCGGGTCTTGGCCGTAACCTTGTCGCTCCAGCCGGTAAAGGTCCCGCCGTTTTCTTGAGCCGTGATGGTGATCGGCGTTCCCTTGAAGAAGGAAATAGTCATCGAAGACCTATCCAGAGGTAGGTCATGGACCAAAATCTTTCCTGACCCGCTGACAGAAAGAGTTACCTTGGCGGGCTCTCCCAGAGCGAAAAAATCCTTCATTTCCGTCAGGATAACATCTTGACGGGTTTCTGCAAATGTCTTTATTTTATTAAGCTGTCCACTCATATAAGACGCGTTGTGACCCCATCGTTTTTGATCTCTGGAGATTTCCGATTCAATTTCGCCCATCATGGTGTTAATACGTGCAAGAAGCCTTGACTTTTCAAAATTCATGGCCAAAAGTACCGGGAATCGATTGATAAACGCCAACTTGAAATTTTCATTTTCCAATAGCCTACGAAGCAGCAGCGTAGAGGCCGGGCCATTGGGCCAATCGGGACCATCTTCGGCCGTTGCAAATTCGAAAATGTTGTTCTTGAATTCGCTAAACTCGTTGCCAAAACCAAAATCCATATCGTAAATGAACCATTTCCACTTGGTCTTGGGATTTGTCCCGCGCCACTTTTTCAAGTTGTTGGCGGGCCAGTCGCGGTTGTTCATGAACAATTCAGTCTGTACATAGTTAATAAAGTTGTCGATATCGATTTGTTCGGCTACATAATTGTAATTGTTTTCGCTGCTTAAAGGGTATTTTTCAAGGTTACTCATGAGATTTACGTAATCAGTCGAGGAACCTGCCGTAGCAGAATTATCTGCCTTCAACAAATCGACTTCGTTGGGATCTAGACCATAGTGCGTTTCGAAATAATATTCCGTGCTACGCTCCCGAATGCTGTGGATTCCGTAATACTCGCCATTGTAATACACGACTACACCACGGCCTCTCTGGTAATCTACACCTAGCCCTTCTGTCACAGAACTACATAGCCTGTCGCGGATATAATCTGCACCGAAGTTCCCGCCATTGTTTCGTAGCAAGAATACCTTGAATTTTTTGAGGTTCGGAAAATCCGGGAACAGCGGGTATTCTAGACGCTTGTCGCCGTATTTTTCGCGGAATACAATGGCCACCGACTTCTTCTTGTTTGCGCGACTATAATTTCCAAAAATCTGGAAACCTGCATTTTTTGCGAAAGCGGGCGTCTTACTGCCTTTTTCCAGAAGTTCTACAAAAACTGGTATTTCTTTGTCTTCCCAGTAGTTCGCTCCAAAATGCGGGTCCTTCGCCTGGGCGTTGGGGCCTTCCATGTAGATTCCCGTATCGGGATCGAACAGGGACTTGGGATTGGCCGTCAAGAATACTACCGGCGTTTGGGGTTGCGTTTCAAAAACATATGTACGGGTCACCACATCGCTGGCGACGCTATTCGCAGCAAAGTTCGCGCAACGAAGGACGGTCGTATTACTTATTTGGATATTATCCAGGTGGGCGCTGTTTTCGGTAGGGGAGGCTCCGCCCAATTCGCAACGAACATTCGGCAAGCCGGAAAGGTTTATGGTAAAAGCAGAACTGTAGAATCCTGATGCTGGGAAATTCACCTTCGTTTCGGGGCTTGGTTCGCGGCCAGGGACAACGGCCTTTTGACCATAGCTGAACGGCGAAGGCTCCGCATAGCCCCAACCATTGTTATCACGACTCCAGCTCTTTCCTAGAGGTAATTCTGGATAAGTGACGGAATCCACAAGTGTTCCGTCCGGTTTCATCAAGAAAAGAGAACCGCCTGATTTTTTCAGTTTGAAATTCGCATGGGGTTCATGTCCACGGTTCCTGGCGATGTAGGAATCCACTTTGAATTCCAGGGATCGGGTTTCTTGGTCATCGGGACTAAACCTCGTGCCGTAAATTCGGGACAAATCCGGAAGAGTCGAACCGATGGGAAGAGTGATACGATAGGTATAAGACGAATCTCCGGTCCCTGTGAGGACCTTGGCCCAACCCTTCCAATCATCCAAGTCGGATTGGGCCAGGCGTAATTGAAGCTTTCTGTCTTTTTCGATATAGCCCGTCAAAAGGATTTCGTTGGTCTTGGTTAAATCTCTTGCATCTTTAGAATTCCCATTGTTGCCTATTCCCACAAAAAAAGAGATAGAATGCCAGCCTAATTTCGTATTCTCGCCATAGCGCATTGTCCCGCCAAACTTTCGAACGCCATTTTCGTCGAAACAAGGGTGAGAACCATTCAAATACTGAACAGTACTTTGGCCCTTGACAGGGGAGTTTTGGGAATCCGTCCATACCCAGCAACCGTTACCGATCAAATTTATCGAATCGTGAGGAGCTACGTAATCCGGAAGGTTCTTGCCCGACAAGAACACCAGCATGGTTTCGCCAGGATTTAAAGACACATTTCCAAAGGTCCATTTCTTGGATTCGCTTTTTGAATCGGTCAAGACCATTCCCGACAAATCTACGGTGCTGTCCGTCGGGTTCAAAAGTTCTACCCATCCGGCATCGTCACCTTCGTGGTCTTTATAGACCAAGTTGACGGGATCCACTTCAGAAAAGACAACTGAGGGGGCAATTTGTTTTTCTGGATCTTGCGATTCGGACGACGAAGATGGATTTTCGCCCTGCTCCTGACCATCTGTTTCATCCAAATTTATTTCTTCTACCGTGGTAGAATTATTGCCCGAGGTGCAGGCCATAAAAAAAACAGCCATTGCAAACTGCAAAAACAAGATTGTGGATTTCATGGCATTTCCTCGGTCCATAATAAATGAATATATAAAAAAAACCGAGAAAAAGGTCTTTGGAACTAATAGAGTATTAAGATTTCTTACGACGGGGCCTGCGGACAATAAACAAGCAGGCGCCGATAAGCACCAAAGTCACCGAGATGGCCTTGCCCATGGGGAACGCTTCGGAGAACACCAGGGCACCCGCCAGCGTGGGAACGGCCGCTCCTACAGCGGCACTGAAGGGGATAATGAACAGCGCCCGCCCGCGGGAGAACGAAATTTGAGAATAAAGGAAGGCTATCCCGTAGGTCGCAATATAGCCGAGAGTCCTGAAGTCCAGCAACAGGTTCGCCACCGACGAAAGTTCAATGTGGTCCAAATCGAAATCCATAGCCAGGCTCTTGTAGAAGGCCGCCGAAAGTCCGAAGCCCACACCCATAATCAGGGAATCCACCATCTCCCGGTCCTTCACGAACAAATGGGCAAACAGAGTAACGGCGCAAAGTCCACCGGCATAGGCCCACAACATGGGAATGTTCTGCAAGGCCGTAGATTCACCTAAGTTCTCTACAGAATACAAGAGTCCCGCCACCACAAAACAGATGGCCACCACAATACGCTTGGTCAAGGCCTCTTTCAGAATGCAAAAACCCATCAGGGCGGTAAGCACCGGATTCAATACCATCATGGGCTGGACCTGACTCAGGTCGTACTGCGCCATGGCGATGTAGTAGCCCACCGTAGCAAGTCCGGAGCAGCTGATACCCAGCCACCAGAACTTGTTGGTGACAACGCCCTTGAAAAATTCCCAGGGCCTAGAAGTTCCGCCGGTGCGCTTGCCTACCGTAGAAACTCCGGATTTTTCCAAGATGTTTCCGCAGGCAAAGAGGAAAGCAGGACCGATGGTGAGAAGAAGGAAGAGCATAAGATCATTACAAATATAAAAAAAGACCCCGACCTTGTGGCCGGGGTCGATTTGTGCATTCGTTTTAGTCGCAAGCTCCGTACTTACCGAGTTTGTAGAGCTTGATGGTGTTGGTTACAGTCTGTTTTTCGCATTCATCAGCATCAAGTTTTTCCTCAGTACACCAGTCAACATAGGAACCAGCATGCTGGCCATTCATTTCAAAATGCAATCCCGTCACCTGTTTCACGATTGTCTCAAACGGCAAGCCAGCTCCAGATTGCCAATCATACCTGAAAAAGTCACCCATGTCTGCTGCATCACCAAATTTAACGTTAATAACTTTTCGTACACTACTTGCCGGGATAGTTGTCTGCCATCTGTCTTGATCCTGATACACATATAAAATCATATCAAAACTTTTTTCTGCAGTGTAGTCCAAGCAAAGGCCTTCGCCCAACAGACTCAAATCCGCAAATCCATCCTCATTAGCAGAAGTCCAATTAAAACCAAATGCTGCATAAGGATAAGGAGACGGGATGATGTTCGTTCCGTCTTTTTTCCACCTATCATAGATCAGGCTTAGATTTATTTCCAGATATCCACCACTTGATTTAAGCGTTTTTCTCACAGTCGATTGACCGTTATCCGTCGTATTGCTAGTATCGGAATAGGTAAACCACCAACCTGAACCGTCATCCGTCATAAAGTTGTACTCGTCCACGGCGCCAAAGAATGTACGAACCTTATTTTCATAAGAAGATTTCCATAGTACATCTTCTTCAAAATCCACTCTCTTTTTCCCAAGTTCATCAGCATCGCCAGAACATTCGCCGTACTCGCCAATCTTATACAGTTTTATGGTATTGGTCACCGTTGTGTCTTTACAATCATTGGTATTCGTTGCATAACATTTCATTCTGTCAATATATGGGGACTCAATGCTCATAAGAATCATCTTTTTCAAGGCCTGGTTTATGCTGACAGAATTGCCAGATCTCCATGATGCGACGGGAATATTCTTAAACTCCAAGTTTACAGTATGTTCCCCTCCTGGCACCCACACATCCCAGAAATCATCTTCGCCGTCACCCTCAGACTGGAATTCCAGCCGAAATTCCTTCGTTGAAGAGTATTCAAGACAAATTCCCTTATAGGCGCTTAAATCAGCAGTTGTATTTTTGGGGCTAAAATAAATAAGGGCCTGTGCATAAGGATTCGGATCAGGGCTTATTGCACCATCTTTTCTAGTCCAGTTATGGTATACCAAATTGTGCTTGATGGTCATGTAGTTGTCGCCATAGGTGACACTAGCCGTGGATGCCCCGTTCTCATCGCCTCCCTTGTCCGAGAACGTAAACCATTTCCCCACCCGCGTCGTGTCATCCAAGAAATTGTATTCGTCAAGGCCATCGTTAAATACGTGCACTCTGTCCCCATAGCTAGGCTTCCACAGTACGCCCTTTTCGAACTCTACGGCTTTCTGCTTGACCGACGAACTGGACTCCTTTGCATCGGAGCTACTTCCGTCCTCCCATGCAAAAGAGCTGCTAGATTTTGCATTTGTCGAAGAGCTTAGGTCTTCTTCTGTATCTTGATTCTCATCTTCGCTTTGCTGAGGTTCCGATTGCTCTTTCCATTCGTCTTCTTCACAAACCATAAAAGTTTTTAAATCAGTAATGTAGACATTCTCGTTTTTCCGTTTGGCGGTACAACTAGGTAAATCTTCTTCTGTTGCATAGACTGTCGCCACCTTGCTCCACTGACGGTCGGAGCAAGCAAAAAGATCTTGACCCGCTATTGCACGTTCGCCATCGTTCTTGGAACCGCAACTGGGCAGGTCGTCTTCGCTGTCATAGGTTTGTAAGGGCTTTTTGTATTCAGACCACTTCCCACTTTGGCAAATGTAGGTGTTTCCGTCTTCTACGACATTTACAATATCTCCTTCGTGTCCGCTGGTGCAGTTGGGCAGGTCATCAAAAACCTCGACGGTTGTTGATATCTCGTCTTTGCTTGCGGAGGTGCTATCACCTCCGCAGGCGCTGAAAAATGAGGTTCCGGCAATTAGGACAAGCCCTGTTCCTGCTTTTATCAATGTTTTCATGGGTTTTACTCCTCTTGTTGAAAAGTGCTTTGCGCGATATCGCTAGATTGTCACGCACTTTCAAATGCCGCATCCATCATTTAGATGTTGCTTTCTCCGCCTGTTTCAAGTTAGTGCGGATGTAAAAATCAGCTCCGTTGGTGTTTCTGGACATCTTGAAGATATGAACGTGGTGGACACTTCCCTCGGCCCAGCCCTTGTCGCCCGCACCATCACAGTTTTCGTAGTTGGCTAGTGGCTCGCCGGGGTTGCAGCCGTGGTTGTTGGCAGCAAGTAAAGCGATGTCCACTTTCCCAGGTGCAGGAATATGGGGCCCACCCAGATCGACGACCAAAACACCATCTACATAAATCCAGACATCTTCGCTGCTAGCAATCTCAAAGAATTGCCTCTGTTTGCCTTCGGTACTATAGGCAAATGCCAAATGCGCAAGCATGGAGTAGTGGTAGTTCCTCAGGTGGTTCGCCGCAAAATTGCTGCCATCTTCGCCGACTTCCCAGTTTTTGACTACGGAGGAGGCTGCTTTTGTCGCCTTGGGTCCACCTCTTTTGAGCCATTCGCTGCAGAGTGTTGAAGTACTCATACCGTCAGCGTCGAATTGCGAAGATGCCCATCTATAGTCGTATGGCGGGCAATAAATCGTAAAGCTTTGTGGACCGAAATTTTCACACTTGCCGTTTGGCTGGATCTCGGCGTTGCAAGGTTCATCCAGAGGGAAAAAACCGTCGTTGTTCCATGTACGACTATAAACATAATCTCCTGCTTCGTAGGCGAGCTCCAAAGTGGCGTTGGTTCGCAGGTTCACGCCATCCACATCCACAAACCACTGGTCAAAATTCTTGTTATCACAAAGTTCAGCGGCTTTTTGGATGTGGACTCCGTCCAGCATATCTACTTTACCCTTTTTGGCGGAATCAAAGATTAGGTGACTTTGTACCATGCCTGGTGTAACATAGACGGGGTTGCTCCAATTTTCTATTCCTTCGCAACCTGATGCTGTGGAATTCGTGGCGTTTAAGAACCCTCGCTTCTCCGCTGTTACGGTAGTGTCCGCCTTACAGCCACCATACTTCAGGTCTTTTTCCGTCGAAACACCTTGTAGGTAATCCGGCAAATACGGGTTTATCTTTTTTGGAAGACCATCAGCACCCAAGACGACACCGGTCTTGGACTGCTGGTTTCCGCAAGTCGAATGGTATTCTTCGTCTGATGCCCAAGCCACATCGTAACCAACGTAGCCCGATTTCAGGATTTCTTCAGAATGGTCTATGTATTCTTCGGCGAAATTTTCGAAGTCGCTATGGTCTGCCTTGAAGTCGCGGTATACTACATCGATTATCAGTGGTGAACCATCGGGGTTTTGTTCCCAGGAGCCATCAGTACATGTCCAGGTACTAGAGGTCTTTTCTACAAAGGCGACCTCTCCTTCGCGTTTTTTGGAGCAATTGGGCAAGTCCTCTTCGGAGGCGTAGTAAGCATCCCCTTCGGTCCAGCGACCACCTGTGCAGGTGTAAATGCGGTTTTCATCTTCGACAATAGCCGTTTCACCGTCGCGTTTTGCAGTACAATTTGGCAATTCTTCGTATGACGCGTATCCAGGTATATCGCTTTCGTTACCGGAAGCATCGTCCGAAGAACACGATGTTAGGTTTAGTACCGCAAGCGGGAATATGACCGCTGTTGAATAACAGAATTTTGAAAAAATATCACCCATCTTTATATCCGCCTTTCTTATAAAGTTAAGAAAAACATTGTCAATGACAATGTTTCTCTTTTGTCAAAAAGGGCCTAAAACCATGAATTTTTGCGCAACAATGCAGGAATAGTCGCTTTTTACAACACAAATTAGTTCGTTTATTCGCAGGTACCGTAAGCGCCCAGCTTTGTGATGAGGAGGTTCCCCGATGCGTCTTCATAACTCATAACGTGAATACCAACGCCAGCCGTTGACTTTATGGCCGATGCCACGTCTACATTTGTGGCGCCCCAATTAGGAGATTTTTCGAATGCGGCCCAGGGAACATTAATGATCTTTTTTGTAGATGTCTTAGGGAGTTTGTAATATGGCCTGGCATAGCCGTTAGCTTGTTCGCCGGTATAGGCTATACGAAGTTCGGTATTGTCAAATTCACTGATGTATTCCAAACAAAGCCCCAGCATTTTTTCGGTATTGATCTTGCAATCATCCCACCAGCAGCTAAACTGGACACTCGTTTCTGAATTGACTTTATTTAAATCCAATTTTGTATTGTAATACGCTCCTTTTAACAAAACTTGGCCGCCGACGCCTTCAACTTCTTCAACAATTTCGGCCGTGAATGCGCCATCGGTTCCTGACGTGACTATGCCCGGAACCTGCCCCCAGTTAAAACCGCTGGATCCGCCTTCAGCCCTATCTGTCCAATAGCTCCATCCATAAGGATTCCCGTCTATGGTCACCATGTAACCGTCATTTTTTCGCCAACTGAAGCCCTCACCCTTTTGGCCTTTTTCGCCGTTCCAAACGACACCTTTAAGCGTGCCGCCACAAAGCAGCTTGTAGCCTGTCTTGGTGTTATCCGTTTCATCGGTGGTGTCGGCCACGGTACAGTTCGTACCGTTTTCACCGGGTTCTCCAGGTTCGCCAGGTTCACCGTTCTCGCCATTCTTTATTGTGCCGACAACTTTATCATCACATGATAATTCGAACCCGGAACCATCCTTGAGTTTTTTTGCTATGCAGCTGGTGCCGTTTTCGCCAGACTCACCAACCGGTCCCTGAGCGCCGGCGGCGCCATCTTCGCAAGCGGTTAAGCAAAAGGGGACCAGAGCCATGACGGCAACCAGGCTGCAATTTTTCAATTTGATCATTTTGTACTCCTGTTTTTGGAGAAAAATAATTCTAAAGGAGCTTAAAAAACGGGGGAAAACTTTTTTTGATGTTTTTTTACAAAATACAATACAACACTTTGCAAAACAGCGATACAAACCTGCCGTTATACGACAAAAATCTTTGCGATGTTTTTTTGCGCAGAATATTTTATTTCAGCTTTTTTGTCAGCGGGAAAAGATGCAGGTTCATCCGATATACATATTCTGCATTATTTTTTTCATCGAGGACAATCGAAGAAATCTTGCGTTTGAAGTTATTTATTTCAGCAACAAGCCTCAAATAGTTCTTACGGGTAATCCCCATGGTAAGACCCGTAATGCACCTTTCCTCAAATGGCAGGCTGTTCATGGCCGCCATAGCAAAACTGAAATATCCTGTTGCAGCAAGATAGACATAATCGGATTCCAGCCTTATCTTGTTGAAACTGAAATCTCCCTTGTCACTCAGGATTTTTCCTACAAAGTTGTTTCCCGTTTGGGCCAAGTCGGCATCCAGTTCATACAGCTGTACCGTCGATCCGCTCAAGAAAGGTCCCTTTTGCGATACACCCGCCACCGTTATTTCCTTGTTGGCGAGACCCTGGTCTTCTGTAATCCCGCTTGCAGTCTTGTTTTCCCCCGAACAGGCACAAATGCACAAAGCCAACAACAGCCAAAGGATGCCTAGACGTGCTTTCTTGCAGAAATAGGAAGAAATCATGTAGCGAATAATAGAAAAAACGGCTTTTTTCCCCCCTTTTTCCGTATTTCGCTCTTTATACGCTGAGTTATTTTACACAAAACAATACGATGGCACGGCAATACGCGATACAGTGCGGAAAAGGGCACATTCCGACTTACAACCATATGGCCGACAACTGTCCAGGAGCCATCACGGTATAGGCGCTACAGTCCCTCGTATATTTCCTGATAAATCCAGTAGTTTCCCATGACGCGCTTTACGTAGTCGCGGGTTTCCCAGTAGCTGATTTCTTCGGCGCGAATATCCCAGTGCTTGCCCTGGCCTGCCGCCTGCCAGCGCTTGGTGGGCTTGGGGCCTGCGTTATAGTTGCCCAGCACGTACATGTAGTCGTCGCTGTATTCGGCCTTCAGATCCACCAAGTAGCGGACACCCAGGCGAATGTTCATGTAAGGATTGAAAAGCAACAGCGGGTCAAAATCGGGAATCCCTTCTTTGGCGGCCACCATCTTGCCTGTGGCGGGCATAATCTGCAAGAGCCCGCGGGCGCCTACCGGAGAGGCAATCTCGAAATTGAAGATGGATTCCTGACGCATGACGCTATAGACGAAGAAGGGGTCGATTCGCGTTCCGGAATGGAACTTCACCTGGTCCTTGAAGGGAATGGGATAAAGGTAGTGCAACACATCTATGGGCGGTGCCATCAGGCGACGACGGTCGATGTTGTTCTGGAACTGCCGTGCAAGCCTGTAGCCGGCGGCCACTTCCCCCATCTCGTAGAAGAGCTTTCCGTATTCGTACAAGAAATCCAGTCGTTTGTAATTCTTGCGGCGCACCTCGTCGTAGAGGGCAAAGGCCTCGTCGCTGAAACCGTAAAGGAACAGCTCCCGAATGCGGTTGTATCGGACCGGGTTGTAGGTGGTGTCCGGCTTGCCAATCTTCTGGGAGGCACGAATCCAAGCCAGGGTCTCTTCGGGAGACATGGCGACCCCGTGAGCATACGGAATGTCCTTCTCTTCCATCAGCTTGTATTCCGCAAGTTTCAGGCGGCTGCGGTGGGCGTAGTAGGCCAGCGGGAAATCCCGGATACAGTCCAGATAGGCTTCACGAGCGAGGGAATCCCTGCCCAATTTCATGTAGGCATCTCCCAAGAACATGCGGGCGCCGCTACCACTCCAGAGGAACGGTTCCTTAGCCGCATCGATAAAGGCGTCTACAGCCTCTTGCCATTTTTCCTGCTTAAAGTAGACGAAACCTATGCGGAACTTTGCCCACTGACGCTTCACGTTGTTCTTGAACCTACGGTGAGAAAGCTTCTTGAAGCACACAATGGCACTATCGTACTTTTCGTTCTGCTCGTACTCAAAGCCTTTTATCCAGAGGTTGTTGGCGTTTTCCTTGCTGAACTGGCTCGCATCTTGCAACAGGGAATCTGTGGTCTTGATTTCCTTAGCGTATTTCTTAGCGTTGTTGCGGTACAACTTCAAGATAGACTGCATCCACAACGGTTTTGCCTCAACAGAATCCAGCAGGAACTTGAACTGTGCAATGGATTCGTCGTCACGCTTCAGGTTACGAAGGGTCACGGCACGCTTTTCCCACAAGGCGATGCGGGTATCCATATCTAGCGTACTGGGCGGCAAAAGCTTCTGCAGGGAATCTTCCGGCGCTGCCACCGCAGCAGACGGATTTTTCGCAAGGGCGATAGAATCCATAATGGCGATGGAATCCAGCAGAACTAAGCAAGCGGACGCCTCGTCCTTGGCGCAGGCCATCCTGGCATAGGCAATCTTTTCGGGCAGGCTTTCCGGAGTCCCCTGGACCTTGCGCAGGCGCTGAATCGCCTTGAAGGCGGAATCCTTGTAAGCCGTAGAACTGGCCAACAGCTGGATATAAAGCTTCTTGGCCTGGGCCGGCTGCTTGAACTGCTCCAAGTACAGGGCATAGCGATACTTGAGAGCGGCAGCGTCTTCGCCCTTGGGGTATTTTTCCAGAAACTCCTTCAGGGAATCCGCATGGGCCGCGTCGGTAAGGCTGGTGTCCGCCATGGCGGCCTCGATACGCATACGGGAGGCGGACTTGTCAAAATCGGAATCCTTGGCATACTTGTTCCCGAGAGCAAGGGTTGCGCGCATCTTGGCGTAATCCCCCCGCATAAAACAGGTGCGGGCCATTCGCAAAACAACGCTCTTTTCTAGAACGGAATCCCTGCTCCGCAGAGAATCGTAGGCGGCGTAGGCGCTATCCCAAAGTTCCCTGTAATAGTAATAAGCCGCCTTCGCGAAATCCTGAACGTTTTTCGAGACGGCAAAATCCGTAGAGGCCCGCTTGGAGCGTTCCGCACGAACTACCAGGTTCTGGAAATCCTTGGGCAGAATCTTTTCTTGTTCTGCAAAGGGGTCATTCAGGGGGACTGTCGAAATCAGGCTGTCGGTGGCGACAAATGTAGCGGGGAGAGAATCTTTCTTTGCCGTTGTTGGCTTCGGAACAACTGCTGTTGCACTGGAAGACACGATGGTTGGGGCAGAAGCAGACGATTGGGCGACAGGGGCCGAAGAAGAGACAACTGCAGAAGATACAGCAGCGGTATCAGCAAAAAGCAGAGAACCGCAAATAAAAACAAAAAGAAATACCCTAGTCACTTCCCATCCACCTGGCCCACAAAGCTGGAAATACCCAAGTCCGTAATGGTCTGGGCATACTTCTTGTGCATATACTCGTTCACGTTGTCGGAATCGTCCATCTGCAAAACGGTCAGGGCGGACTCGCGAACGTCTTCGTAGTTGATGGAACGGATAATCTTCTTGGTGGCCATGACACTCCAGGGCGTCATGGAAAGTTCATCTACGCCAAGCCCAACGAGCAAAAGCACACTCATGGGGTCCGCACTCATTTCGCCGCAGACCGCCACAGGAATTCCTTCGCGGTGCGCCGCCATCACCACACGGTTGATCATGTGCAGAATGGCCGGATGG
>Ga0247609_10005382_pt1 | contig 12588 bp, 12 predicted proteins | sample 172DNAGHGlowgp2_FD_193487 | JGI IMG/M metagenome (GOLD analysis project Ga0247609, IMG submission 193487) | Sheep rumen microbial communities from Palmerston North, Manawatu-Wanganui, New Zealand - 1728 DNA GHGlow gp2 | ecosystem: Host-associated > Mammals > Digestive system > Stomach > Rumen ... | reverse complement strand
TTTTTGGCGTCCTGCTTCTTCACGAGCACGTGACAAAAATCGGTATGGCCGGCGTGTTTTTAGCCATCGTAGGTTCGGCGGTGGTCGGCTGGGGCGACTTCCGGATAAGCGGCGCTGCGTTTTGGGGTGATGTCCTTTCTTTTGCTTCAGCCGGTGTTATCAGTCTTCACTTCCTGTTTGGACAGATATTACGCAGGGAACTGGACGTGGTGCCTTACACATTTGTATGTTATGCATCAGGCGCGCTCTGTCTTGCGGCATATGCGTCATTGATGGGACAGGCCTTTTCCGGATATGCGTTACAGACCTGGGGATGTTTTCTGGGTCTGGCACTGTTTGCCACGATTGGCGGACAGTGCGTGTTCAACCTGCTTCTGAAATACCTTCCGGCTTCGGCTGTTACCATGGGTATTCTGGGTGAACCTGTGGGAACGATTTTGTTGGCTTTTGTCCTTTTCGGGGAACGTATCGTGTTACAGCAGGGAATCGGCATGCTTTGTATTTTAGCCGGCCTGTGGCTGTTTTTCAGCAGAAAAGATCAGGCTGGCAGAAATTGAGGCTATCGCAGGATCGTAAGAAAGACAAACAGGAAAAAGATATGATATAATATATTGTCGATATGGAAAGTTTTTTTGCTGACAGGATTGAAAGGATTTTTTAAATCAATGGAAGAACTGACAAAGGATACGACAGCTAACCCGATTTCCGCAGAGACGACGCCGGAAGCAGATGCGCTTCAGGAAACGGCTTCAGAAGTGCAGGAGAATAACGGGGAAGAGGAAGATATCCAGGTGCGGATTGAAAATAAAATCAACGAGATTCGGGATGAAATTGGCAGCCGGGTCAACAACGTGTTCATTACCGCAAATAAGATCTCCAGCAATGTGCGGCAGGCGCTGGATCTGGAAGTGGATCCGGGACTGCTGGAACCGCCGGATTTCGGTGATATTATCTGTGTGCACCGGATCGGTTTTGAACATTATGGCGTTTATGTGGGTGACGATAAAGTTATCCACTATGATATTGATCCGACAGACCATTATAAGATCTGTATCCATCAGGCTCCAATGGAAGAATTCCTGAACGGAAGCCTTGTGTACAGTATTTGTGAGTTTCCCAAAATATACGGACGCCCGACAGAGGAAGTTCCTTTTGCGGAGTTTCGGAAAAAGTTTGCTCATCCGGAAGCGGCGCAGACTTTGTGGGATGTGCTGAAAATTAGTAATTATCATCTGTATACGCCAGAAGAAACAGTGATTCGCGCACGGGAACGGATTGGGGAGACCAAGTACAGTTTGTTGACGAACAACTGCGAGCATTTTGCCATCTGGTGCAAAACAGGAATTTCGGAATCCCATCAGATTGAAGATGTCATGGCTGCCATGCAGGAAACAGGCAGGCAGATTCGGGAAGGGATCCAGGTGGGGCTGGAAGCTGCCGCAGATTTTGCCGAGGATGTGAAAAGGCGGATGGAAGAGCGGGAAAAAGAGCAGACGAGTAAGGGGACAAACTTGGTGTAAAACCGTTGTTGCGCCGAACAGCCGAACAGTATTGAGACAGTTATTTGTTGATATAAACGGCAGGTGAACTGATGGGGTAATCCGTATTTCCTTTACTAACAAATAGGATAGAAAAAATATCCGGACAGTTCGGACGAAAGGAGAATCCAATCGTACTTGCGATTGGAAGTGAAAAGTATTATGAAATTTGCGGAAGTACAGGTTGGGGTGCCATACCCGGAAAAAAAATTTACCGTAACGGAAGAGGCGGTGAAAGCGTATCTGGCAGCTATAGAGGATGACACGCCGCTTTATATTGAACAGCGTCTGGCGCCGCCGGCGTATGCTGCAGTGTTTACCCGCTGGGAAGCGTTGACGGGTGAAACGTTGGAAGACGGGACTGTACACGCGAAACAGGAGTTTCGCTATTTTAAACTGGTTCACTGGGGAGAAACCCTTACGCTGCGGGGCCAGGTAAAAGAAAAAATGGATAAACGCGGGTTAAAGTTCGTAGTGCAGAAAGTAGAAGCTTTTAATGAAGCGGACGAGCTGGCCGTAGTCAGCGAAATTACAATCATTCTGCCGGAATGATGGAAGGGTGCGGCAAGTTTGCGGCGTAAGCTGAAACGGGAATTTCCATTTACCAATGTGTTATGTATAGAAACGGGGAATAGATCATGAGAGAATTTACAAAGGGCGACGTGCTGGTGCTGCCGGTAAAAGTGGTAACACAGGATATGATTTGCCGCTATGCTGACGCGGCAGAAGATCACAATCCGCTGCATGTGGATCCGGAATTTGCCAAAACCTCACGGTATGGGGGAACGATCGCACACGGCATGCTTACTACTGCTTTTTTACAGGAGCTGATGGTGCGGAATTTTGGCCTGGCGTGGCTTGAGAACGGAAAAATTGAAGTCAATTTTATGGCGCCGGTACGTCCCGGGGATCGTATCGTCGCAGAAGCAAAGGTTGCGAACGTGGTTTTGACAGATGATGGGACGAAGAAAGCGCATGTGCAGATGCGACTGTTCTGCTCGAAGGAAAACCAGGAAAAAGTAATTAAAGGTCAGGCTAGGGTTACCGTTTCCCTGTAACGGGGGAGGAAAAACAGGCATGAGCCTTCAGTTTATTATTACCAAGCTTCTGGTACGTCTTTCGGGAAGTAAACGGATCACGGGTCTTCCGAAAGATAAAATGCTGAAACAGATACACAGGCGTAATCGATTAAACCGTTTTTTCATCCCGAAGGACAATACATTCCTGTATCGGGATGTGAAGGCGCGTCTGCAGGATCCTGACGGCACGGAAATACATGAATCGCAAATTTTACGAAAGAAAGACGGCGACGCGGCCCTCCGGGATATGAGTTCATCCCTGCAGGGACAGTCGGGGCTTGATAACTTGGAAAAGAAAAACGCGATATCTGTTTCCGGAGGATCGTCCGCTGACTTCCACTGTCTGGCCATATGCCATAAGGAAAAGCCGAAACGGGCTATTCTGTGCGTATACGGTGGGGGGCTTCTGTTAGCGCCGCCACGCATGTTTGTTGGGTTTGCCAAAAACATGGCAGCCAGGACCGGAGCGGATGTGTGGTTTCCCTATTATCCGCTGTGTGACGAATACACGATACGGGACAGTGTCCGCATGCTTTATGAAGTGTACGGGAAAATGTGCCGGGAATATGAAGATATACGATGGTACGGCTATTCGTCTGGCGGAGCGCTGCTGATTCTTTTAGGAGCTTATCTGAATGATATAAAAAGTCCGTTGCTTATGCCGAAAAAACTGGTACTGGTTTCACCCGGCGGGGTTCCCGTCGATGAGAAGGAATGGCAGAAGATGCAGGCGCTGGATGAAAAAGACGTGATGCTTTCCGCCAGGTACATGAAAACGATTCAGCCGCTGCTTTCCCACGGGCACACGGATATTCCCGGCTGGATGCAGACCTGCGACGGAGCGGCTCTGAAGGGATTTCCGGAGACTTGGATCTATTACGGTACTTCGGAGGTACTTTCCGCCAAGGCGGAAGCGTATGACGCGTTGCTGACCGAAGCAGGGGTTCCGCACCATATGAAGATGGCGGAGGGTATGCCGCACTGTTACTGTGTAACCGTATTTTTTCCGGAAGCGAAGGAAGATTATGAAGAAACTATGAAAATATTGCAGGAATAAATAATGCAGCCAGTCGGTAAATCGGCTGGCTGTTCGTATCTTACTCTATATTTTTTATTTCCGACAGATATAAATTTGTTCCAGAGAGCGGCAACCTTCTTAAAAAAATTCATAGATTGATGAGTGCTGTAAACGCATAAATCTCATATCATTTATTATATTACATAATTGGGACGAATGTATCATTTCGGGGCGCTTGTATAATTTATGAAAAAATTGACTGAAATATCGAAGTTTTCCTTTGACAGTACCATATATATTTTTTATAATAAAATCAAGAAATGTGGTTTCACATTTTTAACCAGTGATTGGTATGCAGATTTATATCATAAAAAAGGAGGGTTAACATGGGATTTTTTGACGGATTATTGAAAAAGAAAGAATGCTCGGTATGCGGTGCAGAAATGGGTATGCTGGAACGTAAAGAACTGGCGAACGGCGGCAATCTGTGTAATAATTGCGCGGATAAACTGTCTCCCTGGTTCCCTACGGAGAAACGCAAACAGTCTACTCCGCAGCAGATTCAGGAGCAGATGCAGTATCGTGAACAGAATAAACAGATGGTCCAGCGGTTCCAGGCAACCAGGACTATCGGTAATTCTACCAGGGTATATCTGGATGAGATGAACCGGAAGTTTATGGTATCATCCAGCAACAACCTGATGGAAGCAAACCCGGATGTTGTGGATGCGTCTGCCATTACCAACGTGACCATTGATGTAAATGAAAGTAAACATGAGCTGAGAACCAAGGATGAAAACAATCGGAGCATTTCCTATACCCCGCCCCGTTACGATTTCTCCTATGATTTTTATGTGATTATTGACGTAAACCATCCATATTTCAACCGCATGCGTTTTAAAGTGAACAGCAGCAGTGTATGGATCCGGTACGATTACCTGCAGCAGAGAGGAATGACCGGGTACATGGGAAACCAGATGGGCAATTCGTACTCTGTCGGCGGTAACATGAACATGAATATGAACATGAACTCGGCAGCCGGCGCGGCAGCGGGCATTTTAGGCGCTGTGATCAACGGACTGCAGGCAGCTGGTATGGCAAACAATAATAACGGCAATATTTATCCGCCGGAATATCAGAAAAATATGGCTATTGCGGAAGATATCCGTGTTTCGCTGCTGCGGTTGAGGGATCCGAATATGGCAATGCCGAACCCGGCTATGGGCGCACCTGGTATGGGTAATGGCATGGGAACCGTAGGCGGCGTAGCCGGTATGGCTGCTGCCGGAGGGATGGCAGCAGGCATGCAACCCGGCTTCCAGCAAGGTTATCCGCAGCAGGGAATGCAACAGCAGGGTTATCCGGGACAGGGCATGCAGCAGCAGATGTACCCGCAGCAGGGATACCCGCAACAGGGTATGCAGCAGCAGATGTACCCGCAGCAGGGATACCCGCAACAGGGTATGCAGCAGCAGATGTACCCGCAGCAGGGAATGCCGCAACAGGGTATGCAGCAACAGATGTACCCGCAGCAGGGAATGCCGCAACAGGGTATGCAGCAGCAGATGTATCCGCAGCAGGGTATGCAGCCTGGCATGGAAAAATGGTTCTGTCCTAACTGCGGCGCGCCGAATGAAGGCGGTTTCTGCCAGAACTGCGGAACTCCAAAACCGTAAAATCAAAACAGAAATAAAAAATCCGGAATCTGCATCTGCAGATTCCGGTTATTTTTTAACTGGTCGGGGCGGCGAGATTCGAACTCACGGCCTCTTGTACCCGAAACAAGCGCGCTACCAAACTGCGCCACGCCCCGACAACATATTTATTATAGATGATTTATCCAATTTTGTCAACTACAAAATAAAATTTTATCAGAATTTTATTTTATGAAGACGTATAAGGAATTTTATCCCTGTGTCACCACGCGGATATTTGTTACGTTGAATGCTTTGGATATAGCGGGGATGGCATCACGCAGAATAAAGGTGCGATGCAGTTCGCTTTCTGCTACAATGAGGCAACGCTCGCCGGAGACATTGATGTTGTGGATGCGGCTGATCAGGCGGTCAAATTCCTCATCGCCCAACTCTTCCCGCAGTATTTTCAGGCCGGGCATCAATTGGGGCTTTTCTTTTGCGAACCGTTTTTCGATTGGCGAAAACGGAACGGTAACAACACGTGCGTCGCGGGCCACGACAAAATTCTCTTCATTTTCGCCCGGTACAACTAAATCTGGTCTCATTTCAACAACCTCCCGATATATAGTATCTGAAATTTTAAATGGTGGTGGGATGCATTGCGCCGCAGCCTGTTATACCTGTGCAGTTTCCGCAAATCAGCGCAACGTTTAATCATCAACCTGTGTTTTAACACATCACTATTATATGAATTTCTGGCGGGTACGTCAAGAAACAAAAGGTAATTTGCTTTGGTATGAGAGGATAGAAAACGTAAGCGCAGTTGCTGTAAGATTTTATGTTATCTTCTTGTAATGTGAAGAAAAATGAGTTAAAATAATATTTACATATAACTACGGATACGAAAAAAATGCGACGGGATTGCTGCCGTTTAAGGAAGCGTTGCGAATTCATCCACAAAAGCTGCCGACACAGGCGCGCAGTTGAATGAATCGGGCTTCCTTCCGTATCTACGCATGGACGCGTCATTTTACATATACACGCATCCAAATTTCCGGTTATAGTTTCAGGAGGAGTTTAAGTCAATGTCAGTTTTTGATGTGTTACAGGAACGTGGTTTTATCGCCCAGGTTTCTCACGAGGAAGAAATCCGTGAAATGCTGGAAAAGGAAAAGATCACGTTTTATATCGGCTTCGATCCTACGGCGGACAGCCTGCATGTAGGGCATTTTATCGCGCTGATGGCCATGGCCCACATGCAGAGGGCGGGGCACCGTCCTATTGCGCTGCTGGGCGGCGGCACCGGTATGATCGGCGACCCCAGCGGCAAGGACGACATGCGCAAGATGCTGACGCCGGAGTTTATCAATCACAATATTGAATGCTTTAAAAAGCAGATGAGCAAGTTCATTGATTTTTCCGACGGCAAGGCGCTGATGGTGAACAACGGCGACTGGCTGCTGAGTCTGAACTATGTGAATCTGCTGCGGGAGGTGGGGACCCATTTCAGCGTGAACCACATGCTGGCGGCAGAATGCTACAAAAAACGCTGGGATAAAGGTCTCACATTTTTTGAATTCAACTACATGATCATGCAGGCTTACGATTTTTACACCCTGCACAAAAATTACAACTGCGTGATGCAGATGGGCGGCGACGACCAGTGGTCCAACATGCTGGCCGGTGTGGAACTGATCCGTCGCAAGGACCAGAAACCGGCGTTCTGCATGACCTGCAAGCTGCTCACTACCAGCGACGGCCGCAAGATGGGCAAAACAGAAAAAGGCGCCCTGTGGCTGGATGCTGAAAAATGTTCGCCTTATGATTTTTATCAGTACTGGCGTAACGTGGACGATGCCGACGTGGAAAAATGCCTGGCCCTGTTAACGTTCCTGCCTATGGATGAAGTACGTCGTCTGGGCGCTTATAAAGATGAAAAAATCAACGAAGCGAAAAAAGTGCTGGCCTACGAAGTAACCAAACTGATCCACGGCCAGGAAGAAGCGGACAAAGCAGTGAAGGCAACGGAAGCGCTGTTTGGCGGCGGCGCGGATCTGGAGCATGTGCCGACGCTGGAAATTGCGGAAGCAGACAAGACCGCGAAACTGGTAGACGTGCTGACAGCGCAGAAAGTGTTCGGCAGTAAGCGGGAAGCGCGGCAGATGATTGCCCAGCGCGGACTGTACCTGAACAACGAAGCGGTGGAAGACGCGGAATTCGCCCTTGTGCCGGAACTGTTTGCGGAAGATGGCGGTGTGCTGATCCGCAAAGGAAAGAAAAAATATTACCGTCTCATCGTGAAATAAATACTGTGATTTGTGTTTAAAATTAATTATTATTTTATTTCTTGACTAAATGGGGGAAACGCATAATACGTGCGTTTCCTTTTTCACTACAGGTGAATCATCATGAAAAGTTCCCTTTCCCTTGTTAAATTAATTCCTGTCAGCCTGGTTTTGTTTTCTTCGTTTTTTGGAGCAGGCAATTTATTATTTCCCCCTCTGTTCGGGTATCTGTCCGGCAGCAATCTGAACATCGCGACGCTGGGATTTTGCATTACCGGCGTGGGGCTTCCCATTCTCGGCGTGCTGGCCATTGCCATGACAGGCGGCACGGATCTGACGGAAGTGGCGGCTCCCGTCAACATTACCTACGCAAAGATCATCATGTTTTTGTCCAGCATGGCCATCGGCCCGTTGTTTGCCATTCCCCGCACGGCGGCATTCAGTTATGAAATCGGCATCAAGCCCCTGTTCGGAACCACAGAGCCCTGGCAGCTGGCGGTGTATTCCGCGCTGTATTTTGCTTTCAGTTATTATGTGGCGAATAATCCGTCCAAAGTGCTGAACTGGCTGGGCAAGGTACTGACTCCGGCACTGCTGGCGTGCCTTGCCGTTTTATTCGTAAAAGTGTTGCTGGCGCCTTCCTTTACGCCGGACGCGCCGCAGGGAGCATACCTGGAAGCGCCTTTCCTGAAAGGGTTTCAGGAAGGGTACAACACCATGGATCTGCTGGCTTCGTTTTTGTTTGGCGCCTCTACGCTGACCTCCATCAAAACACTGGGCATTGACGGAAAGAAAATGTTGATCAAAACCTGTCTTTGGGCCGGGCTCATTGCTGCCGGGCTGCTGGCAGTTATTTATTATTTTCTGGGTTATGCCGGAGCTGAGTCCCATCGTTACCTGTCCGGGGAATTTTCCAACGGGGCGGGCATCCTGGTGGCGACGGCTCACGAATATCTGGGAGCAGGCGGTACCGGCATCCTGTCGGCCATCATCATCCTGGCCTGTCTTACCACCAGCATCGGCCTCATCGCCGCAATTTCCGATTATTTTCATATCCTGTTCGCAGGCAGGCTGTCTAAACAGACGCTGGGGATTCTCATTGCGTTGCTCAGCTTTTCACTTTCCAACTTCGGGCTGGACAGGATCATCAAAATGGCGATTCCTATTCTCTGCTTCTTATATCCTGTGATGATTGCCCTGGCGCTCCTCAACGTGTTCGGCTTCGGCGGAAACAAGCGGGTATTCCGCTGCACCATGTGGATCGTGACATTGTTCGCGATTTTTGAAGGGATGAAAGCTGCTTCGATTCCGGTTCCCATGGAAAACATGCTGACCATCGTGCCCCTGTATGCGGAGGGCTTCGGCTGGTTCACCGTAGCTGTAATGGGAGCCGCAGCAGGAGTGATCTGGGACAGGATGAAAGAGTAAGTACGCCTGTTTATCTGAAGATGGCAGGATAAATCGAAATTTGTGTGGAATTCCTGTAAAGATTTCTAAAAAAGTACTGGAAATTCTCAGATAACAGGTGTATAATACTTCCTGTAAACAAAATATGCTCGGATAGCTCAGTTGGTTAGAGTGCTGCCCTCACATGGCAGAGGTCCTGGGTTCGAGCCCCAGTCCGAGTACCACGCCATATCCCCCGGAATTACACTGCGTAATTTCGGGGTTTTCTATTTACCGGGCAACTTGACATTTATATATTTTTTTTACATAATAGAAGCGAAGTAGCTATAGGGGTATGCCTATAGAGGAGGGGCTGACAATGAGACAATGTATGGATTCCGAAAATCTGCACCGCAGACTAAAAAAGGTAATTGGCCAGGTAAAGGCCATCGACCGAATGATTGACGAAGATATTCCCTGCGAAGATGTGCTGGCGCAGATCAACGCGGCAAAATCTGCACTGCATAAAGCGGGGCAGGTGGTACTGGAAGGCCACATTCAGCACTGCGTACGGGAAGGAATTGAACACGGCAACGCCGATGTTACCATTGCTCGTTTTACTAAAGCAGTGGAACGGTTTGCTAATATGCGGTAATACAATCCAACAATACCATAACAGAAAGCAGCGGAACGAGAAATGCAAAACTCATTCCGCTGTTTTTTTCTGTGCTGCAATACTTCACAATTTATTTCATTTTTTATTCTTGACAACATATACCCCTATGGGTATAATAAAACCAAATAAAATACAAATACCCGTATGGGTATTAAATGTACTTGCATTTAAGGCCCAGTAAAAAGAGGAGGAGTTATCATGACAAACAAATTATCTTACATCGTTATTGCAGTTTTAGTAGGAATTACTGCGTTCTGCCATTTTGTGCTGGCTGTCTGATTTCCGGAGCAGATACAGCCGGAACGGCTGGATGAAATGATTAATTTAGAAATGCCCTTTGTACAGGTTCCTCTGTGCGAAGGGTATTTTATTTCTTTTAATACTTTTTTTGTGCATTACTATTTGCAGGTTTGAATTTCTTGGATTCTTTTTGTGAAAAATTGGTAAAATTCAAAGGTTTTAAGATTTCTACTATTCATCTTTGTCAATTCAGTGGTATAATTATTATGTATGCATATGCCAGTTCAATGATTTTTATTAATTGTTAACGGGCATGGCAAAAAGCCAGCTTTTTTTTCGCGGCAACATAACCGTAACTTTAAAATAAGGAAGGGTAGTTACCGTGAATCTATTATTATTAACAGGTTATTTTCTGTCTGGAGCTGCAGCAGGCAATTTATTGAAATACTGTAGTGATTCAACGTTTCATCGGATTTGTTTTTGCGTATTGACAGGTTTTTTATTTCTGCTTGCGGGATTACGCACCCCATTGGGGATTCAGTTGTTTTTTATCTGGTTGTTTTTGTTTTGCATTGCTATTGAATCGTATATTGATTATCGTTTTATGATTCTTCCGGATGAAATTCTACTGATTTTGTTATTAGCAGGATTTTTAAACCAAGGGATGCATTTCAACAGTTTTTGGGATGCATTTTCTGGAGCTTTGACAGGGTCTTTGCTGATAGGAATGATTTACATTCTCAGTAAAGGCGGTATCGGTTTGGGGGATGTTAAATTTTCGGCTGTGCTTGGGCTGTGGCTTGGGATTTCAGGAATTTTAGTTTGTTTGGCAATCGCTTTTCTCTCCGGAGGGATTGCTTCGGTTTTATTATTCCTGTCAGGGAAAGCTTCCATGCAGAGTAAGATCCCCTTTGGCCCGTTTCTTGGGATCGGGGCAGTTTTAAGCATGTTGTTTTCTTTCCGTATCCTATCATGGTACTGGTCGTTGTTTATATAAGGCCGGGAGGTGATTGGATGAACATTATGAGAAGAATGCAAGATGTTTTATTGGGAAATTTGACAACGTTGTACATGACGGAAGAAGAAATACAAATCCGGCAAGGTTTAAAAAGCAGTTGCTATGAGTTGCCTTCAGCGTTCAAGAACTTCAATTATCTGCATCATCCCGAAGAAATGGCAGGCTGGTTGCTTGCAGTTTTACAGAACGAAAAGAAGCGTATTCGCCGTTGTAAGATTGTGCTGGATCCGGGGCAGGTGTTTTTTCAGAAGATCAGACTTCCGGAGATGACGATACAAGAACAAAACAATTGGCTTTTTTGGGAAGGAAGTCAATACATACCATATCCTGCAAACAGTTGTATATCAAAAATCATACGTTGGAAAGAGACTGGTGTTTCGGAAAAGGATTTTTCGGGCGAATCGGAAAAGAATTCTGGAAAACTATGTAGTTTTCTGATTGTTGCAGTTCAGTCGGAAGTCATAGAGAGATTAACCCGGTTTGCGCATTTTTTGAATACAAGATTGGAGGAAGTCACTGTTATAGGGCCTGATCAAAATATTTTGCCTTTAAACCTTCTTTCAGCAGAATCTTGGAAAGAACGAAGTATAACTTGGTGTTATCAGGGATTAACGGTCTTTTTCGTTTTTCTGTCATTAGCTCTTTCTGCACAAAGCCTGATACAATGGAAACGGCAGGAACTGGTGTGGGAGGATAGAAAAACGCAGCTTGCTCCATTGCTTTCTGTTAAGAACAGGTATTTGGAAAATAAAAAAGTTGAACACCAGATAGGAAAATATCGAACAAAAATACAGCAGATTGAACAAAAGAATCAAAAATTTTATGCTGCGCTAAAAAAGATTTCAGAAACTATACCTCAGACATGTTGGTTGGAAGAAATAAAGAGCGATGCTTATAAATCTAACAATATAGAACTGAAAGGTTTTGCTGGAAGTGCAGGTCAGATTTTGGATTTTGCCGGTAAGCTAAAAAGTTCCCGTGAGTTTTCCGGTGTAAATGTTGCAGAAAGCGGAGAAAGACTCGATTCGATAAAAGATCGCGTGAATAATCGTGCTTTGACGGCAAATTTTAGCTTGCGGGCAGGTATTTCTCCTGATATAAAGGAGGAAAGGCCATGAATAATATTTTTTTTCGTTTGACAAAAATGAAAATACCTTTCCCGCATGCGATTATGACAAAAAACAATAAAAATGCTTGCGGATTATTACTTTCAGTTCTCTTTTTGTTTGGTGTTGTAAAAGGTATTGCTGAACCTCTGAAGGAAAAGGAACATCATCTGATTTCTGAATCGAAGGCCATGCAGCAAGAAATTCAAGTATATCAGGATTTTTCCGAGAATGCGCACAGAGATGCAGACCGCGCCAGAAAACTGTCGGAATTGCGGTCACTGCAGGCTGCGCTTCCTGATATGCTGAATACGGATAAGATTGTAAAACAACTGTACAACAAAGCGGATGATTACGATATTGTGATTCAGGAAATGAAAAGTTTGCAATCTAATGAAGCAGGAAAATTGGTTTGGGATGCAGAATTTTTTGGAACATGGAATGCGTTGCTTTGTTTTTTGAAAGATTTGGAAGAGCAGGCTCCGTTTACCCGACTGAATCATGTGCGGATTTATAAGTCGCAGAAAGATAATAAACTGATCATGCAGGCTCATATCAATATATATTATTTATCAGACATATAACCCCTCAGACATATAACCCCT
>Ga0247609_10005381_pt1 | contig 12589 bp, 8 predicted proteins | sample 172DNAGHGlowgp2_FD_193487 | JGI IMG/M metagenome (GOLD analysis project Ga0247609, IMG submission 193487) | Sheep rumen microbial communities from Palmerston North, Manawatu-Wanganui, New Zealand - 1728 DNA GHGlow gp2 | ecosystem: Host-associated > Mammals > Digestive system > Stomach > Rumen ... | reverse complement strand
TGATTTTTTCAACCGGTTTCAGTTCCCGCTTTTCCTTGTCGGTAAGCTCGATCGCCTCGCCCGCAAATTCTGCATCGTCGCAAACCTTCGCCACGCCCCATTCCGGGCGCAGTTCCAAGATGTTCTTGTACAATGCATACGCAATCTGGCGGCTGTAACAAACGAACATCGCCTTGCCGCAAACGGTCGATTTTTCCTGAACGCGGGCTTCGTAATGCGCCACGAAATCCTTCGCTACAGCCTTCAAACGGTCAGGGTCGCCGAGAATCACGCCCATCTGGGCCACATCCTGCTTGCTCTGGTCAATCTGGTATTCGTTGGCACCCGCTTCCGCAGCTTCTTCGTAATACTTTTCAATCTCTTCGAGAACGGAATTGTTCAGCACCACCTTGGCGGCACGGCCCTCGTAAACGATGGGCACGGTAATGCCGTCCTTCACCGATTCGGTCATGGTATAAATATCAACCTCGGGGCCGAACACATCGAGCGTCGCATCTATCGGCGTGCCCGTAAAGCCCACGTAAGTCGCATTGGGCAGGGAATTGTGCAGGTAGCGCGCAAAACCGAAACTCGTCTTGACGCCCTTATCGGTCACGGTAATTTTCTGATCCAGGTTCGTCTGCGTGCGGTGCGCTTCGTCCGAAATGCAGACAACATTATCGCGGTCGGTCAGCAGTTCAATATCTTCGCTGAACTTCTGGATGGTGGTGAGGAACACGCCTCCGCTCTTGCGGCCCTGCAATTTTTCGCGCAGGTCGGCACGGCTCTCCACGCTTTCAACACGCTCGTCACCGATATACTTCTTGGACGCCGTAAACAGCCCCGAAAGTTGATCATCCAAATCGGTGCGGTCGGTAATCAGCACAATCGTCGGCGTCTTGAATTCCAGCGACTTCATGAGCAGTCGCGTCAAGAAGAGCATCGTAAAACTCTTGCCACAACCGGTCGCACCAAAATACGTGCCGCCCCTGCCATCGCCATAAGGCTTGCGGGCCTTGCAAATGCTTTCGTACAGAGACCGCGCCGCATAATATTGCGGATAACGGCACAGAACCTTCTGCTCTTTCTTGCCGCTGTCTGGGAAATACTGGAAGTTCTTGAAAATGTCCAACAGGCGTTTGCGATTGAACATCCCCTGAATCATGGAATACAGGCTTTCGATGCCCTCGGCCTCGATTCGCCTGTCGCCAAATTCCACACGTCGCCACGCATAAAAATAATCGTACTTGGCAAAGAAACTGCCCGCCCGATTGTTCACGCCATCGCTAATCACGCAGAAGGCGTTATAGACAAACAGCTGCGGAATATCGCGGCGGTAACGCACCGTCAACTGTTCGTAGGCGTTGAAAACCGTCGCCTCTTCGCGCACGGCGCTCTTGAACTCGAACACCACAAGCGGGAGCCCGTTCACAAAAAGGATTGCGTCAGGAATACGCTTTTCGGAACCGACAATTTCAAACTGGTTTACTATCTTGACGATATTGCAATCGGCGCAGTATTTCGCCGCCACATCGGCCGCCAGCGGCATCGCCTCTTCATCGGTATCGACACCGAAACCCGACTTTCTACGCTCACCCAGCGGCCTGAAATCCGCAAGCTCAATGAGAATGTCCTTGTCCTTCGGGTTCTCGCGTTTGAGCATAAAACCGTCCGAAAGCCACGAACAGAACTTCTTGTTGCTCTCGTAAAGCGCACTCGCCGAAAGATTCCGCAACTGCAAAACAACCGAACGGATTTCGTTCTCGGTAATGCCCTCGGAATCGTAACGACGGTGCAAGTAGTCGCGCAGGTCCTGCTCAATCAAGACCTCGCCCTCGCCTCGGACAATCGCCTCGCCGGGCACATACTTGCAGCTCTCCTGAACCAGGAGGTCAATAAACACTTTCTCTAAGTCGGCTTCCTTGAACGCCATGCAGTAAAAATAAATTCATTATTTTTCTGCGCAATAGGCAAAATGGCGATTTTAGGGCGAAATAGGGCTATAACGGAGCTTTTTGGAGTTATTTCATCACCTCCCAATGACCGCCTTTGGCGGGGCCCACATGTTTCACAAAGCCTTTGGCCTGCAACTTTGCAACATTCTTTTCTATGGCTCTCGTTGTCAAGTGTAGTATTTCTGCCATCATGGGTATGGTAATTTCAGGGTTTTCTTTCATCATTTCAATAATTTTCACCGAACTTTTCACCGAACCTTTCACCGAACCTTTCACCGAACCATTTTGCGAACCGTTGGGGACATCAGAACCAACACCTTCATTCAGTTCAAACGGGGTCACGTTAATCCTGTTGAATGGAATCGTCACCACGATAAAATTCTTCTCGATGCGAATAGATTCACGGCCATACGCCCCGACAATTTTCGGCACGCCGCGACCAGAACGCTCGCTCAGACGCAGCTGCAAGAAAATCGAGGCAAGAATTTCGTTTACAGGGATGCTCACGCCCTTGTAAAAACCGTCCACATCCTGCTCAAGCCCAAGCCCACCATGCGACAATATCTCTATGCGGTCCGTAAAGACGCTTATCATAGGGGCATTCAGACCCAGCCACTTGTTATGAACAAACGCGTTCAAGACCGCTTCGTGGAAAGCCTCGTAATCGAAAAGGGGAACATCCTTCCGCTCGGAAATTCGCCCACGTTCATCCGCCTGAATAATGTTGATGGCATCACCATATTCCAGAATCTTGTCCATCGCATACAGAATGCAAGAGTTTCCATATTCCTTGACCGAGAAAAGCGTATCAGCCTTGCTCTTGCCACTAAAAACGGACACGCGAATCGGGATGTCGTTCGCATCTGAAAGCAATAAAGCCATAATGTTGTAACGCCCGTCAGCCGTCAAGAACCTAAGTGACTTCTTGAAAGTTTCCTTTCGAAGCGTAACCCCCTTCGCACCGTAATACATGAACAGTTTTTCAAAAGTCAGTTCCTGCGCATAATCAGGAGCCGCCATACTGACAATCGTCGGAATGCCGTTAGACAATGTGTTTAAAAGACGAATCTCCCATTCAGGGAACTTCGACAATTTCTCTTTGCTTGAGCCAATCCGAATAAACGCCTGAGACAAGAATTTCGTCGGGACAGATTTCGCCGCAGGGACAGACAACAGGACAAGACGTTTATCGTCGATAAGAACTTCCTCAACTTCAAACGCAACGCTCGGTTTTAAATTTCGAGCAAGATAATGCTTATAGGGTTCATGCTCAACATCTTTGTCAAAGCTTACGGTCGTGCCGATGATTTCATGCGATGCGTCGTTCACGCCCCACACGATATAGCCAAATTCTCGGCCACATAAAGCAGCCCCGTTCGAAATTGCCGATATGTACTCGCCAATTTCGTCCTTTGAAAACCAGTTTTCCTTAAAGTCCAGCCACTCGTATTCATGTGGAAGGACCACCAAGTTCTTTACAAGGTCTTCTGATTTTGCCATAAACTTTTTTTGCCTCCATTTGACCGTTTTGGCGGTTGATTGATGTTAGAGGCGTCCCTTATTCCAGAAAACCAGAATAAAAAAGACGCATTTTTCCATTAGACGGAAAAACACGTCGGGCATTAATGTACCTATTATCCCCAAAGTTGGCAAGGGGTCTAAGGAAATTTTACAATCAACAATTTATTCAAACAGCTTCGACGGTTCCAATTGCAGGTCGGATTCGCCGAGGAGTTTGTAGAGATTCTGGCAGAGGATGTAGAGGGCGGCGAGAGCCCACAGGACACTTTTCAAATTCGCCAGTTGGCTGTTCGGAATGCTATCGGACGGTTCTTCCGCTCGCGCGTGCTTGACTAGGTTGTAATTGCGCCACCACTCCGCAGCCACCTTGTCGTCGAACGCCTGGAACGGCGCTGGTTTAATCACCTCGTACGGATACTTCGTAATTGCGTGCTCGTTCTTTATCCGGGGAGTCTTCGTGACAATCGCCCGAACCTTCGCAACAATATTCTTCGGCTTGCGCCCCAAAACCTTGCAATACTCCTCAGCAATGGAATCTATCTCGCTACAGATATTGAGCAACAGATAAGTGTAACGACTGGAGAACGTCTTGAAGTTGCTCTTATCAATCGTCACGAACTCATCCGTTTCGAGGAAGTCCTTTTCAAGCAGAAGATACTGTTTCCAGAAAATTTTGGAGAAGGATTGGGGTGTCATTTATAAATCCCTTACAAGTCATACAACAACTTTAACAAAGCCACATCTTTTGCTTTATTCTGTGGTTTAAAACTTTCTATAACTCTATTTTCCACTTCAGGAGACCAATAAATTTTTAGGTTCTTCCTAGCACGTGTAATAGCTGTATAGAAAATATTATGTGTTATTTTTTCATCAACTTCATTTGATATAACGATTTTTACAGAATCATATTCCAAGCCTTGCGCTTTATGGATTGATATCGCATAAGCTACTTGGAACGGAACCATATCTTCTAAACGTTCATTGTCATTATCTGTACTGCGATATTTCGACACCTTAATTCTTACAGTTGATGTTGTTTCCTCTGGTGTCGAGAGCAACTCAAAATCATATCCTCTTGCACTAATTTGGTCGATTGCTATTTCAAGGCTAATATCAAAATAATAATTCTCCTCATCTTTCCATAATTTTTTTATTCGTCCTTTCATATTATTATATATGAGTGGTGCATATCGATTAGATTCGTTAAAAAGAATAGGATCTCCAACCTTATATGTATTAACCCCTATTCTAATAGTTGCATTTCTATTTTTCCCTTGTAGAAATGCATTGATGTTATTTATGCCGTATAATCCATCATAGTTAAGGCAAAGTACTATTTCATCTTCGTGATTGTATTGAAAATCAAAATCTTCTAATTTTGCCGACATGTCGTTTTTATCCAAGACTTCTTGGATAGAGTCTTCGTAATTGCGAACTCGGCCCCAAAGTAGTTTTAATTCATCATTCGAGCTGCGATAAGTATTTGTTAATTCATAAATACACGATGAAGGTAAAAATTTTCCCGCTATCGCAAACCAATTTCCAAAACGAATAGACTCTATTTGATGAATATCTCCAACAAGTAGTAGCAGCTCCGTAGTAGATTTATTTAATATCTGAACCATTTGCTCGTTGCTAACGGTACTACATTCGTCTATAACTATTAAATCCCATTGACAACAAACCTGTTTGTTTTTTAAATAAGATTCAATGGTCATATACACAGCATTGTTATTTTGGGTTTTTCTTTTTAAGTTTTCTATTGCAGGATGTGTTACTGCAAGATATAGCTTTATGGCATTTGAATAGTATTTTGAAATATGTCCAATTAAAGTTGACTTTCCTGTACCTGCAGCTCCATAAATAAAAGCAACCTTAGATGAAATAAATAGCTTTTTTAGAATGTCAATTTTTTGGTCATCATCAATTGAATTAAGGGGATTATCCAACCAGTGCTGAATTGCCGTTTGATATCCATTTACACCAAATTGTGCAAAAACTGACAACTTACGTAAAATTTCGGCGCAAAAATCAGCATATTCCTTGATATAATAATTTTCCCTTATTTCCTTGATTTTACGATTTTCATGTTTGTAATAAAGAGCCCCATTAAAAGCCCATACTAAAGTATCAATATTACCGAATTTTTCCAAATCATCTTTCTTTGTAAACAGATTACCCTTTATTTCTGTTTCTACTTGAATACTCTTTACTAAGAACTCGTAATCTCTATTTTCTGATGGTATGCAATCCAGTAATTCGTAAATTCTCGGATTATGGTTTCTTAACGCAGTACAAAACGGCATTTTATCAAAAGGAATACATCCATAATCCAAATAAAGATTTTGCAGCAACTCGTTTTGAGCCCCCCATTGTCGCTTTATAATATCATTTCTCATTTTGTAAAGAAGATATCTCAAGATATTGCTTCCCGCCAATACATTGCAAATGATACTACGACTTCTATCCAAAATATCAAATATGAAAGAATCTTGAGCTTTTGTGATAACACCTTGCTTTATATGGTTGTAAAAGTCATGTGAAGAGGTTACAAATTCACATAAATCGATATGGTATTTCGTGAGGAAACTCATCAGTATCTTATATTCAGAATCATCGCTTCTAATCTCAATATTTGATCCAAAAATATGCATATAATTTGAAACTTCACAAGGGCGAATTGAAACGCTCCAAGCATCAATTATATTTATTTTTATGGCATTCCCCATTACATTTATATATTCTTCTCTTTGAGAAAACTTCACAGAGTAATTGGGTAAAATATCATATTTTGTAAAAGCAATAACTCGATCAAATTTGCTAATATTGCTAAAAGCCATTGTAAATGTTACTTCGTAATAAATTTCCGAACCAACAAAAAATGGTTTTATTTTTTGGATGTAATATCTATTCTCATCGGATACTTTTGGTTCAATAGCAGGCTTTGTTTCTTCAATTTTTTGTGCTACAGCTTGATAATAAACATCTAAATCTTTATCTGTATTTATCGGGAAATCGGATATGTTTCTTAAAATATCCAAATTACATTGATCATTTACAAATTTCTTTACTATCAAAAGATACTTGTAATACTTTATCATTAATCTTTCGGAACCATTCTCATCTATAGTGTAATGAGATGCTGATTTTTGAAGCAATTCGTGAAACTTATATAAAGGGCGATAATTTCCCCGAGTAGCTAAAATATTCAACGCACGAGTTTTCTGTTCATAACAATTAGGATTAATGGTTTCACCGACAAGACAAACCCTCATTGCAATGTATTCAATGAGATTTCTCAATTGAGCCAATATATTTTGACTCAGCAAACCTCGTTCAGACTCATCAAAATGGGCTATGTTTTTGCATATTACTGTATCACAGCCAAGAATAGCCTTGTCAATAGAAACCACCCCTTCCTCCTAAATCCGAGTACAAGCCTCAATGAACATTCTTCCAAATGGTGTTACGCTATAAAAGCTTCTAGTAAGCATCGCATCTCTGTATTTTGACGGAATATTTTGTTTTCCAATCTGATTGATTCTATGAAGTTCCATAATTTCAGCATAAAGGGGCTCATTGACCTTTTCTTTTGGAAAAGAATCCTTCAAAATACCCATGCTTTCCAAATTTGATAAATACGCCAGTTCATTTTGGGGATATTGTAATGTAACGTATTTTTGAATGGCCGTCACATGTTTAAGTATTGGGACGAAAGCATTACCAAGATCCCCATCAAAATCGCAATATAGAATGTCATCCGATTTTTGCATGGCATTCAATATACGAGCCTCATCCGGAGACAAACGCTCAATCATTGAAACAAAAGAAGGATGCGCTAAATTAGCCCTATCTCCATTAGAGGCATTTGTGAGCAAATTGGTAAACAATCTTGCAATTTCATCATTCGTTGTATATGTCAATTTGTCTAAAATCGGTGTCCCCAGTTCAGGGGAAACCTTAGTTCTCTTTTCTTCCGGAATAGACTCTAATTTTTCCTTATACTCGTTCAATCTTTTGGCAAAAAGAAGTTTGGCTTTTTCATTAACCAACTTTAAAGGAAGGAGTATTGTAGAAGATAATTCTAATACCGTTCCAAGAGCCTGACCAACAGCTTTTACTCCAGGCTGAGCCAAATCCGTATATACCTGGGGAAGAATTGTTTTTGCACAATCTGTTAATACATTTTGAATTTCTGGAGGAATATTACTCATTTTTTACTCTTTGCGCCGTGATAATTTTGAGCTATTTCAAATATAAAATAAGAACCGAAACCTAGGATTACCATTATTGGATTTTCAATTCTTTAAGATTTTGTCTAAAAATTTTAAAGAATTCAGCATCTTTCTTTAAATAATCTGGAACGGCCTTTATATCAAAAGACAAATAATCACAACCTGGAGGAATAAATATATATAAAATCTTATTTTGAGGCGTATCCAATTTAAAATTATAAACATCATCATTTCGCCCTGTAAAAATTGGCTCTAATAAATTTGTCTTGCTTGAAAAGAAATTTCTAATTCGAATATTAAAATCAGCATGTTCTCGATCTTTAAAATCCTTATGAACAGCATCCATGGAAGCATTTAACTCTACACGGACAAAATTGTTTTTTGAGCCGCATGTACGCATATCAGATTCATATTTAAAATAAAGCAACTGAATACATTCTAATATTTCCGCACACATTAATGCATATGAGAATTTATGATTCTTCTCAGAATATTCGCAAAGACTTATATTATGTATGGAACTGACAGATTTTATGGCCTGTTTCAAATTACGCATAGGGATATCACACAAAACCTTTCTTATGAAATCCGCTACAAAAACCTTATTCAGTTTATCTTGTTCCTTATATTTTTTTTCAAGGGAGGAGAGTAAATCTACTTGCGGATCATTCAATGTTCCATTATTCAAAGACAATGTCATGTCGATAAATTTCTGCATATAATGGTCCGCAAAATACTCAACCATATTGAAATCCGTATTAGGATATCCAAAAGCCTTCGCGATACTCCCAGACATTTCCTTTTTGTTAATTGCAAGAATCTGAATTATTCTCGTATTGTCGCAAAAATGATGCAATCGCTCTAAAACCTTAATCGCATAATCAGGCAGACAACGGTCCAGTTCATCAACCATTAAGACAATACCGCGATTTTCAAAGGATGATAGTGTTGCCAAATCATTTTGAATCTGCTCAATCAAGAATTCTATCGGAAGCTTATCATTTACATCTTTGATTTTTATTCGTTTCTGCTTCACATTTGAACGAATCAAATTAACATGTTTTACAGCAGTTCTTATATCCAAACCCGTCTCGGTTTGGATTAACTTAGAAACTACGCTAGAACACATTCTTCCAGCAATACCCCATACTTTTTTCTCATATTCCTCAAAATCAAATACTTGTTCCGAATTTATAGCCTTCGCAAATTCCGAAAGCAATGCAATCAAAGGCTCTTCGTAAAAATCATATTTCCAGCAATTATACCGAATAACAAGATATTTGCATTTTAAGCGTTTTTCAAGAATGTCAAGAACGGTCGTTTTCCCGCAGCCCCATTCACCATCAATCGCAAAAGAATAGCCTTCCTTTTGTTGAATTTTTGAATCAACAATATTAGAGACTACGGAGACAAAATGGTCTCGGGAAAGGAGGTCTTTAGAATTATTCATAATAATTAAAACTACTTTGTAGCACCAGTTCTTGGTTTAACTAACATTTTTTTTAGTAATTCTGTGTCTAGCATTTGGCACAAGGCATTAACAGCGTTAACAGCATTATCAAAAAGTTTATACGTAAAAGAAATTTTATCACCATCCAGCAATTCAACTTTATTTGCCGTATTTCGTATTTTATAAGCCTCATCAGCTACAGATGCATTATGAATTATTAAGTGACGAATTTCCAAATACAGCAAAGCATCTTCTTTTATTGATTCTGGAATTGCTATGCTGGTATAAGTTAAGATTTTATTCAACAATTCAGGAGTACTCCGTTCGTTTTCAAATCTGCGGAAAATAATTCTTGCCATTTCATCTTTTATTGCGTCAAAATCATTCAATTTGAGGATTTTTATAAATTCCATTTTATTATCTTTATTTTGAGCTACGCTATTTAACAAGGAATTATAATCACCATCCAAAAATTCCTTTATCAAATTTTTCATATATTCGGAAAAAAAACGATACAAATCAATAATTGTTTGTTCATAAATTTTTGACCTTGAAAACGCAAATACACGATTTCTTTCAGAAGATGTATTTGGAGTTTGTATTTCAGAACATGGATTTTTCACATTTAATGCCAGTGCAATAGTTTTTTTCCAATGTTTGTTTGCACAAGCACTTTTGGACATACTTAAAGATGCATCTAATAATTGTGTATGCATCACCATATAACGAACCTTACTTGTATAAATTTGGTAGGATTTTGTTTCTTTTGTCATGTTTTAGGCTCCTTTTTTAACATCATCTAAAAATTTACTCCATTCCGTTGGCTTATATTGTTTTTCTTCAATTTTTTTTGAAAAATTCTCTAGAAGATGTAGCAAATACTCATCCCTGTGGTATCCATTTAATTTTTGTATATCGTTTTCTTGGAAAGCCTTAAACATTTCTTTTAACGCTGCGTTTTTTATTGTAAAGCATTCTAATTTTAAAGAAATATGTATAGGTTTTGCCTGAACATGAACAACAACATTTTGTGTACCAATCAAAGGTCCTGAATGCACAAGTTCAGTAGTCTTACCCACTATTTGGGGTAGAAGACTTTCTATATATTCCTTTGATACTCCGCCTTGCTTATAATAGACATTTGATAAACAAGACATTATTTGTAAAATATTTAATGCGTCAACATCTTTAGGAGACCTTACGCTCATGATTTGTTTTTTAAAAGTATAAACCGAAGAATCATAAAAACAAACCATTCTCGTTGGACTTATTGGAAAATAAATCTGCAAACCATGAGAAGCCACCCCGACACAAGCTGATTTGCTATACTTCTCCATCAATGGATTTTGAAAAACTACCGGTTCATCACTAAATAAAAAATCTGTTCCACTTTCATTTACAAGTACTGCATACTTTAAATCGTGTAATAACGGACGAAGAATAATAGCCTGCTGTATTGCATGAATAACAGAATCTTTTAATGAAAGTTTGACCAATTCTGACTCAGAATATGGTTTCCCCTCTTTTTTTAAAATGACTCTTAACGTTTCATGAAGAAATTCATCAGTAACTTTTTGAACTGTTTTTGTACGAGTATATTGAATCAGAATAAATAAAACAAGATCTGAAAAATCCTCTTTAGTGAAAATTTTTTCTAATGTATTATTTTTTCGCATTGATTTTGGCAAGGATTCGCTAGCATTTACCTGCTCCAACTTATTAAATAAATTTGAAAACCTTCCTTCCAAAGCACTCAATGCTGTTTCCACAACTCCATTTTCCCCATAAAAATAGTCTTCAGAACACTGATGCTTGATTGGTGCATTTGGGACAATCTTTTTACTTGAAATATTGTACAAGCCAACATTCTTTCCGTCAATCGAAAATTTTCGAAAATAGAATTGAGGAACATAATGTTGATTTTTGGTATGGAATTTTTTTTCAGATTTCTTTTCGCTTTCCATGATTAGCTTACATCCTGAATTTATTTAATTTCACTTACCGTTATCGCAAACTTATAGGAGTCCTCAAAATTACGATGCTCCCATTTTGGAGAGGAGAAGGGTTTGCATTTGGGTTAGGGTTTGGTTTTCTTGCTGTTTTAAACGAAATTCATTCATTAACACTTTCACTTTATCAGCAAAAGATTCTACACACTTCACTGATGGCAGCAGGCATTCTTGGCTGTTCAAAATTCCTTGTGTAATCAATGGTTGGCTTGAACCTTCGCTTTGGGCGTTCAAACCCATGTTTTTCATATGCCAATACAAAAACTCTATGGGCAATCCCTTTGAAAAGCCCTTTATCGCATTATCATTTATCCAGCATTTATTCGGTTCAAGATAAAGACATCCGCAATTCACGCCAACTCGACCAATTACAATCACATTTTCTGCATTGAAATCATCAGTAAACCCGACAATCCCATTTCCACCATAAACAGGATATTCTCCATCGCACAATTCTGTCAATTTACCATTACCGAACTCAACAATCTCCCCCAAAGTTCCCATCCTCCAACCTTCGGGCAGATTGTTGGGGTCGATGTTGTCGACGAAGGTGTGGCGGTAGAGGGTTTGGGCGGTTTGTTCGAGGGTGGCGATGAGTTTCTTGTTGGTTTCGATGCGGGTGGCGAGGGTGTTGTATTCGGCGACGGTTTCACGCTGTTTTTCTATCGCGGGGACAGGGACCTGGACTTCGCACATTTCTTCCCAGTCAAAGACTTCGCGGGCGCTGCCGTGAGAATGGAAGCGGGCGTAGCGGTCAAATTCCGGGCGACGGAACCACATCATCAGATATTCGGGATCCAGGGCGTTCGTATCAACGACTTCAAAAACGGTATAAATTGCCGAAACCAAAGCCGGTTCTTCATTTTCTTTTAAATAAGCAATTGCAATTTTATCTCCACGCCGTGACGTATCCGCGATATAAACAAATTGATTCGGATACACAATCTTATACGATGACATATCCGTGCCAATCGTATTTGCGATAGACGGGATAAACTCTTTAGTCACGCTTATCCCAAGCAGTCTTTCGACTTTCAAGTCCCTGTTCCGCACATCTACGGGCCGTATGTAGCCACCAAGCCGTTTCATCATACAAATTTCCCTGCCCAGAGTCTGTTCAAGAACTGTTTCGCGGGCCAAACCTCGATTCCGTTCAGCTTTCGCGGGGCATCTTCCATCGAAACAAGAACAAGTTTTGCTTCGGGGTGTTCTTCACCAAAAGCCTTCAATCCCTTCGTGTCGTGGGATTCAACGCTTTTCGAAGATTTTATCTCGACAGCCATCTCTGCATCGCCAATGACGGCGTCCACTTCGTAACGGTTGTCCAGCGTGTGCCAGTAACTGAGAGCCTTATCCTCGTTCTTGCTGTAAGAAAGATAGGCGCGCAGTTCCTGGATTATCAGGTGTTCCAGGGCATGCCCGTAGATATCGGTGCCGGGG
>Ga0247609_10005380_pt1 | contig 12589 bp, 9 predicted proteins | sample 172DNAGHGlowgp2_FD_193487 | JGI IMG/M metagenome (GOLD analysis project Ga0247609, IMG submission 193487) | Sheep rumen microbial communities from Palmerston North, Manawatu-Wanganui, New Zealand - 1728 DNA GHGlow gp2 | ecosystem: Host-associated > Mammals > Digestive system > Stomach > Rumen ... | reverse complement strand
TATGCCCGTGATAATCAGGAACAGCGGCGGGTAGTTGTGCCCGAACACCTTGTCCATGTAGAACACCGGGAGCGGGAGTGATATCCAGGTGAAGAGGATGATGCCGCCGGCTAACCTGCGGGCGGTCGCCGAGCCTGCAATCAGCGGGAACGTCAAGATGCCCGCCTTCAGGTCGCCAGTCTCGTCTTCCAGGTCTTTGTAGATTTCACGCGCAGTCGTAAGCAGGAATGCGAACGGAATCGCCGGGATGATGGCCCACATGCGCCATAATACGCTTGCGCTTTTGGGGAAACAGGAGAAATACAAAAGGACAAACAGCAGGGGAGTTGTGCAGAGGAAGGCGACCGTCATGTTTTTTAATAGCGGGATATGCTTCAGCCACTTGTTGTAGGCTATCAGGAGTAGGGCGAGCAGCGCGAAGAACCACAGCTGGAATGTAATGGCGATGTACCGGGGCTCGAACTGCTGTCCGTAATTCTGCAGAATGGTTGCGCCCAGTCCGCAGAGGAGCGTCAGGACGAACATGGCAATCCAGGCCCTGCGTGCAGCCTTTACGGAGACTTTTCCGGTTACGAGCGGGCGTTCCGGGCGGTTCATCTTGTCGCTTTCCAGGTCCAGGATATCGTTCTGGATGTTCGCAAACCCGATGGCGAATGCGAACCCGAACGCTTCCACTATAACGGTAGACCAGCCGATCCAATCCCAGTCGGAAATGCAGTCGTCTGGCAAGAAAAGCGAATAGGGAAACCCGAGTAGCATATACCCGACCACGAGCGTGATTATCGCAATCACGATGTTCTTGGGTCGGGTCATCTTGAGGAGTTCGACAAGCATCGTGCTCCAAATATAAAAAAGGGAATAAAAAAAATCCGGCTTTGAACCGGATCTTTTTAGTAGCGGGGGCAGGACTTGAACGCTGCGACCTTCGGGTTATGAGCCCGACGAGCTACCAACTGCTCCACCCCGCGTCGAGGTTGGCTCCATATATAGAAATTTGAGCCTGTTTTGTCAAGGGTGAAAACGCAAATTATGCGAAATTACGCTGAAAACAGCGGTTTTGTGAAGGATGCTCGCCTTCGCGAGCATGACGAATGTGCGCGTTAAACGAACTTCTTCAGGATGTGCTTGCTTGCGACGAAGTAGTCCACGCCGCTAATGAGCGTGATGGCGGTGATGACTCCCATGACGATAGTCGGGAATATGTGCCAGATGTCGCCCAGACTGGGCACGAGGGCGCGCACGGGTTCAATCGCTCCGAGGAGGATGGCGACGATGCCGATTCCCTGGAGGGCTGTTTTCCACTTGCCGCTACGGCGTGCAGGCATGATAAGGCCTTCGCTGGCAGCGAGCGTGCGGAGCGTCTCTACGCTGGATTCGCGGAAATAGATGAGCGCCACCATCCATACGGGGGCATATCCCGTGGCGATGAAGCACATGAAAATCGTCATGTTCGAAATCTTGTCGCTGAACGGGTCGAGGTACTTGCCCAGTGTGCTCACTTCGCCCATTTTGCGGGCGAGTTTTCCGTCGAGGAAGTCAGTGAGCATGAACCCGAGTACCATGATGAGCGCAAGGCTCTTGAATACGATGCTGTTGTTGCTGTAGTCCAGGTCGTTATCGTAGAAGAATACCCAGAGGAAGAACGGAGTGAGAACGATGCGGCTCATGGTGAGCTGCGATGCGAGGGAAAGCGGCTTGCGGTGGGCGGGGTCGCGGTAGTACCAGTAGGCGTACGCGACAGTAGAGGCGAGGATGAGCAGGATGGAGGTGACCATCGAAATCTGCTGGTAGTCCTCGAGGTTTAGCAGGTACACGCCCATCGTGATGGTAATCGAGATGTTGGCAAGCTTGCTCCAACGCCTCTTGCGCGGTAGGGACTTGCCTTCGCGCAGCACCCCGAGCGAGAACAGCGTGTGTGAAATCAGTCGAGCAAGTAGGAATACGCAGCCTACGGCGAGCAATTTTTCTACTTGTTCGTTCTGCAGAAGGTCGCGCACAAAGATGCTCGTCATGACCACGAAGGATAGTGCACCGTCGATTACGTTCAGCCATAGCCTGTAATAGGGCTTCTCGATTTCTTGGCTACGGAGCTGGTAGAGGTTCACCCAGCCCATTACAAGGGCAATTGCCACGAACGCACAGGCAGTTTTTGCCATGCCGTTCCATATGAAGATTATAACGCATACGAAAACGAGTGCCCTGAGGACGCTCCAAACGCGCGATCTGAATCGGACATCGGATGTGTTTTCGGTCATTGGTTCTTCTCCAAAAGTTGCTTGGCGTGCTCGCGCACGGTTTCAGAATTGTCCCCTAGCATGCGGACTAGTTCTTCGATACGCCCGTTTTTGTCGAGGTCCTTCACGGATGTGTAGGTGCGACCATCGACGACCTGCTTGCTTACGGAAAGCTGGTTCTTTGCACGGCTTGCGACCTGGTGCAGGTGGGTGATGGTGAGCACCTGGTGGTGCTTGCCCAGGTTCTTGAGCGCTTCGCCGATACTGTTGCCCACTTCTCCGCTGATGCCGGAATCGACTTCGTCGAAAATGAGGAGCGGTACCTTGTCAAGTTCCGCCATGACGCTCTTGATGGCAAGGAGCACGCGGGAAAGTTCACCGCCAGAAACCGCCTTCTGCAGGCTCTTGGCGCCTTCACCAGGGTTCGGCGCCAGCGTAAATTCAATCTTGTCGGCGCCGTTGGCAGAATAGTTCGACTTTTCGACACTCGTCTTGAAGATGGCCTTCGGCATCCCGAGGGTGCGTAACATCCCTTGCACGGCGGTATCGAACCGGAGGGCTGCCTCGGTGCGCTTTTCGGTAAGGCGCTTTGCGGCAATTTCCATTGCGGCCCTGTGCTTTTCCATCTGGCGGGAAAGTTCCTCGATATCGGCGTCGAGGTTCTCGAGGCTCTCGAGTTCCTGCTTGCGCTGTTCCGTAAGGGCTATTAGGCCCGCGACATCGGTACGGTACTTGCGCTTGAGTTTCTGGATGGTAGCGATGCGCGCGTTGGCGCGGTCGATCTCGGCGGGCGAGAGCGACTTCGCGGGCGAAAGCCGGAGCAAGTCCTTGCAGATGCTTTCGAACGGGTCGGAAACCTCGGCGAGAGCATTCTGGGTTTCTTCGTAGTGCGGTATGCGCGAGGCGAGCGTGCGAACCTTTGCCTGCAGTAACTGCATCTGGTCCAGGAGCCCGTTGTCGCCACCGAGCAGGGCCTGAATTTCATCCAGGCAGTGGCGTTCCGTTTCGCCCTTGCTGGCGATGCTCACCTTGTCTTCGAGTTCTTCTTCTTCGCCTTCGCGGAGGGCGGCCTTCGATAGTTCGTCGAACTGGAACTTGAGAAAGTCCTTCTGGGCGGCAAGTTCTGTCGCCTTGTTCTTGGTTCCCTCTATCTTGTCGAGAATGCTGTTCCAGGCGTTCCACGATGCGGTATATTCAGCGAGGAGGCTCCCGTTGCCCGCATAGTCGTCGAGCATCTGGGCGTGCGTACGCGTATCGCGGAGCAGAATCTGCTCGCTCTGCCCGTGCATCTGTATCAGGTGCTCGCCCAGGTTCTGCAAGTCGGCGAGGTTCACGACGTTTCCGCCCACGCGGGTGCGTCCCTTGCCGTTTTCGAGGATTTCGCGACGGATTACGAGTTCATCGTCGCTGTCGATGCCCATGTCTTCGAGAATCTGCTTGACCTTCGGCTCGTTGCTGATGTCAAAAATACCCTCGATGACGGCTTTTTCTTCGCCGGTACGGACCATCGAAGCTTGCGCCTTGTCGCCGCATACCATGCGGAGTGCCTTGAGGAGTACGGACTTGCCGGCGCCGGTTTCACCGGTAATGGCGGTAAAGCCCTCGTGGAAAGGGACATCTGCGTGCGAAATGAGCGCGAACGAATCTATGGAAAGTTGCTTTAACATGGTAAAAAAATTAGCAAATCCCGAGTGTCAAAAACAGACACTTCATTTTTCGAATTCAATCACGCTCCTGTAAATCGGTCGGCCTTCCTTGCGGTATTTGCGTTCAAAACCGGTGGTAATGCCCTCGGTGGGCTCGGCCGTATTGCGGACGATAACCTTGCAGGTGGGGAATGCGTCGAAGGTCTCGAGCGCAATCTCGTTGTATTCCTTGTGGTCGGTACCCCAGTAGAATATGCGCTTGCCTGGCTTGAGGCAGCGGGCGACTTCGGTGAGGAAGTCGGGGCGCAGCAGGCGGTTCTTGTGGTGGCGTTCCTTGGGCCACGGGTCCGGGAAGTACATATGGAAGGCGTCGACGGTATTGCTCTTTACGCAGTCGCGCAAGAAGTAGAATACATCGCCACGGAGCATGGCCGCATTGCCCTGCTCGATTACGCCGCGCTTGGTCATGCGCTCGACGGCAAATGCCGCCCAGGTGTAGTCCCATTCGCTACCCATGATGAAGTAGTCGGGGTGCTTTTCGGCGTAATCCGTCATGAAGTTGCCCTTGCCGCTTCCGATTTCCACTTCGATGTGGCCGTTCTCGTTCGGAAACATGTCCTTCCAGTTGAAGTCGAGCGTGTGCGGCTTGCCGTCTGCTGTCTTGATGGGCTTGCGGTCGCCGTTGGTACGGAACACGTAGTGCCAGAGCCCCTTCTGGTCAGGGTCGGCCTTCAAGTCGCGGTAGAATTCCGGAATGACGACTTCCTTAGGCTCTTTTTTTTCGTTATCGTCTAAAAGTTCTTTTTTTTCTTCTGCCATAAATTTTACATCTCACACTTCACATTCCACATCTTATATAAACGCCACTACCTTCTCTTTAAATTTTTCGGGGATGGCCTTCTTGAGGGATTCCTGGATGTACTTCTCGGAGTACTTCATCGAGAAGTGATTCAGAATAATCTGTTCGCACTTGACTTCGTCCCCAAGTTCGTTCAGGGCGTGAACGATGTGGTCTAAATGCGAGTGCCCCTTCTTGCGGCTCATGGGTTCGTCTTCGGGGGCGATGAACGTGCATTCGGTGACGAGCACCTTTGACTTGAAAATGGAGGCGTTCTCGAGAAGGCTCTCGCCGAGGCAGTCTCCCGTGAAACTCAGTAGCGGCTCGTATACTTCGCGTGTAATCTCTATGCCGTCCTGGCGCAACTTGATAATTTCGTCGGCACTCTTGCCGAGAAATTCGTCCTTCAGTTTCTTCTTGTGCAGCAGGAGGGTCGCGCCCAATGCAGGGATGGAATGCTTCACGCTGAAGGGCTCGAGTACGAGATCCTTGCGGTAGCTGAGTGTAATCCGTTCTCCTGCTTTCACGGGGACAATTTCGGGGTACTGGAACTTGGCTTCGCTCACGCCTTCAAAAAGCGCTTCGGCCTTTATCCAGTTCCGGGCGCCATCGCAGATGGCCTCGGGAATATAGTAGATGCTGTCGCGTTCCACTCCCATCATCTTGCGCAGGCTGTGGTGCCTCATGAGGCAACGGGCATGGTCGCCGTGCGCGTGTGTGAGGAAAACATGGTCGAGAGGTGTTGCCGAAAGCGGACATTCGCCCATGTCGACGCAAAAATTCAGCTCGGGGAATTGCATGTAGGTCGCAAGCCCCGAAATGGCAAAACCCTGCACGCTGGAACAGGCCGCCTTGAGGTGGACCTGCTTGAGTGCGTTGTGGATGTACTTGCTTTCGGTTGTCACAATAATTACCGTGACAAAATCTAGAAAAAAAAGAAGCCGCGAACGGGGCGGCTTCTTGTGCAATATGTGTTTGTGCTAAAGGCCCTTGGAAGCCTTGTCTGCAGCGATGATGGCTTCAAAATCTTCGCAGTTCATGCGCTCGATGTTGTTACCCATTGCCCTGTTGCGGGTTCTTGCGTTACCCTTCGCTTCGGGAATGCGGAAGCAGAATTCGTACGTACCGCCGAGGTCGGTCGGAATGCCCATCTTGAAGATGCGGGTCCTTTCCTTGGATTCCTTGTTGTAGATTTCGTGGTAGTCGTAGTTGTTCTTGATCTTTTCGAGGCGCTTTTCCTGGTTAAACAGGATTTCGTTCACGATAGGCCCGTCCAGGTATAGCGGAAGGGAGTTCTGGAAGCGGAGCTCGAGCTTGTTGCCGGTCTTGACAATGGATGTCTCGCCCGGCTTGATAAGGTAGCGCTGTTGCGGAATGTTCTTGTACGCCTTGTTGTGGGCCTTGCGGACGCCACACATCTCGCGCATGTCCGGATTCGCGACAAAGTCGATATCGCGGCAAATGGGGGGGAGGTTCGTGGGGACCTCGAGATCGTCACCATTGGAGGAACCAGCACAGCCGGCAAACAGGGTCAATGAGGCGAGAAGGGTGGTCAACTTGATGGCGAAAAGTTTCGATTTCATATTTCAAATATAAATTATCTGCCCTGAAAAACTTTTTTTTTCTTTTTTTTATGCAAAAAAATTGCCGGAAGGGGATATTTTGTGCGAGTAACAAGAATTCGTGAAAAGAAAAAGTTACAAAAACGTTTGCGGGAGGGGGATGTGTTTTTACTTTTTTTGCGCCACGGGCTTTATCGGGCAAAATAAATACTAACTTTTATTCGGGAATAGATTGGGTAAAACGGTATACGATGAATATATACAGTTGGAACGTGAATGGAATCCGTTCGGCTCTCAAGAAGGGGTTCGGGGAATGGTTCGAGTCGACAGCTCCCGATATCCTCTGCCTGCAGGAGGTTCGCGCCGAACAGGATCAGGCCGATGGTCTGCTTGTTCCGGATAGCTACTACACGTACTGGAATTCATGCAAGCGCAAGAAGGGCTACAGCGGCGTCGCCGTGTTTTCGCGTATTGAGCCCGATGCGGTAAACTACGGCTTCGATATCGAGGAGTTCGACGAAGAGGGCCGCGTGTTGCAGCTCGTGTTCCCCGACTGGGTCCTGAACTCCATCTACTTCCCGAATGGCGGCTCTGGAGACGACCGCCTGGACTACAAGTTGCGCTTTTACGATGCCTTCCTCGAGAATTCCCAGCGTTGGATCCGCGATGGCAAGCACGTGCTTACCGTGGGCGACTACAATACCTGCCACAAGGAAATCGATATCGCCCGTCCCAAGGAAAACGAGAACGTGAGTGGTTTCTTGCCTATTGAACGCGCCTGGATGGACAAGTATGTGGAAAGTGGCTTCGTGGATACGTTCCGCAAGCTTCATCCCGATACGAGAGATGTCTATTCGTGGTGGTCGAACCGATTTGGTGCGCGTGCGCGTAACGTTGGCTGGCGTCTGGATTACGCCTTTGTCGACGAGGCTCTTTTCCCGAACGTGATTAATTCCGAGATACACACATCCGTACCCGGGTCGGATCACTGTCCGATTAGCATTGAACTGGAGCCGCCGTTTGCGCCGCTCCCGATTGTAAACGACTAGGCGTTGCGACTAGAAGTTTAATGCGAGACCGAATCCGCCCTGCGGAGTGGGGCCGAACTGGATGTTGAAACTGGTCGTTTCTTCGGAGATTTCGTCGTCAGATTCGCTTGCCGGTTCCGGTTGGGCTGCGTTCTTGCCGCTCTGGCTATTGTAGAGCTCGATGGCGCCGTCCTTCTTGGCATCGCCGACCTTTTCCATGATAATTGCTGCAACAATGGCGATTGCGCCACCGATAATGATCGGTCCTCTTCCGTTCCCGAAAGTCCCGTATTCCATGTCGGCCTGCGCGTCTACGAGACCATAGCCGACACAGAAGCCGCCGGCAAAGGCGATTCCCCACGAAGTGTAGCGAAGGATATTGCCCGTATTCCACTTATCATTTGCTTCGGGAACGTAAACGAGCAGGTTTTCGACTTCGTCGACATTCGATTCCCTGCCATCGACTGTATAGGTATTGAAGAAAAATCCGCGTTCGAATGTGATGGTGTGCTTGGCGTTGCCATCTATTACGCCTGAATTGTGCTGTGCAAAAGCGGTGGCTGCAGAACAGAGCGCAAAGAACAGGATGAGCAGGTTTTTCATGATTTCCCCTTTTTTGTGTGCGTCAAATATAGCAAACAAACGAATTACCTTATGGTAATTTTTCTTTACATGAGGCCTGGTGGGATTCGGACTAGAACTGGAAGTAGATGAACGGGCAGCTGTCTGCGCTCATGAACTGGTAGATGACGAAGATGATGAACGCCGTAGAAAGCACCATCAGGGGTATGGGCTGCGAAGCGAACATGATGCGGTAACGGCTCTTCCATTTTTTGGGAATCCAGTGGATGAGCATGCCCGCAATAAACACAAGGATAATATTGATGTGTTCCCAGGCGATGGTACCGAGGGTATCCCATTTCCAGGCGGTGCCCATCTGCTGCACCATGTTCTTCGCGGTGTTCCAGGCAACCTCGTTTGCCTCGGCGGGGTCGAGGTTAGAGCCCGCACGGAAGAAGAGTCGTGTAAACGTGATGAACACGAAGGTGAGCGTAACGTTCCATGCTACGTAGAGCCAGTGGTAGGTCTTGTCGCTGAAGAGGCGGAAAATCATCACGGAGAAGATTCCTGTGAAGAGCACCCCGAACCATACGGCGGTAATCGCGCAGATGGCGATGTGATAGTTCTTGTAGACGATGGCGCTCACAGCAAACAGGATGAGTGCCGCGGAGGCGCGGAAGGTAATGCTTCTCTTGACCCAGATCTTGTTGAATACCTGGCCGAAACCGTTGAGACCGCCCCAGATAATGAAGTTCCAGCTGGCACCATGCCACCAGCCGCCCACGATCTGTGTGGCCATGGCGTTCATGTTCGTGGAGATGAACTTGCGGGAATCCGGCTTGAAGTAGGCGTAGATGGAAATGTAGAGGAATAGCGCGATGAGGGCGATGGCGACCCATACGCTACCCGAAAGCATGATGGCGACAAGGCTCAAGAAGCCCATCCAGAAGAACGTGCCGAGAGTCGCGTTGCGGTTACCGCCCAGCGGGATATACAGGTAGTCGCGCCACCAACTGGAAAGCGAAATGTGCCAGCGACGCCAGAATTCGGTTGGGGAGAGCGCCTTGTAGGGACTGTTGAAGTTCTGTGGCAGGCGGAAGCCCATGAGGAGGGCGACACCGATGGCGATGTCGGTATAGCCCGAGAAGTCGGCGTACACCTGCAGGGAGTAGGCGAAGAGCGCGATGAGGTTCTCGAGGCCGGTATAAAGTAACGGCTGGTCGAACACGCGGTCTACAAAGTTTGTCGCAAGGTAGTCGCTTAGGATAATCTTCTTGCCCAGTCCGTTCAGGATCCAGAACACGGCCATGCCGAAGGCGCGTCGGGGCAAAAAGTACGGCTTGTAGAGCTGCGGGACGAACTTGTCGGCACGCACGATGGGGCCCGCGACAAGTTGCGGGAAGAACGAGAGGTAGAATCCGAAGTTGAGGATGTTCGTTACGGGCTTGATTTTACCGCGGTAGATGTCGATGCAGTAACTCATTGCCTGGAACGTGAAGAACGAGATGCCCACGGGCAAGATGATGGTATCGACGAGCGAGTGCGTGCCGAACATCTTGTTGCTTGCGGCGGCGAAGAAGTTGTATACGTGCAGTTCGATGCCGGTAAAGTCGTAGAGGGCGTCGAGGAAGAAGTAGGAATACTTGTAGTAGCAGAGGACGAGCAGGTCGATGATGACGACAATAATCATCAGGAACTTCTTCTTCCATTTCACCTGGGCCTTTTCAATCCACTTGCCGATAAAGAAGTTCGCGATAACGCAGAAGATGAGGATGCACACATAGCTGCCGCTCGTCTTGTAGTAGAAGAAGAGGCTGGTCGCAAAGAGGAACGCGTTACGGAGCAGGAGTTTCCGGTGTACAAGCGAGAAGATGGCGAAGACGACCGCAAAGAAGCCCCAGAAGTAGAACTGCGTAAATAGGAGCGGGCTGTTCGGGTCGAAAGCAAACGTGCGGGTGAGGTAAGGTATTAAGTAGTCAAGCATTTGTTTTAGAGGGGGTGCAAAACTTGATGATTGTTGTCATTCCCGGCTTGCCCGGGAATCTCCTATTTCTTCGGTTTGTCCTCAGGCTTTTTTGCTGTTGGTTCGAGTGCTGGTAAGTTTGCGATGTGTTCCTGGTAGGCATCGATAAGCGCCTTGTAGAACATGTCGCCGAGCAGGTGGTAGCCCGCCATATTGAAATGAATCTTGTCTTTTTTCGCGAGGCTTGCCTTTTCCCACTTGGCCATGGATCCGAGACCACCCATCAGGGAGAACTTGTCCCACACGCCGGCCTTGTGCTTTTCGGCAAGCGAGAAGAACGCCTTGCGGGCCTGTTCACCTACGGGGTGCTGCACGTAGCGGCGCTTGCGCACCTTGCGGTACATGTCGTTGTTTGTCTCGAATATGAACGCGACATTCGGGTTCACGCGCCTGATGCGCTCGATAAGGATGTCATAGTTGTTGCGGAAGGTCTTGTCATCGAACTTCTCGACGTTCGCGTCATTGATGCCGATTGCAAATATTACGAGGTCGGGCTTGAGGAAGGCGAGTTCCTTTTCGAACAGCGGGCAGACCTCCTCGAAGTAGTGCGCGATGCGGGCTCCGTTGATGCCCACGTTCGTGTAGACGATTCCCGGGTAGTTCGATTCGGAGATGACGCCTGTCATGGTGAAACGCGGACGTACAATCGAGAGCGTTTCGGAAAGGGCAATCAGCGAATCACATATCGCTTTCTGCAAGGTATCTGCAACGACGGTGGAGTCGTTCTTGCGGGTGGAGTCTTTTGCCGTAGTGTCGGCCCGCTGCTTTGTGGAATCGAGGAAAACCCTGCATGCGGCGAGCAGGTCGTTCTTGGGTTCTTCCTTCTCGAGGCAGGTCGTATCCATAATGTCGCAGTTGCCCTGGAACATGGAGTCTGCGGAGGCCTCCTGGTTGTCGGGTAGGGCGTTCTTCTTCGCGGTACTGTCTGCGGTAGAATCCGCATTCAGCGTGTCGAGGTTTGCACGGTAGATGGAATCCTGAACAAGCGAATCGATGAGGTACTTCGTTACCTTTGCCTGGAGGGCGGTATCGGCCCAGCGGAAGGCAAAGTGTAGAGTGTCTATCGGGCGGGGGCTCTTGAACACGTAGCTCTGCGTGGCGGTGTCGCGTACTCCCTTGATATCTACCGAATCGACTACGAGTACGGGGACGACGTTATTGCTGTCGCTGTACCCGAAGAGGCGGAACTTGGTTTCGGCGTAGATCGGGGAAGAATTGTACTTGTCGAGCAGAAGCGTGAATTCGGCGCGCGGGTCACTGGTACTGACGGCGATGCCCAGAAGGCCGAGAGGTTTCTTGACTTCGCGGAGCACGTTCTTGCTCATGTCCCACACGCCCTTGTACTGCGAACCGTAGCTGGAAGGCGTGTTGGTGCGTGCGGCGGAATACGGGAATACGAATCCGCGGCCCGCGGAGGAACCCGGGTATTCTTTCACGAGGTGCTCGCGGATACGGCCCGAGACGACGTCTGCCTGGATGTGCGAACCGCCGATATGGACGATGTTGACCTTGCCCTTGTTCTCGAACACGAGCGAGTCCATCTTTTGGAAGAAGGGCTCAAATGCAGCCTTGCCGCTCGGGAACTGGATGAGGTTGAGCGTGGAATCGATGAAGTCGTATTTGGAAAAATCAATGATGTAGCTTGCGGGTGTCGTGACCGGGGGCGCAGCGAACAGTGCGGTGGCGAGTATGCCTGTGATGAGGCAAAGGGTGCGAGAAAATCTTGTCATTGCTCCGCCTCCGCCTGTGGTGCCTTCTCTGCGGGCTTTGCGAACTTCTGAATATCCTTCAGCTTCGCGTCGTCAATCTTGTGCTTGTCGCGGAACTTGAAGTAGTCGTAGTGCATGCGCAGCGCATTGCAGAAGAGTTCACCCATGTAGGCGGCACCCCTGCGGCTGAAGTGGATGTAGTCGGCACCGGCGAGCGGCGGGGACTGCTTGACCCATTTGCGCATGGAACCTTCGCCGCCCATCACGCGGTACATGTCCCAGTAGGCGGCTCCGTTCTCGAGAGCGACTTCGCGCAGGAACTCGATGGTGGGCAACAGGCCGGGGTAGCTCTTCATCTTGCCGTCCATCTGGCGTGCCATGTCGGCGGGGCCGATGAACAGGATGTCTGCGTCGGGGTTTGCTGCCTGGATGGTCTGGATCTGCTTCGCGATAAGGTTCTTGTTGTACTCGATGTTGCTCTTGTTGATGCTCGGGACCAGGTTTCCGCCGTATTCCATGATGATAAGGCGTGCGTTCATTGCCTTGAACGATTCGGCGAGGAGTTCCTTGTCCATGCGGCTGAATACCGTGCCCGAACTGCCGCGCATGGCGACGTTGTCGACAGCGACACCGTAGGGGCCGTCGACAGAGACGGAGTAGATTTCTGCGTTGCCGGAGAGGTATACCTTCGCGTTAGACGTGGTGTCGGGGAGTTTCCATGTGAACACGCGGAGCTTGTTGAACTTTTCGTCCGTGGGGGCAGGGGCGTCCACGAACTTCTTCTTGCGCTTTTCCTTGTCGGTGCCTTCGTTCTCGACGATGGTTGCTTCGTAGGCGAGCCTTACCTTCAGGTTGCCACGCTTGCTGGCGAGAACCCTGATGGTGCCGTAGCCGCCGACGCGTGTGAACTTGCCGTCCTTGTCTTCACGCTTCTTGATGCCGATGACGGCGCTACCCTGCAACTTGCTGACCTGCGCAAGCGGGCCGT
>Ga0247609_10005378_pt1 | contig 12591 bp, 9 predicted proteins | sample 172DNAGHGlowgp2_FD_193487 | JGI IMG/M metagenome (GOLD analysis project Ga0247609, IMG submission 193487) | Sheep rumen microbial communities from Palmerston North, Manawatu-Wanganui, New Zealand - 1728 DNA GHGlow gp2 | ecosystem: Host-associated > Mammals > Digestive system > Stomach > Rumen ... | reverse complement strand
AAAGCTTTAACGCCCGCTGAATTGTGAATCGTCATTTGCGTTGAGGCGTGCAACGGAATTTCGGGTGCAATTTGTTTAGCGATAGCCGCCGCGCCCAAGTCTTGAACTAAAAGCGCGTCGACGTTCGCCCGCCGCAAAAATTTTAAGTATTCGGCGAACTCGTCAAGCTCCTCGTCGGCAATCAACGTATTTACCGTGACATGAACCGCCACGCCGCGCAGATGAGCAAATTTTACGGCTTGAATAAGATTTTCTCCCGAAAAATTTTCGGCATAAGCCCGCGCCCCGAATTTTTCGCCCGCCAAATAAACGGCGTCCGCGCCCGCTTCGACCGCCGCCCGTAAAGCCTCAAAACTTCCCGCCGGTGCCAATAGCTCAATCAATTTAAAACCTCCCGAAATTTTTTAATCCGTCGTCAACGGGTCTATGTCAATTTGAATGTCGTTGCGCTTGTGCAGTTCGTGCGCTCGTAAAAATTTCCGAACTGTTGATAAGTCCGCCGTCTTTATGATAAGTGCAAATCTGAACACGCCGCGCAGGTTTGCTATCGCCGCCTTTATCGGTCCGAAAATTTCTTGCCGCGTCGAAGAATTTTTTACGACCTCCGCCCGAAACAGCGCGACAATTTCCTTTGCAAAAGCTTTGGCTTTGTCCTCTTTGATTGACGCGACGATTAGTTTAACCAGTCGGCAGAACGGCGGGAAAAATATTTCTTCGCGCTGTGGCAATTCATTTGCGTAAAATTTTTCAAAGTCCTGAGCGCAACCGAATTTTATAGCGGGCGCGTTCGGGTCGTAAGCTTGAACTATAACTTTGCCCGGCAAATCGGCGCGACCGGCGCGACCTGCCGCCTGCGTTATCAGCGCAAAACAATTTTCAGCCGCTCTAAAGTTTGAAAAGTTCAACGCCGCGTCCGCATTCAACACGCCGACCGCCGTTACGCCGCTTATATCATGTCCTTTGGCGACCATCTGCGTACCGAACAAAATATCTGCTTCGTGCGCGGCGAAGGCGTCGAGAATTTTTTTATGCCCAAATTTTTCCCGCGTCGAGTCTCTGTCCATGCGAATAACTTTCGCGCTCGGCAGATAAAATTGCAAAGACCGTTCCAATTTCTCCGTGCCCGTACCTAAAAATTTTATGCGAAGACTGCCGCAACTCGGACAAATTTCTGGCGGCTCCGTCTCAATATCGCAATGGTGACAGCGCAATTTCCCGTCAACATGATAAGTCATAGGCAAGCCGCAATCGGGACAACGCACAACCTCGCCGCATTTCCTGCACATAACCAGCGTTGACCAACCGCGCCTATTCAAAAGAATTATCGCCTGATTTTTTTCCGCCAACGTTTTTTTCAACAGCATAAGTAAAGCGCGACTTAAAACGTCCTTATTGCCCGCCGCAAGCTCACCGCGCATGTCAACGCATTCCACTTTTGGCAACGGATTATTTAAAACTCTGCGCGGCATTTTTAGCAGAATCAATTCGCCCTGCTTAGCCCGATAAAAAGTTTCAAGGCTCGGCGTCGCTGAACCAAAAACTATCGCTGCCTCGTGAAATTTCGCGAACTCCTCCGCCACAATCCGACCATGATAACGCGGCGCATTGTCCTGCTTATAAGAATTATCCTGCTCTTCGTCGACAACGATTAAGCCGACGTTATCAATCGGCGTGAAAAGTGCCGACCGCGCCCCGATAACAATTCCGACCTCGCCGCTTCTTATCCTGTGGAAAGTGTCGCTACGTTCCGCCAAACTCAAGCGGCTATGAATAACTGCCACGTCCGAAAAATACGCCTTGAAATTTAAAACGATTTGTCCCGTCAACGCGATTTCCGGTACCAAAATTATGACGCGCCGTCCCAGTCGACGTGTTATCTTCGCCAGCTCGATATAAACTTGCGTCTTGCCCGAACCCGTCACGCCATGCAACAGGAATCCTTGAAATTTTTTTGCGGATAAAAATTTTTCTACCGCCGCAATCGCCGCGACTTGTTCCGCTGTTAGCTCAAAAGTGCGCGATACCGATTTTATTTTGGAATAGCTGTCGCGCAAAAGCCGCCGCTCTTCCACTTCGATTAAGCCCGCCGCGATTAAACTTTTTAGCGTCGCCGAAGTTATTTTTTGTTCGGCAAGTTCCGCGTGTCGAATTGCGCCGCGTTCGTTCAAAAGTTTTAGGAAGCGCAACTGCGCGGGCTTGCTTGAAAAATTTTTCTCATCAAAAGTTGCGCACAACCTGTAAATTTTTTCCGTGCGGACTGAAATTTTTTTGCCGCGTCGACCAGGCATGAACAAGCCCATTGTCTGTGACAGCGGGCATAAATAAAATTCCGCCAGCCACCGCGCCGCCATTCGCATTTCGGGCGTAAACCACGCTTCATCGTCTACAACGTCTAAAATTTCTTTTAGTTCAAAGTCAAAAGTCGTCGCGTCGTCAATTTCGCGCACTTCCATAACAAAGCCGTCAACCGTTCGCGACCCAAAAGGAACCGTCACGCGCCAGCCCGCCGATAAAAATTTCAGCCATTCGGGCACAAGGTACGTAAAATTTTTGTCTATAGCGTTCGCCGTGACGTTTACGCATACATCAGCAATTATCATCTGTCGCCCCCAAATAATTTTTTACAGCGAAAAATTTTTTCTCTCCGTCAATCTCAATCCGATTACGCAGACGCCGAACACCAGCCAATAAACGCGCATTGCGCTAAAGCTCGCTAACACGTAGTCCGTTAAGCCGTAAAGCATTAAGTCCAGCGTCGAAGCAAAAATTATCAGTCCGTAAAAATTTCCCGCCCGTCGCCACGACCAATACAAAATGTAGCCGAAAAGCCCGCACAATAAAATTAAACCGGGCAAGCCCGTCTCCGCCCAAAATTGTAGATAAATGTTGTGCGCGTGTCCTTGCAAACGCTCCCGCGCCTCGTCGGAAATATACTTCTCACGATAAGCCGCCTCGTAATTGCCAAAGCCCGCGCCCGTTAAAGGGTTGTCGCCTATCGCCTCAAGCGCACTTCGCCACATTAAAAATCTTTCCGAAACTGATTGCTCCGAAGTTGCCGCTGTGAAAGTTTCCAGCCGATTAACTGTTCTAGGCGACGCCGCCAAAAATATTCCGCCAAACATAACGAAAATCAACGCCGCCGATAAAATTTTTTTCCGGCTCTTTAGCTGATAAACGACGATAAACGGTATAACAATCGCCAAGTCTAGCCACGCGCCCCGCGTGTTAATCATTATGCAGGCGGCAAGCGACATAAAAAAAATTATCCCGTCAAAAATTCTGCGGCTGAAGGTCGCCTTTTCGCGCAACGTCAACACCAAAAACGCCGGCAATAAAATTATGTAAATCAAGGTGCTTTGCATTATCGAGCCGTGTAAAAATGTTGTGGGACGTTCGACGCCCTGCGCGGCTTGCCAAAAAATATAAAAGTTGTCAATCATCAGCGACAAGCCCAGCGCGGTTAAAATCCCCGTCAAAATTTTTTCTTCGCGAATCATCACGGCAAGCAACAGGAAAATAAACATGTCGTGATTAAAGATAAACCATTCTATCGCGTCGTCATGGAGCGGAACTTTCATGCCGCCTGAAACGTAAGAAATCATCAGCCACGCAGAAAACGCCGCCATTAACAATAAAATTTTCGCGTATGGCGTCAAGTCGCTCAATGAAAATTTTTTGTACCAGAGCATTGCGAAGAAAATCAAAAAAATAATCCGAACGCAATTTCTGCTGAAAGGTTCGGAAATGCACGCGCCCAATCCAAATAACAAAAATAAAATTGGCGCGGCGTTGAAGATTTTGTTCAAGATTTTTTCTCGACGCGCCGACGTTTTAAATAACTCCAATACCATTTGAAAGCCTCCAGCCAATTTCCGGCGCGGCGACACGCTCGCCCCATCAATCGATGTTCCTGATAATTTCGCGGCTGATAAACAAAATCGCGCCACAGAGAATTTTTTTGATACGATTCGTAAATTTCCTTAAGCGGACTTTCGCACCACTGTTGCCAAGGCTTTAACTGCCCGGCAAAATGTTCAATAACGACATCATCGCGCAAAGGTTGTTCCTTGCCGTCCACGCGGAAAAAATGATTGTATCGATCGGAAATATGCCTTATCGGATAATTTTTTTTGTCGGCAAGAATATTCATCGCGTCCTGGTCTGGAAAAGAATATTCGCCGCTGGAAAGCACTTGCAAAATTTGCGCCGAAAAAATTTCTTTGCGCCAATACTCAAGGTTCAAATACAAAAAGCCGCTGTTGAAGTAACGATAATTCGCGCTCAAGCCCAATTCCTTTTTGCGCAGTGGAATCCATTCGCCTTTATCGACGACCGCCGCAAGAAAATATCTTTCAATCGGCAAGCGCAAAAGTTCATCAAGCGGCTTAAGGCAAAGCATATCTGCATCCATATAAATTAACTTTTTGAGACGCGCCGATAAAAAATCTGCCGCCGTTATTCGATAAAAAATTGCTTTTGAATAATTGCCCTCAACATAAAAATTTTTATAAAGGTCTGGCGGCAAAAAGTACAGCGTTATTTGCGTCGCGGGATATTGCGTGCAGAGTTTAGCAAATTTTTTTTCGTTAAGCGCGTCAATCTCGTCCAAAAAAATATGGAAAGAAAAAATCTGCGCGGGATTATTTTTCAGAATCGACGTTATACAAATGCCCATAATCGGGATAAAAGGCGCGTCCACGCCGAAAGAAATATTTATCGCTCGTTCGTCGTGAACTTCGCGCCCGAAATTTTTTTGTCGTTCAATATTCATGATGAATCCTCAAAATTTTTTCTGCAACGCTCCAAACTTCCTCAACCGAAATATTTTTTATGCAGATGTTGTTTTGACAGCGCGGCTTGCCTTCGATATTGTGACACGGCGAACAGGGCAGGCGGTGACTTATGACGGTGCAATTTTTTCGCGGTGCCCATTGTCGCGGGTCGGACGGACCGTAAATCGCGATTGACGGCGTGGCGGTCGTTGAGCAAATGTGCAACATGGAAGTACAGCCGCTTATTTGCAAATCTGCGAGGGCAACCAATTCCGTCGACTCGCGCAGATTTAATTTCCCTGCCAAATTCACGGCGTCGGGAAATTCCTGCTCGGCGCGTTCAAACTCCGCCTTGCCGCCCAAAACCGCCGCCGCATGTCCCGCCTTTTTTATCCGTGAAATTATTTCGCGATACTTTTCCGGCTCCCAATCTTTTATCGTGTCCAATGAAAACGGCACCAGCAAAATCAATTTCTGCGCGGGCGTTTTTATTTCGCTCAAAATTTTTGCCACGCGAATTTTTTCCGGCTCTGTCGTTACGGGGCGTGTAAGCGTCAAATCGTCCGTGTGAATTCCCAACTGCTTGACCGCCGCCAAATATTTTAACGGCTCGAACATTTCTAACGGCTCGTCGCGCAGTCTCACATTGATAAATTCCTTGCCATAACCGATTCTTTTAGGAATAAGCGCGAGGAAAGAATAAAGCGCGTTCCTGTAATGATAATCGAAAATGACGGCGACATCGGCTCGCCAAATATTTTCTATGATTGGCAAAACGTCATCGCCCTTCTTGTAGCGCAAAAGCGTATCAATGTAAGGGTTGCCGTACAAAAGCTCAAAGCCCGCGTAACCTGTAACGACGACTTGTTGACAATCGGGATAACATTCTTTGACGGCGCGATAAACCGGCGTCACCAAAAGCGTATCGCCAATGCTCGCCTGGTGCATAAAACAAATCTTTTTCACGAGTTATCAATCTCAAAATCGCTGCGAAGTCTAATAGCTTCGGAAATATGACGCGCCGAAATAAATTCTTTGCCGCCGTCCAAATCTGCAATCGTTCGCCCGACTTTTATAATCCTGTCGTAGGAGCGGGCGGATAATTTTTTTGCCTCAAAAACATTTTTGAGAAGTTCCGCCGCGTCATCCTCCAATATGCAAAGTTCTTTAATCAATGCATTTGTCATTTGCGCATTGCAGAACAAATTATATTTTGCAAGGCGTTGCGTCTGAATTTTTCTTGCCGCCGAAACTCTTTCGCGAATTGCGGAGGAAGGTTCATTTTTTGACTTTGAACTCAATTCCTCGTATTTAACGCGCGGCACGCGAATTTGAATATCTATTCTATCAAGCAGAGGACCTGATAAGCGGCGCATGTATCGCTTAATGTCGATAGTTGAACAGCGGCAAAAATGATCGTTATCGCCGTTCCAACCGCACGGGCAAGGATTCATTGCGCAAATCAGAATCATGCTTGACGGAAAAGTTAAGGTGCCGTTGACGCGGCTAATTGTAATTTGCCTTTCCTCAAGCGGCTCGCGCAGAGCCTCCAGCGTATTTTTTTTGAATTCCGGCAGTTCGTCTAAAAATAAAACGCCGTTATGCGCAAGCGTAACTTGTCCGGGCATGGGATTGGTACCGCCGCCGATTATCGCCGCAGTTGAAGCGTCATGATTCGGGTTTTGAAACGGTCTTTTTGTAACAAGCCCGCTACCCTGCGGCAACTTCCCGGCTATGCTGTAAATCTTTGTGACTTCTAAAGCTTCTTCGCGAGTCATTTCGGGCAAAATGGAACTCATTCTTTTGGCTAACATGGTTTTTCCCGAACCTGGCACACCGACCATTAAAACATTATGCCCGCCCGCCGCCGCTATTTCTAGCGCACGTTTTGCTACAAATTGCCCTTGCACGTCTGCAAAGTCATCGACAAGTTCAACAAAATCTTCGGGCATTTTGACAGGTTGCGGCGTCGCAGGCTTCAATTCAATTTCGCCGTCCAGAAAATCTACAAGCTCCTTTAAATTTTCTGGCGCGTAAACTTCTATTCCGTCAACTAATAATGCCTCGTTGATATTTTCTGGCGCGACGATTATTTTTTTGAAACCTTCCGCCCGCGCAGTTATGACCATTGGCAAGACGCCCGCCACACTGCGCAAATTTCCTTCCAATGACAATTCCGCCACGAACAAAAATTCTTCGTAAACCGGCGGGCGCAATCTTCCTTGCGCGGCTAAAAGTCCAATCGCTATTGGCAAGTCTAATCCTGCGCTTTCCTTTTTGACGCCTGCGGGCGCAAGGTTGATTGTAATTTTTTCGGCTCTCATACGCAGTGACGAATTTTTTATTGCGGTTCGCACTCTTTCTTTTGATTCGCGCACGGCGGTTGAAGGCAAGCCGACAATGTCAAAGGCGGGCATGCCGTTTGCGCTGTCGACCTCAACGGAAATTATAAGTCCTTCTACGCCCTGAGTCGCCGCGCCAAATGTTCTCGCGTACAAATTTTGCTCACTCCTTAGATTTACTTTATTCAAGTTAAATTATCGCTCCTGTGTGGAAGCCAATTAAATTGTATCGTAAACTCTTCATTTGCCTTTACATTCATTTTATAAACGTAAGGCTTATCATGCCAAACGGGCGTAATCTCATCAAAAATTGTTTTGTCATTAACAACTAAATTCGTGTAATCAATCCAATAGGGAATGCGTTTTGTTTCATCTTCTTTGTTGCGAACAACCGTTGCTCTAAGTCTCAAAACAATTTTTCCGTCTACAGAAGATTTGCCAACAAATTTGATATTTCCTATCCTTGAGGTAATTACATAACCGATACCTTTATTTTGAAACCATTTGGGCTTTCGTACAGTGGCTTTTTCGTCGGAGACGGAAACAATTTCAAAATCGCCCGTTGTTGTTAAGAATTTAATATCTGCTCTGGCGGTAAATTTTCTGGTAATTTCAAGGATTGTCTTTGCGTTGTTGTCATTAGTTTTCTTTTCATCGTAAAGGGCAGAGCATAGCGCGGGAATCAAAACGTCATAGTCGCCCAATTTCTCGCCGAATTCTTCCTTTATAGCTGTATATATGACATGTTCGCTCAATTGTTGTGCGGATATTTTAGTAAAACGAAACCTCTTATCGATAAATTTTTTCAAAAGAGCAAAGCGCAAAGAAGGATTTGCCTTGAAAAATTCATGTCTACTCATCAAGTTATCGAGAGATTTTAACCCAAGCAAAACGGGATTGAGCCAAAAATTTATGTGCTGTTGCGATGTCCGTTTTGCCCTTTGAGATGAGCCTTCGCTTTGACGGTAAATGTACACGACATTGGGCACGCGAAGAAATTTTTTACCATAGAATATTAGACCTTGAGTCCAAATATTATCTTCGCTGGTTTTAAGGGAAGGGAAAAAGATTTCATTTTCTGTTATCAAATCTCGTCTGACAAATTTATTACAAGTCGTTGTCAAATATCTGTCATCTATTATATTTTGAACTCTTTTTTTCAAGTCTTCAGACTCAAAGGTAGGCTTACTAACAAATTTACCCTCTTGATAACTTTTTGCGCGAATATTTGTGCCGTCGTCATCCACATGATAAAATTTTTCGCAATTGACAACATCGGCGTTATAATCTTTGGCGAGAGTATACATTTCTTCCAAAGCGGTTTTAGTTAGCATGTCGTCGGCGTCGAGGAATTGAATATATTCGCCGCGAGAAAGTGTTATGCCTTTGTTGCGAGGGAGCCCGCCGCCGCCTGAATTCTCTTCTGTCCTGGTTAAAGTTAGCCGCCCGTCGAATTTTTCTTTGTAGCTCCCGACAATAACAGGACCGTTATCGGTGGAGCAGTCATCGACAACGATAACCTCGAAATTTTGGAAAGTCTGGTCAAGGAGGCTGTCAAGGCATTCGCCGATATATTTTTCCGCGTTGTAAAGCGGGATAATCACCGAGACAGGAAGATAATTAGATGCGCGTTGGAGTTGAGCTAATTTTTTCTCCAGGCTTTTGATTGTCTGTGTTTGCTCTTCGTTAGCTTTATTTAAGTTGTCGATGAAGCTAAAGAAAAACGGCACTGTCAAAGCGGAAGTATCTTTAGCGAACTCGCGGTGCAAAGCGTCATAAATTTCTTGGTCACTCAGTTCTGCTCTTGCCTTTTTAGTGCGTTGAAGAAACCATTTGAAATGACTATTCAAAGCCGCTTGAATATAAGAAGAATTTTCCAACAAAATTGTATTTTCATTTTCTAGGGTGCGTAAATTACTCATGAAATCAACAAACACCGAAACTAAATAAGCAACTTGTTTGTACGATTCTCTTTCTGTTAGTGTAACAGATTTAATGTTACGCCTGTAAAAGTAAACAGAAATTGGAAGTCTCAAAAATCTTTTTGCATGACAGTAAACGTTAATAGTCCAAATAAAGTCGCCGCTAGTCTTCATTTGCGACGGAAATAGAATTTTATTATCTATTAAAAAATCACGTCGAATAAATTTTGACCACGGTCCTCGAAGATTATTATTTCCTCCTACCATAAGTCGCTCAAGATTTCCTTTTCGGTCATCAATTCTTAAATAGGGCTTGTCTTCAAAACCTTTCTTAAGTAATTTTATTCCTTCACCGTCTTGACATAGATAAATATCCGTTGGTGTTTTCATGTCGTAATAAGAGCCGGTGTAAACGACCTCGGCATCGTATTGCTTTGCCGCCGTGTGGAGAATTTCAAGCGCGGTGCCCAAAAGTAAATCGTCGGCGTCAAGAAATTGAATATATTCGCCGCTGGCAAGATTTATTCCGATATTTCTTGGAACATAACCGCCGCCGCCCGAATTCTTTTCCGTCTTGGTAAAAGTCAGCCGCCCGCCGAATTTTTCTTTGTAGCTCTCGACAATGGCGATGCTGTCATCGGTGGAGCAGTCGTCAACGACGATAACCTCGAAATCTTGGAACGTTTGAATTAAAAGGCTATCAAGACATTCGCCGATATATTCCTTCGCGTTGTACAGCGGAATAATAACCGAAACCGCAGGCAAAGTTGACTGTGGGGGGGGTGATGAAATTTGATATTCCGTAGAATTATTTTCCATTAAATCAAGCCTCTTTAAAAATTTTGCATAACTTCAAAAGCGTTTTCAATATGATTAACTTCTTCGACGCGCTCGCCGTTAAGATAAATTTCCACAACGTCAAAGCGGCAGGCGCAGTTACAAAAATTTTCATCTTGCAAGAAAACACCTGCCGCCTTGATTATTTTTTTCTGTTTACGAAAGTCGACTGCCTCGCTCGGCAAACCGTAACGGATATTCGAGCGCGTTTTGACTTCAACAAAAATTATCAGATTGTCAAGTTGCGCGATTATGTCAATTTCCGCCGACCTTATCCGAAAATTTCTAGCGACGATTGAATAACCTTTAGCCTCAAGAAATTTCGCGGCGCAGTCCTCGCCGAACTTGCCTTTATCTTTATTTTTCACAGCTCGACAACGACTTCCGACATTTCGCGGCGGTCTTCGTGGCGCAAATGCGGCTTAGCGTCTTTTGCGGGATAGCCGACGGGGAACACGGCGATTAACTCATAATCTTGCATTTCGGGGAAAAGTTCTTGAAGTTTTGGCGCGTCGAACCAGCCGACCCACGTTGTACCTAAGCCTTCATCTTGAATTGCCAACATTAAATGCGTTGCGACAATCGCGGCGTCAATCTCCGCGAAATTTTTTTTGTCAAATGGGCGATCAAATGCGCCCTCTTTTTTTGCGCCGACGACAAATGCCAATGCCGCGCCAAAAGTATAGGGCGTTGCCTGTTTAAGTTTGTCGAAGGCTTCGGGCGATTGAACTTTCCAGATTGTATAACTCTGGGCATTTTTTGCTGTAGGAGCAGCTATTGCCGCTTGCAAAATGCGTTCGATTTTTTCCGGCTCAATCGCCGTGTCCGTTAATTTTCTGCACGAATAACGCGCCTTTGCCAATTCAAAAAAACTCATGAGTAATTCTCCTCCTTTTTAAGGTTGTTAGGTGGGTAGGTGGGTAGGGAAGTAGTACTACCAACCTACTTCACGTAGTCGCCGCGAATGTCTTCGGTTGGCGGGGCAATGGGATAATCGCCGTTGAAACACGCCTTGCAAATCGGACGCCCGCCCGCCATTTCGTCAAGGCAACCAATCGGCAGATAACCTAAAGAATCTGCGCCGATAATTTTACAAATTTCTTCAACGCTCCGATTGTGCGCAATAAGTTGTTCGCGGTTGGGAATGTCAATCCCGAAATAACACGGATGACAAAAGGGCGGACTGGAAACGCGCACATGAACTTCAGCCGCGCCCGCTTCTTTTAACATGGAAACAATCTGCCCGCTCGTCGTGCCGCGAACAATCGAATCATCAATCATGACAATGCGTTTACCTTTAACAACGTCGCGCAGAACGTTCAGCTTGACTTTAACGCTTTTAAGGCGGCTTGACTGTTGCGGCTTAATAAAAGTTCGCCCGACGTAAGTATTTTTTGTAAAGGCAATGCCGTAGGGAATGCCCGCTTCCATTGAGTAGCCGACCGCCGCCATATTGCCCGATTCGGGGACGCCAACAACTAAATCAGCCTCGACGGGGTGAACTCGCGCCAAAAGTTTTCCCGCGATAATCCGCGAACGTGTAACGTTCATGCCGTCAAAAGTCGTATCGGGGCGGCAAAAATAAATATACTCGAAGACACAACGCGCCGTCTTTTCAGCCGGCAAAGCAAGTTCCATGTTTGATTCAATTCTGCCGTTCTGAAAAATGGTAACGACTTCGCCGGGTTCAACGTCGCGAATAAATTCCGCGTCGATTGTCTCCAGTGCGCACGTCTCCGAAGTTATGATATAAGCGTTGCCGAGCTTGCCGATAACCAGCGGGCGAAATCCCCAAGGATCGCGGGCACCGATTAACTTTCGCGGACTGGCAACCACCAATGAATACGAGCCTTGAACTTTTTTTAAAGCGCGAATAACAGCTTCTTGCACCGAACGCGATTTAACTCGTTCGCGGGCAATGTGATAGGCAATGACTTCGGTGTCAATCGTCGTTTGGAAAATCGCGCCGCCCGCTGCAAGTTCGCGCCTAAGTCGCGGAGCATTAACTAAGTTGCCGTTGTGCGCAAGCATAAGCGTTCCTTTGATGTAAGCAAGGACGAGCGGTTGAGAATTTTCATGAGTGGACGCGCCCGCCGTCGAATAGCGCACGTGCCCAACGCCTAAATTGCCGTCAAGCGCGGCGATATTTTCGGCGTTGAAAACTTCATTGACGCGCCCTAAACCTTTATGACAATAAACTTTATCGCGCCTTATTGCAGTGTCCGTTACTGCAATTCCTGCGCTCTCTTGCCCGCGATGTTGCAGGGCATAAAGTCCATAATAAATTGTCGTTGCCACGTCGCCGCCGTCGAGGTCGTAAATACCAAACACGCCGCACGATTCTCCAAATGAAGTTGTCCCGAAGTCCAAAGCTGCCACCCCTTTTCAATGCGTAATGTGTAATGCGCAATACGTAATTGGTAAATTTTTTACGTTGCGCCAACTGTGATTGCTGAAAATTTGCAAAGTAATTATATTCAAGCCGCTTGCCTTTGTCAAAAAAGTTTGTAACGACTCGTTAAAGATTATCGCCCGCTAAAAAATTTTTTATAAAAAAGCTTGACAACGCGGCTTGGGGGGGGGGGGTATACAAACGGGGAAGTTTTTTTTACTTTGTGAACATGATAGGAGATAAAAACATGGAAGAAATTAAAACAAAGGGCGAAAGTCTCAATATCAAATCAGACCAAGAGCCGGAAACTTCTAAAGCTGAAGAAT